>Ga0209541_10008442_pt1 | contig 16965 bp, 18 predicted proteins | sample RifCSPlowO2_01_FD_184027 | JGI IMG/M metagenome (GOLD analysis project Ga0209541, IMG submission 184027) | Groundwater microbial communities from Rifle, Colorado - Rifle CSP2_plank lowO2_0.1 (SPAdes) (version 2) | ecosystem: Environmental > Aquatic > Deep subsurface > Groundwater | place...
GGGGGCGTGGTCGTCCGCGGCGCCGCTGAGATTGTCGAAACGAAAGCCGGCGCCGGTCAGATCATTATCAGCTCGGTGCCGTATCAGGTCAATAAAGCCGAGTTGATCATGCATATTGCCGATTTGGTGCGGGGGAAAAAGCTCGAGGGCATTAAAGATATTCGCGACGAATCCACCACTTTGAGAGACACGAGAGTGGTGATTGATTTGAAAAGTAACAGCCAGCCCGAAAAAATTTTAAATGCTCTGTACAAGCATACCGAACTGGAAACCGTTTTTCATTACAACATGCTGGCTCTAGTGGACGGCGTGCCGAAACTCTTGTCGCTCAAGGCGATCCTGGAAGAATTCTTGAAGCATCGGCAGACCGTGATCCGCCGGCGGTCGGTTTATGACCTGCGCCGGGCCGAGGGGAGGGAGCATGTTCTGGTGGGTCTGTCTAAAGCCCTCGACCAGATTGATCAAGTGATCGCCACGATTAAGAAATCGTCTGACGCCGGCGCCGCCAAGTTAAAGCTCATGGAGCGTTTCAGCTTTTCCGACATTCAAGCGGCCGCGATTCTGGAGATGAAATTGCAGAAGCTGGCGGGGCTCGAGCGTCAGCAAATCGAAGACGAGTTCAAGCAGATTCAGGTAATGATCAAAGATCTCAAGGCTCTGCTCGCCGAGCCGAAGAAAATTTTGGCGGTAATCAAAAATGAATTTGCCGAGATTAAAAAGCAATACGCCGACGAACGACGAACCAAAGTAATTCGTCATGGCGTGAAGGAAATTAGAACGGAAGATCTGGTGCCCGATACGGCCACCGTGCTCATTCTTACCCGGGGCGGTTATATTAAACGGACTGACCCTGGCGAGTATCGTTCCCAACGGCGCGGTGGAGTGGGGGTAATTGATTTGGATACGAAGGAAGAAGATTTTGTCACTATTTTCTTGACCGCCAAGACGCACGATGATCTGCTTTTTTTCACCGATCGGGGCAAGGTTTATCAGATCAAGATGTATGATGTGCCTGAAGCCAAGCGGGCGACCAAGGGCAAATCGATTATGAACTTTCTCTCGCTTGTTGATAATGAGAAAGTGACCTCGGTCTTGTCTGTGCCGCGCGGGAAGAAGACGGGAGTTTCGCTTCTCATGGTGACGCGGGGTGGTGTGGCCAAGCAGGTCAAGGTCGCCGACATGAGTGATGTCCGCCGGAGCGGGATTATCGCGATCAAGCTTCAATCCGGCGACGAGCTTCTGTCAGTCACGGCGGTGCTACCGGGCGACGAGGCGATTATCGCCACCCGTGCCGGGCAAGCCATTCGGTTCAAAATAAATTCGATTCGCGAGATGGGACGATCGGCCGGCGGAGTCCGGGCGATTAAACTTAAAAAAAACGATGCGGTTGTCGGCCTCGGCGTGATCGGCGTTGGTCAGAAACAAAATCAATTTCTCGTCGTGAGCGAGAACGGTTTCGGCAAGAAAACGGCCTTGAGGGAATACAAAGTGCAGGGGCGGGGTGGATCGGGGATCAAAACAGCCAAAGTGACGGGGAAAACCGGGCCTCTAATCAACGCTCAGGTGCTTGACGAATCGGCGACCGAGATTATCACCATTTCCAAACACGGCCAAGTGATTCGGACGACACTCGCCGAGATCCCGAGTTTGGGTCGCCAGACTCAAGGCGTCCGGATTATGAAGCTCCGTCAGGGCGACGCCCTGGCTTCGCTGACTTGTTTGTGATGGGTGTAGTATAATTTGGTTATGCCTTTTTCTGATCCCAAGACGATAATCAATCATTTCAATTTAACGGAAGGAACGACGGTGGCGGATTTCGGTGCCGGCTCGGGCGCCTACGCACTCGCGATGGCCCGGCGCGTCGGCTCGACTGGCCGGGTCTATGCCATTGATGTGCAGAAGGAATTGCTGGCGCGGCTCGCGCGGGAAGCTAAAGCTAGTGATTTAGAAGCCAGGCTTCCCCTTGGAAGCCTGGCTTCCAGGATTGTTAATATCGAGGTGATTTGGTCCGATCTTGAGCGTGCCGGCGGCTCCACACTCGCGGATCAGTTGGTTGACTTCGTGCTGATGGCGAACCTTTTGTTTCAGGTTACCGCCAAATATTCTTTGGCGCTCGAGGCCAAGCGGATTTTGAAACCCGATGGTCGTTTAGCGGTGATTGACTGGCAGGATTCTTTCGGCGGCCTCGGGCCGCCGGCGCCGCAAGTGATCCGGCCGGAGGAGGCAAAAAAAATTATGGTCCAAGCCGGTTTCCGCTTCCTGAAAGATTTTCCGGCGGGCGATCACCATTACGGACTGATGTTCGTTTTATCATCATGAAAAATCTTTCTGCTTTCCAATTGGTTATCATCGGTCTCTTTTTGTTATTTTTGGTCGTCGGCACGCTTATCTTTGCCGGCATCCTGCCCGGTTTCCGTCCGCCAGCCGGCGGAGCCGCCGGCGAACTCGTCGTTTGGGGTCCGGTGCCGGAAATCGCGATGCGCCCGATCATTGATCAATTTAACAAAGATTACAAAGATTATTTCACTCTGCGGTATGAAGAGAAGGCGTCAGCGATTTTCGAGCGCGAGTTCGTGGAGGCCAAAGCCGATAACCGCGCGCCGGATCTCCTGTTCTTGCCTCACGAACTCGCGTTCACCCAGCGCGCGCGGCTCGCGCCATTGCCGCCCGACTTCTTTTCTCTCCGACAGTTCCGCGACACCTTTATTGACGCCGGCGAATTGCTGACTGATGAAACCGGAGTGCTGGCTTTGCCGCTCGTCGTCGATCCCTTGGTTATGTATTATAACAAGAGCCTTTTGGCTGAGGCCGGTCTTCCGGCCGCTCCGCGCACCTGGACGGAATTTAAGGTCAAGAGCATAGCGTTGACGATTCTTGATAGCCGTCGGAACATCACGCGAAGCGCCGCGGCCCTCGGCGAGACGAGAAACATTGCTCACGGCAAAGATCTGCTCGCGATGCTTTTTTTGCAGGCTGGCAATCCGATTCTCGTTCGGTCAGGGGACGGTTACGGGTCCGCGCTTAATCAATCGTTCGGTACCGCCTTAAAACCGGCCGTGGCCGTACTTGATTTCTACACCCAGTTTGCCGATCCGGCGCGACCCAGTTACTCGTGGAATCGGTCTCTGCCCGAGGCGCGTCAGGCCTTTATTCGCGGCCAAACGGTTTTTTATTTCGGTTACGCCAGCGAATATTCCACGATCACTCGGGAGAATCCGCATTTGGCGTTTGATGCCGCGTCCGTGCCGCAGGCCGAGGAGACGAATTGGCCAAAACTGGTTTTGGGGCGTTTACTTTCTCTCGCCGCGGTCCGGGGCGGCTCGCGCGCCGCCGCGGCCGGGCAAGCGGCCGCGGCGTTCGCTGGCCCGAAGTCTGTCAGCGCGCTCGCCGAGGCCCTCTTTCTCCCGCCGGCCCGGCGCGATCTCTTGGAACGGGGGCCCGAGAATCCGGTGATGACGCTTTTTTACCGCGCCGCGATCTTGGCCCGCGCCTGGCCGGATCCGGATCCGGCCGGGACTAAGAAAATTTTTGAAACCATGATAGAATCAGTGGTTACCGGCCGGTTACGGTCGAATGAAGCCGTAGCCGAGGGCGATCGGCAATTGCAAGCGCTTCTTGAAACAATCTATGGCCGGAATTGACAGATTATTATTAGCCGCCGAGGTTTTGGTGCCTTGCACGGATAATTGCAACTACGAACAATTTATCCTGCTCATCGGCAAGGTGTTTCAGTTCTTGACTTTGGATCTCGCCGTACCCTTGGCCACGGCGGCGATTGTTTACGGCGGGATTGTGCTCGTCACCGCCGGCGCCAACGAGGGTAAGAGGAGTCAAGCCAAAGGCATTATCGGTTACGCGGTTTGGGGTTTGGTGCTGGCCTTGGCCGCCTGGCTCATTGTCCGGACGATTATGGTTGGTTTGGGGGTCAAGGTGCCATTTTTGCCGGATTTCTTCCAATGATTAAAATTATGGAAAAAATATTCCGGATGCAAAAAGTTTTGGCTCAAATTGATTTTGATCAAGGTTCACCAGGCGTTACGATTGATCAAGGCGGCCCTATCTCCAATCCACTTGGCAGTATAGAAAGTATCAGCGCCCTGGTTACCAAAATTCTGGACATTGTGGTCCAGATCGGTCTGCCGGCGATTGCGCTGGCCATTGTCTATACCGGATTTTTGTTTGTGGCCGCCCGCGGCAATGATACTAAACTGACGCAGGCCAAGACCACTTTGCTCTGGACCGTCATCGGCGCGGCGGTGATTCTTGGAGTGTTTGTGATTCAGACGGTGATTGAGGGGACGGTGACGGAATTGAGAAGATAGCATGATAAATAATTTCAAAGATTTAGTTAAGAAAATCACTGAGAATGTATTTAATCCGTTGGTGGGTTTGCTTTTGACGCTGGCCCTGATTTACTTTTTTGTCGGTCTGGTCAAATACATTATGTCTGCCGGCGATGAAGAGGCCAAAGGCGCCGGGCGCTCCATTATGATTAACGGCGTCATCGCGCTTTTTGTGATGGTTAGTGTCTGGGGCTTGGTCAATGTGTTGAAAAACACTTTTCAGCTTCCAGATACACCGGTTGTACCAAGACCGCCTGCGACGATGACTAATCCACTGCCCGGGCTTGGCTAGGTGGGGAGATTGTTTTATAATGAACCGGTCGTTAAAAAGGTCGTCGAAAACCTTAAAATTATCAATATTATCACAAAAATGTTGTCTAAAACGAAAAAATTAATTCCCATCGCGGCTTATTTTATGCCGTTGCTGATGTTTGCCCAGACCCTGGACACGGTAGCTGTGAGAGTCAAAGACATCTTGGATTTAATAGTGCCAATCATAATGGTTTTGGCTCTGATCTATTTCTTTGTCGGTTTGGTCAAATACATTATGTCTGCCGGCGATGAAGAGGCCAAAGGCGCCGGGCGCTCCATTATGATCAACGGCGTGATTGCTCTCTTTGTGATGGCCGCGGTGTGGGGCCTTGTGGCAATACTAAATCAAACATTTCTTGGTGGTACGACTACCCCTGCGCCTGATCCCGGTACATTAATTCCCCCGGGCTTCTAAGCCATAGTGCCCGACATTCCCCTCATCGCCAAAATCAAGAGCGAGGTTGTTAGTCAGGACCACTTTCAATTACTTGACTTGAGAAAATATGATAGCCGTGCTAGTTTAGGATCATGAAAAGTACTAATTTTACCATTGAATTCGAGCAAGAAACCGATGGCCGCTGGATTGCCGAGGTTCAAGAATTGCCAGGGGCGCTTTGCTATGGCCGAAGTCGCGAAGAAGCTCAAGCTAAAGCCGAGGCCCTGGCTTTACGGGTGGTGGCTGATCGATTGGAGGCCGGCGAGCAGCCAGTTGAATTGAAGACCGTTGAATTTAGCTTGGCGGTATGAGTAGTTGGCCGGCGGTGAAAGCCGGACGCGCTCTCGCCGCTCTGTTGCGTGTTGGCTGGCAAGTTAAACGTCGTAGCGGTTCGCATATTGTTTTGTCTCGCGACGGTCGGCCAGATTATGTTTGGGCCTTCCATAACCGAGAAGAAATTGGACCGCGAATACTGGCGAGGATCGCCAAGAAGACCGGCCTCCGGCCAGAAGATTTATGATTCCCCTCATCGCCAAAATCAAGAGCGAGATCGTGGATCCGTTGATCTCGTTTTTGTTCATTCTCGGTTTGCTGTTTTTTCTCTACGGCGTCTGGGAACTGGTGCGCGGGTCGGAGAGTGAGGAGGCCCGGGCCACCGGCCGCCAGCACATCCTCTGGGGCGTTATCGGCATGTTCATTATGATCTCGTTTTGGGGCATTATGAATATCATCTGCCGAACTATCGCCGCGGCCTGCTAAAAATCAGTCCAGAAAAAAGAGCCCCCGGTATCCGTTTAAGGATCGGGGGCTTTCGTTCGTCTGGGAACTCGTTTCATTTCGGTTCCCATTCGACATAAACTTCTACATTGCATCCGGTTAGGGAGCGGAAGACCAATTGGCCCTCCGGCGGAGTACCGTTTTTACTGAGGATTAGTTTGTCGCCCGGGCAGTAGTTGAAGATTGTACCGAGACCGTTTTTGATCTCAACACAATCGGTCGCTTCCGCTCCACCTCTATGGTTTGGTGGAATCCAGATGGAATCCGACCACTCGTCCGGCCTCGCGATGATCGTCTTCGTCGTTACTCGTGAACGAGTAGCCGATGGTTTCTCGGCGCTTGCCGCGCGCTCGGCCTGTCTTTTCGCGGCCGCGGCCATGGCATCTTTTAATGATGTTCGTGACCAGTCGCGCGGCACTGGCATGGTCGTCCAGTTGGTGCTGAGCAGAATCACAGCACTGGCAATGATTACCAGCCACCAAACCGGTTTGTATCTGACGGCAAGGGCCACCGTGGCCATGGTCATCACAATCAGCCAAAATGCTTTTCCTTGGCTGTGCAACCATTCCCAGAGCGCCGGACAAAAGATGGCGATGAGAATAAGTAGCAGGGTAAAACTGGCGATTACCAACACTGGAGAGGCCCATGGCGTCCACAGTTTTGCCGCGCCGGTTGCTCCCGGCGTTTGAGTACCGCCCGCCGGTCGCGTTTTACGCTTTGTTTTTCTTTGATTTGCCAGACTGAATAATGTGGCGGCAATGGCTGTCAAGATTACTGCCGCGCCGAGGCTCCATACGATTCCCATTTCGTTTATCCTTTCAAAGATCAATCCATTTTGTGACTAAACCACTATTCAGGATTATATCATATCGAATATCTTTGTCAAATTGAGGCACTTGACTAATTTTATTGGAGATGATAGTATTGCTACGGTTTGGAACATTGACATCCAAAGTTCTAAAAGAAAGGAACATGCTATGAATTTCTGGAGTTTGATTGGGTTTTTGTTGTTGGTGGTAGTGCTGTCCTTCGCGTTTTATTTGCTCTTGCGTTGGTTACTATCAGAAATGGCCAAGCAAGATCTCTTCGTCACTTTCAGGACCGAAGGAGAGATCAAAGCCATTATGAGAGGTGAAGATTGCATCCGCTATGTCATCAAGGTAGAGAATCATATCATTGATCCTGATGATTTTGATATCTTCAAGGCGTCATTGGATAATCTTGAGCCGCTCTTTAATCATTTCTGGACTGAGGCGGAAAAACGGCGCGAGGATATCGGAGAATTCCATGATGAGAAACTGATGTGGGTGAAAAAAGAGCCGGAGGGTGAAAGCGATGAAGAGTTTAAGTTACGGGTTCGTCAAGAATATAAACAAGAACCTGTCAGGCCGATGAGGTTAGATCAAAAAGGCGTGCCAGTGACGCACTCAATACACTGGTACATATTGGATCCCGAATTCTACAATCGGCTCGTCAAGCGGAATGATACGACCCACCTTGAAAGATGGTTGGGAGTAACATGGGTTGGTCTACCTCCATTTAGAGTGTTCTCCTATAAGTTCCGGTGGATCAAGTACGCTCAAAAAGAAGCCGAAGAAGGGGGACAGCCGTCCGGCGAAATCGTGATGACGCCAAGGGATGAAACGGTAACCTCGCTTTACTTTCGTTATCCTGTTTACGGCATCGTCATTGACGATGCCGAAACCGGAGCCAGTACCTTGGCGAAGAAGAGAGCGAAGAAAATTGTTGAAACACCCGGCAGCGAACAGGAACGCGAAGGACCGCCAACATTGGAGCGAATCCAGCTCAAGGTGGATCTGGTAATTGAAACGATCACCAGGAACCCCCAGAAAACCTTGTTCAGAACTGCCGGTCTTTCATCGGCGGGCGAGTGGATAAGCGCCGTCTCCAGGGAAATCCGCGACCGCGTTAGGCCCTGGATCGGCCAGGTCAACTACGATTTCCTCATCAACCAGAAGAAGAAAGTCCAGGAGGCGTTGGATAAAATCCGCGATGAGGTAAACGGCGGCGCTGTCAGCTCTATCCGTAATTACGGACAGGAGATCGTAAAGATCGCTCTGGTCAACATTGACCTTAAAGATGAGACTCTTCAGGAATCAATCAACCTTATCTTCAAGACCGAACAGGAGAGACGGAAAGCGGATCTTGAGGCCGAGCGCGATCTAAAGAGAGCAAGAGGTATCCGTGCCTTGACCGCCGCGCCGTACCACGGTAAGGCTGATGGTATGGAGCGGATCGCGGCGATTGCCGGCGGCGCTGGCGCCAGAATGCGCACTGCCGAGTCAATCGGCGAAGGCGGTATCAGGGTCCTTAATGTGGGCGGCGGCCAGCATACTTTGGTGAATTTGCCAGAGAAGTTGTTGGGCGAAGAACCCGTTCCTGCGGCGAGTGCAACTGGTACTCCGTCAGACCCCGGAACATCGTAGCCCTTTCTTGATCTGCGGCGCGGGCAAAACAAACCCGCGCCGTTTTTTTTATCCGTTTTTGCCGGAGAGAGGACTTGAACCTCCACGAGCTTACGCTCACCAGGTCCTAAACCTGACGCGTCTGCCAATTTCGCCACTCCGGCGCTAGCTACTCAAGTAATCTCGCAGCATCAATTTTAGTGTACTTTTACCCTTGCTCGTTTTCAAGTATTTTTCCCGTCGAGTAGCATCGCTTTTCAATAAAAAAGTTTCGTAGAATATCAATTTTACTGGTCGTTTGTGGTTCGTCGATAACACCCCACCATTTTTATGCTCATTAAACCGACGTCTCAAGTCATCTGTCATACCTGTGTAAAATTGCTCGTTCCTCATTTTGAGGATATAGACGTAGTACATAGTTTTTAATCTGTTGCGTCCCGTGCACCATGTAAGGTGCACGGCCATGCACACAATGTGGTGCATGGTGCCAATTTCACCACTCCGGCCAATGTCAAGGGTTCACCTTGACATGTGATCCGCTTGGAAGGACTTGAACCTTCAACCGTCTCCTTAAGAGGGAGCTGCTCTACCAATTGAGCTACAAGCGGAAATGCCGAGGGCGGGGGTCGAACCCGCACGGAGTGTTAGCTCCACAGAATTTTAAGTCCTGTGTGTCTACCAATTTCACCACCTCGGCCAAGGCGCGGGCGGGAATTGAACCCGCGTATAAGGGTTTTGCAGACCCTTGCCTTACCACTTGGCTACCGCGCCATTATCTAATAGGATGTCCAGATACGGTGTAGTTTTTAAACCGATCTCGGACCGGATGAAAAGTTGGAGCGGCCGGCGGAGCCGGCGCGCCTCACTCATCCCTTTGGCCTCGGCCGAATCCGGAAAGATCGTTACATAAATTTTAACTCGGCCGCCCGCCGCGTCGAGCGCCGCCCGATTCACCGTCAGAATGAATTCTCCCGCGATCTCGCGTCCCAGGAATTCGGCCGCCAGTCGTTTAATCAAGGAAGCCAAACGTTTATCTCGGCCGGGCCGCATGCCTTGAATCGTAACTCACTTCTTCTCGATTTGGAAGATCTCCAATAAATCGCCCGGGGCCAGGAGGTGGCGAGATTTCACTAGCGCTCCGAATTGTTTGCCTTTTTCCACCTGATTAACTTTGGTTTGCTGCTGGCGAAGTTCCAAGATCTCGCCTTCGCCCAAGAGTGACTCGCGGCGTTTGATTCTGACCGGTCGTCCGTCCACAATCCGGCCATCAAGCGCGAGTCCGCCGACGATCTGTTTGTTTTTCGTTTGGCTGAAGAGTTTAATGATTTTAGCCGTGCCGAGGACGGTTTCAATCTCGACGATAGGACGGCGTTTGTCCAGTTCCGTTTCCAGCCACTCGCTTAATTTGTAGATAATGTCGAAGACGGCATAGGTGATTTGATGCTTAGCCGCTAAATTTTTAGCCGCCTTTTCAATTTTGACATTAAAGCCGACGATGATTGTTTCGCGGTCGGCGCTGGCCAACTTGACATCGTTCTCCGTTATCGCGCCGACCCTGGCGGCCAAAATTTGAATCTTAATACTCGGGGCAATAAGTTTCTGGATTTCTTTTTTAATAGCGGCGAGCGTGCCGAGAGTGTCGGTTTTGATTATGAGCGGCACTACTGTTTCATTTGAATCTTCCGCCAAGGGTTTTTGAGGGTAGTCCTTGGGAATTTGCAAAGGACTACCCTCGATAAGGTTTGATCGGGCTAGTGATTCGGCCGCGACCTTGTCTTGGGAGGTGTGCCAGCACGCGCCGGCCGCCGGCACCGCGCTCCAGCCGTAGATCACCGCCGGCCGGCCGGCCGCGAGTTCGGCGACATCCCGACCGAGAAAGTTTTCCAGCTTGCGGACGCGGAAAAAATCGCCGGCACCGGCCAGATAGTCGCCGCGGCGGAGCGTGCCGCCGCGGATGATGGCGCCGGCGGCGATCCCTTTTTTAGAATCAATCATCGCTTCGAGGATGAAGCCATTAGCTGACCATCCGTTTACCGGACTATCGTCGTTTTTTGGTTCAGCGACTTCGGCCGCGACGAGGAGGAGATCAAGCAAATCTGATACGCCGGTGCCGGTTTTGGCCGAGATCGCCATCCAGGGCACTGACCCGCCGAGTCCTTCAAGCAGGATACCGTTCTCCAGCAAATTCTGTTTGACCCGTTCGGGATTGGCGTTGGGTTTGTCAATTTTACTGATCGCCACCAGATACGGGAGATTATTTTTCTCAATTGCGATTTTGGCCTCGAGCGTTTGCGATTTAACGCCGTCTTCGGCCGAGACGACGAGAATCGCGATGTCAGCTACAGCCGAGCCGTGTTCACGCATACTGGAAAAAGCTTCATGGCCCGGGGTGTCGATGAAGGTGATATTTTTACCGTGATGGGTGATCTCGTAGGCGCTCACCGCTTGAGTGATGCCGCCGGCTTCACCCTCCGCGATCTTCGTCTTTCTGATATAGTCTAGGAGAGTTGATTTGCCGTGATCAATGTGACCCAGTACAACGGTTACCGGTGATCGTTCCATAGGTCAAAAATTATATCTTATTTTTCGAAATGAAACAAGTCTATCTGGATGCAGCCGCGGCCACGCCGGTTGACGGACGGGTGCTCGCGGTGATGCGGCCGTATTTGGCTCGTGATTTTGGTAATCCTTCAAGTATTCATGACTCGGGGGTGAAAGCCAAACGCGCGGTGGAGACCGCGCGCGGTGGTATCGCCTCGATCCTGGGAGCGCAAGCAGACGAGATCATTTTTACGAGCGGCGGCACCGAGGCTAACAATTTGGCGATTCTCGGTCCAGCTAGAATTTTGGGGAAGGGACATATTATAACTACCGTGATCGAGCATGCTTCGGTGCTCGAGCCGTGTCGTCTGCTCGAGCGAGAGGGTTGGATCATCACTTATTTGCCAGTTAGGAACGATGGTCTGGTGGATCCGACAGAGTTAAAAAGAGCGTTACGGCCAGAAACTATTTTGGTTTCGATCGCTTATGCCAACAACGAAATCGGCGTGATTCAGCCGCTCCGCGAACTCGCCAAAGTCATCCGTCATTTCAAAAATGTGCAACACCGAGTGTCGCACAAAGTGTGCGACACTCGGTGTTTAACACCTCCCTTTTTCCACACCGACGCTTGCCAGGCACCGCGCTTTTTGGACTGCCGCGTGACAACACTCGGTGTTGACATGATGACTTTAAATAGCGGCAAGATTTACGGACCGAAGGGAGTCGGTTGTCTTTATGCGCGGCGGGGGATTAAACTTGCCCCGCTTCTTGGCGGCGGCGGCCAAGAGCAGGGCCGCCGGAGCGGCACCGAGAATGTGGTGGGAATCGTCGGTTTCTCTGCCGCGCTTGAGTTATGCGTTAAATTACTGGAGAAAGAATCAACACAGTTTAGTAAGTTGCGTGATTATTTCATTGATCGTCTGCTCAAGTTGCCCGGCGTAACCTTGAATGGTTCGCGGGAGTCACGCTTGCCGAATAATGTCAATGTCAGTTTTGCCGGAGCCGACAGCGAGTATTTGGTGTTAAATCTTGATGCCGCTGGCGTAGCCTGCTCTTCCGGCAGCGCCTGTTCCGCCCAGACTAAAGACAGTTCTTATGTGATTAAAGCGCTCGGCGGCAGTGAGGCACAAGCGCGGGGGGCCGTGCGTTTTACTCTCGGCCGCGAGACCGCTAAAGCCGATTTAGATTATGTCTTACGAATCTTGCCGGACATTTTGAAACGTTCTAGAGTTGCCTAATTAAGAGTTTTTTGATAACCTATAATTTAGTTGGAATCGGAGTTAGCTCTTTTAATCAAAGAAAGGATGTGTCAGAATGGTTATCGCTCTGCGCTCGGTGGAAAGTGACGCTCGGATCAAAGCTGACAACAGATTCAAATTCCTCGGTTCAGACACTATTTACGGTGTGCCGCTGGCTCACTTTGAGAGCAGTAAGGGGGGGAGGATGTTTTGGAGTCCTGAATACTGCGGGGCGCGTCTTCAAGCCCTGAACCGTCTTGGACTTGAGTCAAGTGAAATAGCGAAAGCGTGTGTGGCTTTGACTAGTGAACTCGGCAAACCATTGGCGGCCGTGGTCATTCATGGTCGAGACATGCAAAAGATTTCTCTTCCTGGTTGTCACAGATCAGAGAAAGATGCCGAGAAGTAATGCTCTAGGAGAATTAGATGGAGACGCAAGGTAACGGAGTCAGGTTGGTGTTGGAACAGGCGATCAGACGAGCAGAGATAAGGGCTTTTGAGATTGCAACGAGGCAGTGGAGGCCCGAACCATCGAGCAAGGCCGATAAGGCGATTCGGAAGCTCAGAGAGGATCGGCAGCTTTCGTTTGAGGAATTGCATAGGCCGATCACCATTTAATTTAATTCGTTGTTGCCCGTAGTGACCCGCTTCATGGAAGTGGGTCTTTTTTATTTGCCTCGTGCGGATATTGTCACGAGGTGTGGAAATCAGATATCCGCACGGATATCTGATTTCCACGGTCTGGCTTTTAAACTATCTTATACCTCGCGTTCGGTCAAGAAATGGTGTATAATGTAGATGTTGATTATGCATACCTTGCCCCCATTGCCATATTCTTACGACGCGCTCGAGCCGTATATTGACGAGCAAACAATGCGAATTCATCATGTCAAACATCATCAGGGCTATGTTGATAAATTGAACGCGGCGTTGGAGGAATTTCCCGAACTGCAGAATAAAAAATTGGAAGAGCTGCTGGGAAATTTAAACGCCGTTCCCGAGGCCGTCCGGACCGCCGTGCGTAATCACGGCGGTGGTCACTGGAACCATTCTTTCTTTTGGCAAATTCTTGCTCCCGTTAATAGTCAAGGTTCGACCTTGACGGAAAAAGGTCGAACCTTGTTGGAAAAAAATTTTGGTCGCGTTGAAGATTTCCAAACGCAGTTTAAGAACACGGCGTTGGGACTGTTCGGTTCTGGCTGGGCCTGGCTGATCAAGCGGGTAGACGGCGCCTTGGCGATCACTAGCACGGCTAATCAAGATACACCGTTTGATCAAGGCCAGCCAATTCTCGGACTGGATGTCTGGGAACACGCCTACTATTTGAAGTATCAGAACCGCCGCGCTGACTACATCGACGCTTTTTTCAAGGTTATCAATTGGCGAAAGGTGTTAATGGGTTGACAGAAAAGGATTGAATGTTATATTCTTAAAGTATGGAAGAACTGAATAAGAACCAAATCGTTCTCTTGGTCCTCTTGGTGAGTTTTGTCACCTCGATTGCCACGGGAATTGTGACGGTCACCTTGATGGATCAGGCGCCGCCGGGCGTGACCCAGACGATCAACCGAATCGTCGAACGGACCGTCGAGAAGGTGGTGCCCAAAGAAACCCAAGTCTCTACGGTGATTAGAGAAGTGCCGGTGATCGTGACCGAAGAAGAACTGATCGTCAAAACAACCAATCAAGGGGTTAAGGCGATGGTGCGGATTGTGGAAGCGGGAGAAAAAGGCAAGTTCCTTGGTTCTGGTTTTTTGATCAAAGGCGGAAGGCTATTAACTTCCAGTATGATCTTGGGGGTCGGGGCCACTTCCACTGGCGTTCTGGAAACGATTTTAACTGATGGCGAGCGCCGGCCCTTGGAAAGATTAACGCCGCTCGATGGTTCGCCGTTCTTGGTTTTCCGTTTGGTCGGAGAGCTTAAACCGAATTTGGCTGTACTCGAGTTAACCACTGGTACCTCGGTAATCGGCCAGACCGTGATCGCTTTAGGCGCCAGCGATAGTACTGGTTTAAGCGTCGCGGTCGGGATCGTTTCCAGTTTTCTGTCGAGTGGCACGACGACCGCGCCGATGATCATGACCAACGCGGCAAACAATGATAATGTGGGCGGACCGCTTCTTAATATCAAGGGTGAAGTCGTCGGGATCAACCATACCCAAGGATTAGCCATCCCGACCGAGACCGTTTTTGCTCTCATTGACACCGATACCGCCGGCCATTAATTTTTAAAATTACCATGCCCCCGTTTCAAAATTTCACCGCTAAAGCTAAAGAAGTGATCAGGAAGACCCAGGAATTGGCGATTGAACGCGGCCAGAATCAGGTTAATCCGCTTCATCTCTTAGCGGCCTTGTTGCTCCAAGAAGACTCGGTTTTTGCCGCCCTGCTCGACAAAATTGAGGTGGATACGATTATGCTCACTGATTATGTCATTGACCACCTTGAAGGCAGTGATTCCTCGACCGTGCTGTCGCCGGCTTACCAGCTTTATTTGACACCTGATCTGGTGCGGGTGCTGGATACGGCTGGCAAGGTCGCGGTTAATCTCCAAGATGAGTTTGTATCGATCGAACATTTGGTTTTGGCTCTGCTCGAAACGCCGAATCAAGCCCACGAGATCCTGCAACGTTTTCGGGTGACAAAGGATCAGGTGCTGCGGGTGCTCCAGGAATTGCGATCAGGTAAAATTCGCGATATCGGCGAACCGCGCAAATTGCGTTCGATCGAACGTTACACCAAGAATTTGACGGAGCTGGCGCGTCAGGACAAACTAGATCCGGTGATTGGGCGCGAGGAGGAGATCCAGCGAATTATGGAAATTATTTCCCGCCGGACCAAGAATAATCCTGTCCTCATCGGCGAGGCCGGTACCGGTAAAACGGCGATCGCTGAGGGCTTGGCGATTCGCATTGCCAAGGGTGATGTGCCGGAGTCTCTGCGGGAGAAAGAAATCGTTTCACTTGATCTCGGCCTGCTTTTGGCCGGCACCAAGTACCGCGGTGAGTTCGAGGAGCGGTTAAAAAATATTATTAAGGAAATTGAACGTTCCGAAGGACGAATCATCATCTTTATGGACGAACTTCATACCATCATCGGCGCCGGTGCCGCCGAGGGCGCGATTGACGCCTCGAATATGCTCAAACCGGCGCTGGCGCGCGGCGAGATCAGGATGATCGGCGCCACCACGATCAAAGAGTATCAGAAGTATATTGAAAAAGATCAGGCCTTTACGCGCCGGTTCCAGCCCGTTTATGTGGAGGAGCCGAATCTCGAGGATGCGATCGCTATTTTGCGCGGGCTAAAGGAAAAGTACGAACTCCATCACGGTATTCATATTACCGATAACGCGATCGTCTCGGCGGTTAATCTTTCCAGCCGTTACATCACCGATCGTTTCCTGCCGGATAAGGCCATTGATCTGATTGACGAGGCGGCCTCGGCGATGCGCCTTCAACTGGAGAATAAACCGCCGTCGCTGGAAGAAGCTCATGTCAAGATTATGCGTCTGGAGGTGGAGAAAGAGGCGCTCAATCAGGAACTCAAGCTGAAAGAGGATAAAGAGATTCGAGCGCGTCTCAAACAGATTGACAAACAGGTCGGCGATTTGAAAGAACAAACCGGTGATTTGGAACTGCGCTGGAAGAATGAAAAACAGGCCATTGGCGAAATCAAAGCGCTCAAAGCGGAACTGGAGACTTTGCGTCTTGAAGCCGAACAGGCCGAAATGAAAACGGACCTCTCGCGCGCGGCCGAGATCCGTTACAGCAAGATTCCGGAAGCCCAGCGTCAGCTTGGGCAGAAGGAACAGCGGTTGAAAAAAATACAGAGTTCGCGCCGGATTCTAAAGGAGGAAATTACCGAGGAAGATATTGCGGCGGTGGTCGCGCGCTGGACCCACATTCCGGTGACGCGGATGCTTGAGGAAGAAGCGGTTAAACTTCAGCGGATGGAAGAAGTGATGAGGGAACGCGTTCGGGGGCAAGACGAGGCGATCGTTAAGATCGCCGAGGCCGTCAAGCGTTCGCGGGCCGGTATTAGTGATCCGGATCGGCCGATCGGCTCCTTTATCTTCTTGGGGCCGACCGGCGTCGGCAAAACCGAATTGGCCAAAACCTTAGCCCACTTTATGTTTAACGATGAGAAGGCGCTGATTCGGATCGATATGTCGGAATTTATGGAGAGGTATTCAATTTCGAAGCTGATCGGCGCGCCGCCGGGCTACATCGGTTACGAGGAAGGAGGATCCTTGACCGAGACGGTGCGGCATCGGCCGTACTCGGTGCTCCTCTTTGACGAGATTGAGAAGGCCCATCCCGAAGTCTTCAATTTGCTTTTACAAGTGCTCGACAACGGCCGCTTGACTGATTCCAAGGGTCGGACCGCCAATTTCAAAAATACCATCATCATTCTGACCTCCAATTTAGGCAGTGAATATATCAATCGGCTCGAGCACAAAATTGGTTTTTCTCAAGCAAAAGATCATGGGGCTAAAACCGATTTCGACGAGATTAAAGGTAAGATTATGGAAAGTTTGAAAAACTACTTCCGGCCGGAATTTTTGAACCGGCTGGACGACATCATTATTTTTAACCCTCTGTCGCGCGAGACCATCCGCGAGATCGTTGAGATTCAATTGCGGCAAGTGAGAGAACGGTTAGCGGCTAAGCGGATTGAACTTGAGCTGACGCCGCCAGTGCTTGATTATCTGGCCCAGAACGGTTTTAGTCCCGAATACGGCGTGCGTCCCTTGAAGCGTCTGATTCAGAATAAAATTTTGAACCCGGTGGCCGAGTTTATCATCAGCCGCAAGATGGATCAGGGCGGGGTGGCGGCGGTTGAAATTAAAGACGGCGAGCCGCAGATTGAACTGAAAAAGGTCCACCGGCGGG
>Ga0209541_10008444_pt1 | contig 16964 bp, 19 predicted proteins | sample RifCSPlowO2_01_FD_184027 | JGI IMG/M metagenome (GOLD analysis project Ga0209541, IMG submission 184027) | Groundwater microbial communities from Rifle, Colorado - Rifle CSP2_plank lowO2_0.1 (SPAdes) (version 2) | ecosystem: Environmental > Aquatic > Deep subsurface > Groundwater | place...
CCTTCGGGCTGCCCCGCAGGCAACGCAATTGCCGTCGCACCGCCACTGACGGCGCAGTTTTGACACTTGACTTGATAACCCCGGAAATAAGCAACATTTTTAAATTCCGGAATCTGGCAAATTATCATGAAATGGATGCCTTTTCTCGCCATCGCCCTGCTCCTGCTGCCGGCTGCATGGGGGCATGAGGGGGAGGACGATGACTCTATCGCTGACGAGATTGTCCGGCACCGGCTCCTAGCTGCGCAGTGGATAGCTGCCGGCATCAGTGCCCTTGCCCTCATCGCACTCTTTGCCTTCGGGAAAAGGAAATTTACGCCAACAAAGCTGTTCTACGCCGCTGCCATCCTGATCCTTGCCCTTGTCGGCTATTCGTACTATTATTTTTCCCAAACTGCTTCAGCTGCATCGGGCATCATTGTCTGCGATGCCGGGCAGTGCTTCTGGGCAGCGCATATCCATGCAGAGCTCAGCGTGATGGCCTGTGGGGAGGAAATCGTTTTTGGCCTGGAGAAAGGCGACTTGGGAAAGACGCATACCCATAAGGAAAGAGGGGTGTTGCATTTCCATGAGCGCCTGCCCGTTGATCCAGAAACAAAGAAGATTACTGACTACTCTGCACTTTATCTTGGAGAGTTCTTCGAGGCTATCGGCATGCGGCTGACGCCGGAGTGCATCGGGGAGCGGTGCAACGGCGACCTCTGTGACGGGATTCCCGGGGGGCTTTCCATGACGGTGAACGGCCAGCCCAACAGCGAGTTCGGCAGCTATGCCTGGCAGGAGGGCGACATCATCAGGATCATATTCTCAGGAGGTGGATGAATGGATACCTGTGCAGTATGCAAGAAGATCATCCGGAAGGGCGTGATCAGTGCTGAGGGCAGGAAATTCTGCTCGCAGGCATGCTCCGCAGCATTTAAGAAGGCGAAGAAGGGGAAGGAAACCTGCGAGTTTTGCTGATGGCGGAGATCAACCTGTTCTTTGTGATCGGGGCAGCGCTGGTGGACAGCATCAACCCCTGCGCATTCGGGGTGTTGATATTCCTCCTGGCATACCTGGAGGAGACTGTCAGGAAAGCGCGCCAGATGCTGGTCCGCGGGCTGGTCTATATCGGGGCGGTGTTTGTCACCTACCTGGTGGCCGGGCTGGTCCTCCTGCCCTTCATCCGGAAGCTCGGCTCGTTTTCCGTGGTCTCCTACTATGTGCTTGCTGCCATCATCGCCCTTGCCGGGCTGCTGGAGGTCAAGGACTTCTTCTGGTATGGAAGGGGCATCTCGCTCGCTATCTTTCCCAGCGAGAGCAGGCGCATCAAGATGTATGTGCAGGGCATCAACAGGAGCCCGTTCGCGCCCGCATTCCTGGGGGTGTTTGTGGCCCTGGTCGAGCTGCCCTGCACCGGATTCGCCTATCTTGCGGTGCTCGGGCTGGTGAGCCTGTCCGGCGTCACCATCAGCAACCTTTCCCTGCTCATCATCTACAACCTGATATTTGTGCTGCCCCTGCTGGTCATCCTGTGGTTCGTCTACCGGGGGGCATCCACGCAGAAATTCGAGCGGTGGAGGCAGCGGCACAAGAAATGGATGCGGCTCGCCATCGGACTGACGCTGCTCGCCCTGGCAGGGGCCATGCTCTGGTTCGTGGAGTATGGGGCGTCGTTGTCATAGGCTTTTCCATAACCGGTCAAACATCATCTTTTGAGTTGTGTAAAAATTCTTTTCCTGTATGAGGATGCCTATGGGCTCCGACTCCTCCAACGATACCATGGCAATCTTGCCGTTATAGATCCATGTTGCCGTCTTAATATCCCCCTTCATCAGCTTATACGGCGCCCTTTTGTCATATGGCTGCTGGTCACTGATGATCCTTACCTTGATTCTTTGCTTTTTTCTTCTCTCCACGAAATGGGGAAAATAATATTGAAACAGCTTAAAGAGATGCTTCTTTGATGCGATGCAGAGAAAAGATTTTGTATCTCTTAGGATGTCCTCAAAGACCGATTTCAGCCCATCCCTGCCGACATACACCTCCACCCTTGGCTTTTGAGTGACAGATTCTGCTATTGACGCCAGCTCGGGCAAAGCCTTCTTCACCAGGTTCTCTTTCTCCTTGACCATGTCCAACAGCTTCTGGGGATTTGCGGCCTGGTAATGCCTTTTACCCGACGCCATCGTATGGCTGACGAACCCTTGCTGTTCTAATGATGAGAGGACGTCATAGGCAGATGTCCTATTGATGCTGGCGGCATGCGCAATATCCTGGACCAATGCCGAGCCGATTTGGAGGCTAGCCAGATACACCTCCACTTCCTTTTTGTTCAATCCCAGGGCGTGCAATGCCTGCTCTTTCATGGCAGCACGTACAATAGCCCCCGTTTATAAAACTGTCGTTTTTATTCCACAACAAAAATTTATATGCCGTAATGCCCCTACCATCCAGTATGGAAGGTAAAGTTGACCTGTTCAGGGGCTATCATTACCCCATGGAAGTATACTGGGAAACCCATCGGAAAGGCGGCTTTACCCAGCTGTCATTGGATTTGACTTCAGGGTGCAACTATAGATGTACCGGATGCTTTAATGGGCATTTACTAGGCAAGGATCCATCGGATATGCTGGCTTTTGAGGAGAGGAAATCCCTTTTGGAGCAGTCTGTTGAGCTTGGCGCCAGGACGCTGGTCATCCCGGGAACCGGAGAGCCGACATTGGACAGGGATTTCTATCGATTAGTTGAATGTGCTCATGGCTTGGGGCTGACTACTGTTGTCTATTCAAACCTGACCGGAAACATTAACCCTGAGAGGGTTCATTTTCTCTTTGAGCATGATGTCTCGATAGGGATAAAGTTTGATACCCTGAGGCCTGAATATTTTAGGAGATATTACCAGGCCCGCCCTTCAGCATACCCTTTGTTTCTGGGGAATTCTGAAGCAATCTTCAGGTACTATGGTCACTCCCATGAGAATACTGATAGGGGGGCAGTGCATAGGGCTATTCTTAACGTAGTATTGAGCTATGAAAATATGGCAGAACTCCCTGAATTGGTTGAAAGGGGTTTGCAGGAAGGCTTTCCCCTGTACGTAAGGCCAATCAAGCCGGTCGACTGGGCAGTGAGGAATCCTGAAGACTGGATGAGGCTCGGTAACCGTTCTGGAAATTTTGTTCCTGATCCGGTACTTGTTGAGTTAGCACGGCAGCATAATCACCTGTTTTCCCCTTCAAGCACTCTTGAGAACCATTGCGCCATCTACTCGTTTGGCCTGACAGTGAAGAACAATGGAGATGTCCAGGCCTGTCCCGACCATCATGATTCAAGAGGCGCTTTTGGAAATGTGCGGAAATCTCCCTTAAGGGAAATAATGGGGCGGCTGACTGGCCAAAGAAAAATTCAGCCTGGTTTTTGCGTGATGCTGCCTGAAATCAGCCATTAGGTACCCCCAGATGTCATAATCCATGATCGAGCGCTTTGCCTTCAGCTTATCCATCATCTTCTGCCGCTCGGTCTTCGGCCAGTGGTGGTACTTCATCCTGTTCTTTGCCTCTTCACGCTCGATCCAGTTCGGCTCCTTATTTGCCTCGATGCTTTCGTATGCCTTTATGGCAGGGTCGGTAAATCCATTCTTCACCGCAGGCCCTTTATAGGCAGTGTACGGCTTCTTTTTTTGCCGCCCATATGCGGGAGACAGCGCGTATGCAGATTCGGTAACCGCCTCAAAGGGATGATCATGCTGCTTCTGCAGGTAGCAGGGATCATGCTCTTCCTCAGCAGCCTCCTGCACGCCCTGCTCAAGCGGATGCACTGGTCACCAATGCCCTGGATTATCTCTGGGATGCGCGCAGGCGGAGCCGAAATAAGCAACATTTGCCCGAATAGCGCGATTTTCCGAACATTTCAGTATGACTCCACCTGAATGCCCGGCATCCTATTAAAATGCCTGCTGTTCTTGGTCACTATCTTGGTGATGCCTTTGCTGTGCCTTTTTCTCCTCTTAGAAAATCAATCAAAAACATGGTATCGAGAACCTTCATTGCAGCCTCTGCATGGTCAATTTTATCTGTTCCTTCCGTATCCTCCAATAGTCCCGCATCATCTTGTCCCCTGCTTCTTTGCCGAGTACCCCGAAGAATTCCATTAGGTCTTTTTTCCTCGATGTCATGAATATAAGCGTATACTAAAATAATATAAACCTTTCGGTAGGGGCTGCAAACCTTTTTATACGCTGCAGCGCCCCTTTTCCCCCTTATGCAGCGCATCATCCTGGACACCAATTTCCTGCTCATCCCCGGGCAGTTCGGGGTGGACATCTTCTCGGAGATGGGGCGGCTGTTCGGCAGCTACCAGGCCGCTGTCGTGGGTGGCAGCATTGCCGAGCTGCGGCGGGTGATGCGCTCCGGGAGCGGGAGGGACAAGCGGGCGGCATCCCTTGCCCTGCAGCTCATAAAAACCAAAGCTTTAAAAATACTAGTAACCCCCCACCGCCCGGTAGATGATATCTTGCGGGAGAAGTCACAAGAGGGGTTTTTGATCGCCACGCAGGACAGGGCTCTCCAAAAGCGGCTGAATAGGTGCCTGATCCTCCGCAAGAAGCAGATACTCCAGGTGAGATGAATGTTTTACAAGCTCCAAGTGCAGGACCATATCCGGGTGCCGCCGCACCTCTTTACCCTGTCGACCAAGGATGCGGTCACGCAGATGGCCAAGCAGAAGTTCGACGGCTATATCTCCAAGGACATGGGGATCGTCATCGACGTCTCGGACATCAGCGACATCCAGGACGGCATCATCATCCCCGGGGACGGGGCGGCGTACTATCATGCGGAATTCTCCCTGCTCACCTTCAAGCCGGAGATGCATGAGATGGTGTTCGGCAAGATCAAGGACATCGCTGATTTCGGGGCATTCATCAACATTGGGCCTGCAGAGGGGATGATCCACGTCTCCCAGACGATGGACGATTTCGTCTCCTTCAGCAAGGACAAGGTGCTCGTCGGCAAGGAAAGCAAGCGCTCGCTCAAGGTCAACGACCTCTGCCGGGCCAAGATCATCGCGGTCTCCTTCAAGGATCTAACCAACCCGAAGCTGGGGCTGAGCATGCGCCAGGAATTCCTGGGCAAGCTTGAATGGCTAGAAGAGAAGGCTCCCGAAGAGAAGGAGCAGAAGGAGCATAAGGGGAAAGAGCACAAGAAAGAGAAGGAGAAGAAATGAAAAAGAAAGCGTGCCGGGACTGCAAGCTCTTTGTTGAGGGGACCGCCTGCCCGATCTGCAAGGGGACGGATTTCTCCGTGAACTGGCAGGGGCGCATCATAATCCTGAACCATGGGACATCTGCCATTGCCCAGAAGATGGGCATCAAGAGGGATGGCGAATACGCCATCAAACTGCGATGAATCTCACTGCGCAGGAAACAGCGATGCCGCTGCTCAAGCGGAGGGAAGTCTCCGGCACGATCAGCTTTAGCGGCGCGGCGCCGGCACGGGCAGCCCTGGTGAAGGAGATCGCTTCCCGTTACCATGCTGCAGAGGATGCCATTGTCGTCAAGGGCATCCATGTCCGGTTCGGCTCCTCCCAGGCATCATTCACCGCCTACCTCTATGACTCTGCGGAGTCCCGGCAGGCGATCGAGCCCAAGCCCCGGGACAAGAAGGCAAAGGCACCGGAGAAGAAGGAGTAGGTCCTATGGCAGAGAAGAAAGCGGAAAAGAAGAAAGTGCCTTCCGGCATCTGGAAGCGGTATGCGCAGCAGGGCGAATCCCTCACCCGGCCGAAGAGCTGCCCCAAGTGCGGGCCCGGCGTCTTCATGGGCACGCACAAGTCACGGATCAGCTGCGGCAGATGCAAGTATACGGAGTTTACGAAATAGCTATTTTCTCTTTTTTCTGATTAGAAAGATTATAGCGACGCATACCAGCACGATGAGGATAATCGGGATTGCTACTATAGCCGGATCTTTCTTTATTGCTATCGCCAGCGATGCGCTCTCATTCACTATGTGCATCGCCGTTTCATTTATGAGATCTCCTTGTACCATTGTTGTATTTATATCCTGTTTCTCCTCCCGTATCGCTTCCCCTACTTTCCCGCTCACCACAAAATACGAAAATCCAGGCGTATCCGCCTCATAAAACACCGTGCTGCCAACCCTCTTCGTCTTCCGCGTCTCCAGCCCCTCCCAGGCAGCAGTGTACCTCTGCAAGAGCACCTCATCCTCCCCAACCCCTTCCTTCTCCAGCCAGCTTCCCGGAACCTTGAAGGTTATTGTCGCTTCCTTGAGGTTTTTCTCCTCAATGTTCTTCCTGGAAATCTCCAGGAACTGATATGCTGCTCCGGCAGGAGCAGGCAGCGTATCCGGCTTCTTGCTCCCCAGGCTCGCCACCTTCACCTCTGCGTTCGACAATGCGCTGTCCACCGTGATCCTCACCTGCTCCACGCTGATGGCATCTTTCGCTACATTCACCACATGCTCCCCGGGCTCTGCACTGCTCCAGACCCGTGCATAGCTCGTTGTCGCTGCCCCCCCTCCTCCGCCACCCCCTCCTCCGCCGCCTCCGGAGCTGCCTGAAGAGCTGCTTGCAGCAGTGAAGCTGACCGTCACCCTTCTCGTTGTGGAGGTAGCGCTATTTCCTGCCTCATCTGTACATTGAATTGCCCAGTCATGCTCCGCATTGCCCAATGCTTTTGAGAAGTCCAGCCCGGTATTCAGGCTGATGGAGGTGCTGGTGACTGAGATCGATCCTCCAATCAATAAAGAGCAGTTCGCCACCGCCACATCGCTCACATTATAGCTGAAGGTGACTGTTCCGGAAGAGCTGTGTGTTGTCGCATTATTTGGCTGCACTAAGTTAACCGTAGGAGCAGTCGTATCCACCCGCACTGTAATATTCTTTAAGACACCATTTTGCACGATGTCCGTGCAGTTTACCGCAATCGTATGGTTTGCCTGCGACTGATCAGAAAAGGTTACTGTTGCTGTCCCGGAAAAGGCATCGTCATTGTCCATGCTCTGCCAGCCAGCACCATCTATCTGTGCCTGGCAGCTTACCCTGTTGGCATCACTGAACGGAGCGGAAACAGCCACATCATCGCTGCTCAGCACGGTGTTATTGCTGGGGATTGTTATATTCATGGAAGGATTTGCCGTATCCACGGTTATCGTCTTGTTCTCGCTGCTGAAGCTGCAATCCCCATCGGTCTCGCATGCCTGGATATTCCAGGCATAGCTGCCGTCAGCCAGCACTACTACAAACGTCACATTGGTGGAAACAGTCGTATTCGTCTGGTTCCTGCTCCAGCTCCCTGACCAGTTTGCGTATAAGCTGGCGTTGGCGAGAGTGGATGGCGCGGAGAGGGATGCGTTGAAGGTGATGCTTGCTGATGATGAATTATGCTTTTCTACTGGCACCCCTAAGGTTACACTTGGCACATCGTCTGAGCGATTGACAAAGCTGCTGTCCAGGTACCAGGGGGTGTAGTCAACGACACCCAAGCTGCCGTCATCAGAGAAATCAAAGATAGTAGCAGCGATGGCATCTGCGGTGGTGGCGTTGAAGAAATTCAATTCTGCCGTCACATTGACGTTCTGGCTGTTGTAGATGGTGTAGTTGCTGTCGTTCCCTAAGATGTTTTTAGTGATGTTATTGAGGGAGCTGGAAGAGGTGAGATAGATGGATGCGGAGGTGCCGACGGTGCCGCTGGGGGCAAGTTGAGCACCCCCTCCTGCATCTCCAGCAATAATCTGTGAAAAGTTATTAAGCAAAACATCATTATCGCTCGAATTAGTGAAATAGATACCACTTCCAATACCTCCGATTCCACCGCCAGAACTTTGTCTACCAGCATCACCACCTTTTCCACCGGTAATCAATGTTACGACATTCAACGTAATATTATTGTTATTTGAGTATTCTAAGTACATGCCTTGACTGTTGCCTCCGGTGCCACCTGTACCACCAAATCCCCCTGTACCGCCGAAACCGCCGATGATACTCATTATTTTATTATGAGACACATTATTATATGAAGCATTAAGTAGATAAATCCCTTGGCTATTCCTTCCAGATTCACCATTATTATTCTCACTTCCTGTTAATCCACTTTCTCCACTAAAATTTGCAATAGTGTTATTATACACAATAAAATTGGACACATTAATCAAAACAATCTTCCCCAGATTCGTTGTGCTTACGTTTTCTGTAAGAACATAATCTCTAATCGTTATTCCAGTTTTATTGTAAAAGTATACTACACTATCACCATTTATGGTATTTGTTGGATCAATCTCATTATTGTAGCTATCCGAATTGATGTAGATTCCAAACCCTATTTGTTTTGTACCGTTTGAACCAGCGGAAGCTCCGCCACTGCCACCAAATCCGCCATTAAGTCCAGATATATTGTTCCTTGATATGTTATTATATTTTGATAGTATAATATAAATTCCAGCACTAATGCCTCCCACACCTCCGGATCCACGGAAAGGACCGCGACCACCAGATCCACCATTAATCTCACTGATATTATTTCCAGTGACATTATTTTTATTAGACTGAGCTATATACACCCCGGCCGCTATACCCCCACTTCCACCTTTATGCCCACTATAACCTCCACTACCCCCCGTAGCTGCCTCTATTTTAGTAATTACATTATTAAAAATAAATGAGTTCGCTGAATTGTTAATGTAAACGCCAGTTGCTGTTCCACCGATTCCACCATCAGATTCTCTTTGCCCTCCTCCGCCTTTTCCGCCGTAAATTAAACTGATAGTGTTTAATGAAACATTCACTGTGTAAGAATTCAGAATATAAATTCCGGAACCAATCTCGCCTTTCTTTCCAGGACCATCTATCTTACCCGACTCCCCAGTAAAATTTGCTATAGTGTTATTATGCACAATAAAACTTGAGACATTAATCAAAACAATTTTCCCTAAATTTGTTGTACTTATATTTAGCGTTAGAATATTATCCCTAATAATCCCATCTGTCTTATTATAGTAATAGAAGACCTTTTCATTCTCTATAAAATTTGTACTTTCTATCTCATTATTATAGCTATCTTCATTTATATAAACCCCAAAACCAACCTGGTCAGCCCCTAAGCCGCCACCCGCACTTGCTGAACCGCCCTTTCCACCAATCAAATTTGCAATATAATTTGTAGACAAATTAGATAATGTCGTATTCTTTAAATAGATGCCTGCAGCTAAACCTCCAGTACCGCTTGCATCACCACTTGCTTTCCCACCATCACCGCCCCGTATACTAGAAATATTGTTTATAGTGATATTATTTTTAAAAGAATTTATCATATAAACTCCAGTGCCATCCCCTCCATCAGCCCCTTCTTCACAATTAGGTCCGCAAGCCTGATTGTTATCCCCAGCCCTCCCCCCCCTTATATTCTGCATGGTATTATTGATTATATTGCTCTCAAAAATCCCATCCAGATAAACGGCAGCGCCGATACCGCCAATGCCTGCTTCAGCATCACTAGCTTCCGTCCCATTCTCCCCAAAGATATCAAAGAAAAAGTTGTTGGAAATAGTGATGTTACTATTGCGAGATGTGTATATCCCCATCCGATAGCTTCCTGCTAATCCCCCCCGATCTAACACCACTCCTGAGGTTATATTAAACCACTTAATGGTAACATTGCTTGTTGATACATTAAAGCCGCCGGTTACTAAAATGTACGGGACACCTTTTATCATCACGCTGACATTTACCGTAATATTCTCATTATAGCTTCCATTTAGGACATCAATGGTGTCTCCGAGAAGGGCACCATATACCGCTTCTTGGATGGTAGTATAATTGCAGCCAGAAGCGCATACGGTTATGTTTATGGCTTGCACATGGTAAACAAATATTAGTATTCCTATTAAATATAATACTACATTATAAGCTATTCTTTTGCTCATTTTCTTTTGTTTAACCTAACCTCGACAATGCTGTTATCTTTTAGTAAAAGGAGATCGACAACATCTTTGGGAATCCACAACAGATATCCCCTACCGGATTTACATACCCTTTTCACAAAGGGCACACCTTCATTTGTCATAGTTAAATTATGATTAATTATGACACTATATAAATCTTTCTTCTCTCTCCCCCAAAACAATTATATTCTACATCGCCATAATACTTATATACTAGAAAATAATCAAAGGGATATATATATAAGAACATCATTCAACAAAAGGGGTGGTCAGGATATTAAAAGCGTCCTCATCGTACTTCTGTTGGTTACATTTCTTCTTTCTATCAGTACAGCCTTCGCTATCTCTATACCATCACTATCTCAACTTTTCGCAACAGATACCTACCGGGTGTTTGAAATGAGCATTAATAACAACAATACAAACGCTTTATCAGCAGTCAACTGGACATTTGACACCAAAGATAACAACGTCATTATCGCTCAGCAACTTGCAAACCTTGGAGTAGCGGAAAATGTTTCTGTGTACATTGAGTACAATTACTCCACCCGCGGCCAGTTCACTACCAATGCAACAGCTTTCAATGATACCCTGACAGACTCTGAAATGCTGACCGTAACCATCAATGATATCGCCGTATCTCAACTCCAGCGCCTCCATCTTGATAACACTGAAATGATCTTTGAGATTATTATCAATAATACTGGCACTAATACACTGACAGACATCAATTGGACATTGAATACAAGCGACGGAAACCTGCTAACGGGCAATACCTTATTTAACCTTACATCTCTCGGCAACATCCTTGTCTTCGTTGATTATAACTACTCAGCAATAGGAAAATACAATATTACCGCTTCAGTATTTAATCCGATCTTTACTGATGCGAAGACAGTTACGTTTAAGACGAATAGCAGCCCGGTAGTATCTTTATTACCGGATGTCACCATATTGGAAGATGGATTTAATGATACTATCAATCTCAATGATTTTGTTATTGATGAAGATACTGGTTCTGATTTACGATGGACAGCGATGGGAAATAGTAGCAATACTGTTAGAATTAGTATTCTACAGACGGGAATCATGAATATTAGTGGCGCACCAGATTATAATACGCAGTTAATTGATGGAATTAATATAACTTTTATTGTTACAGACAGTGATGCTATTATGAGCAATGATACAATCCTTGTTACGATCGTCGAATTTAATGATCCACCTAACATTACTACCTTTACCCCAATTAGTCTAGAACCATCCATATCAGTTGGAAAATCCCTGCAATTTAACCATACCTCAACTGACCCCGATGCTGGTGATCCGCTAACTTATACATGGTATCTCGATGATATCAATCAATCCTTCGCTTCATCTTGGCTCTACCAGCCAACAAAATCTGATGAAGGGGTTCATGTTGTGAATTTAACAGTCTCTGATGGTCTGCTCCACGCCTCCCTCCGCTGGAACCTCACCGTCTACATCTCCTACTGCAACGACCACTACAACAGCACGGACACCGAATGGATAGTCACCTCCAGCGTCACCTGCGCCAATGAGACTATTCCCTTAACCGCAGACATCACTGTCCAGAACGGCGGCAGCCTGACGTTCAGGAACACCACCTTAACCATCAACAATTCTGTTGAGGGAGAGCATGGTATTTCAGTACACTCTGGAGGGCAATCCGGCAACCGCCAATGACCGAACCACCATCCAGAAGAGCACGAGCAACGGCTATTATATCACCATCGACAGCGGCGCGTCCTTCCAGATGAACAACTCCAAACTCTCCGGTGCCGGCTGGGACGTCACAAACACCGGCTTAAGAATCTTCGCAGACAATGCCATCATCAGCGGCAATGAGTTCACCGACAACCACCATGCCATCCGCTTGTTTGCCGAGAATGCCCTTATCGAGGGTAATAACTTCACCAATAACATCGCCAGAGACATCTACACCAATGCCTCTGCCACCATCAGCGGCAACACATTCACCATCAACTCAGGCGCGGGAATATTGGCAGCGGATATCCCCTCAGGGCTCTTTATCAAAAACAATAACATCCATGTCATCACCTCCCCTTCTACACAACATGGCATTGACTTCATCAATGTCAACTCCAGCACCATTATCTCTACGAATATTACTGATGGCGCCCGCGGCATCTACCTCCAGAAAAGCTCCTTCAATAACCTCAGCTTCAACATCATCTCCGGCGCTCAGGAGGCAAATATCTATCTGGACAAACAGCAAACAGGCCAGATCATCTTCCGCTCCAGCAACAACACCATCCATGCTGGCTTCCTTGCCCATAGCGACAAGGGAATCTACCTCAGCGACTCCTTATACAATACCATCACCAATACCGTTATCCACAACAACACCAATGGCATCTACTTCCAGAACGGCACCCAGAACCAGCCGGGATCAGACAATAATATCATCCAGGACAGCGCCATCACCAGCTCCCGGAGCAATGACATCTTCTATCAGCAGAACAGCGGCAATAACTGGCTCATCAACAGCACCTTCAACATCACCACCTTCAGCCTTGACGGCGCAGGCAGCAACATCACGATCGCCTGGTATCTGGACCTCCTGGCAAGCAACAGCGCAAACAACCCGGTGCCCGCTGCAGCCGTTTCCATCCACGACACGAACGGCAAACTTGCATTCTCCGGCTCCACGGACTCTTCTGGCAGGATCCCCCGCCAGGCATTGGAGGAATTCACCAGGCACCGGGTGAATCCGCCGACCACCACTGACTTCTACAAGACCAACTACACCATCCGCATATCCAATGAGACGCATGAAGCGGCAACGAGCATTAATCTCACCAGTACCAGAAGCATCTCCCTCACCCTCCAGGCCATCCCCTTGTACGTCTACAACCTCTCCGCATTAAACATTTCCGGGCAAACAGCCACCTTCGAGTTCATGATCAGGAACCAGCTCGAAGCGCCGATCAGCAACATCTCCTGGCAGTTTGACACCAAGAACAATGCTATCATCAACTCCACCCAAGCCGTCAATCTTGCAGCAGGAGAGTCCATCCCCGTCTACCTCCAGCACACCTATTCCGGTTCAGGCGCATACAACGTCAATGCCACCTCAAGCGGAAGCGGCTACAGAGATTCAGCAAATACCACCATCACGATCAGCTAAGGGACTGCCGATGAACAAAAAGATTATCATTGGGATTGCGGTTGCCGCAGCGCTCATCATCAGCAGCCTTGCCCTCTATGCCCAGCTCTCCGCAGTCAGCATCAGCAATGTCCACAGCTGCATTGAGGAAACCGTCACCTGGACAGAGACCGAGCCTGCCTATGAATACGTCACGTTTGAAAAGCCAACCTATGGCCAGGTCTGGTCAGAGGAAAACCAGACCTATGAACAAGGGATTACAGGCACTGAGCAATATCAGGTGCTTCAGCAGCGGGGAGAAAAGACTACACAAAAAACTAAAACAGTTTGCACCCAAGATACCTCCTACGCCACCCTCAACACCGGCTTTAAAACAGTCCCTATTGCAGCTGGCAAGTACGGCTTTTTCTGCAGCAACACGGAAAAGCAGATTGTCTGTGACAACAAGAAAGACGGCAATAGCGACGGCATCTGCAAGCCGGGAGAGAGCTGCGCCGTCTTTGACATCCAGGACAGCAAAATCAGGCTTACGTACACCAATGGCGGCGACCGGCTCCTCTGCTACCCGCGGGAAGTCAAAGGCGTTCCCTTTGAGGTCTGCTACGACAACCTGGTGGACACCACCAGCTTCCTGGAGGTGAGGTAGGATGAAAAAAGGTATATTCATCTGCCTGGTAATGGGTTTGGCTTACCTTGCTCTTGCGCATGCTGAGACAAGCTATGCGAGCTATGTATCTTACTGTAATTTCACAACCATGTCAAACGGAATTTTGAACGAGAGTGCCTGCGCTAAAGGAATACATAGCCCGCATGTTTACAGTTCTCCGCCTATCATAAACAACGGTAGCCTCTATATCAACGTTACGGGTAGCGGCAATCCGGCTTATCAGTGGGCATTTAATTCCACGGGCAGCAGAAAAGCAAACATCATGTCCTGCGAGGGCGATTTTTACCAAGAGGCTATCGTTTCTGATGCCGCTTTTCTATTTGATTGGTTCAGCACAACGGGCGGCCCGACAGACGCTTATCGCTGGTTTTGGACTGCTGCCGACGTATTCGCTTTTGAAGCTGATGGAACCAGCAGCGCAGCCATCCCGTTCGAAAGGTATCACTATAAAACTGTGGTGGATGACAACATCAACAGCGGGTACACTACATTATGGAACTTTGACAGAACACTTTTTTTTAACTCGACACCCTCTGGCTCATTCAGCAGCAGCGACAATACATGGGATTTAGTTGGGTTTAAGCAGAACGACCAGGGGATAAGCAGGCAGTTCTCTTTTTATTGCTATAACGGGACGAGCGATCCCGGAACTCAAACCATCGCACCACCGGTGCTGTCCGCAATCAACGTGCCCTCTGCCGGCTGCTTCAACCTGGATATTGAGGCGAATGAGCCCTGCCTGTCCTCTGATCAAACGCCAACAGTAGACTTCACCACCGATGAAAGCGCCTGGTGCAGGCTCAGCACTACTGACCAGGGCTATACTGATATGACCTTAGACTGCGGAACTGGGGAAGGCACGCTCTCCCATACCTGCACCTTATCTGGAACACCGTTGGACAAAGGGCAGGACTCGCTCTATGTTGCATGCAGGGACAGCCAGAACAATGCGCATGTAGCACCACTTTCCCTTACCAACACCCTCCGCTTCAATATCACTGGCATCAATGAATCAGCAGGCAGGACAGCAATCATGGAAGCGGTCGCCAACTCCCTTTCCTCATACACTGAGCAAACTGACCAGCAGGCGTATGTCAGAACGCTCACCAACAACCAGACCTTAGGCAATTATGATAAAGTCATCTCCTCCAGCAGCACGCGCTGGCTTCTGGAATACATCACCGGATCAGACGCCAGAACCAATGCGCCAAACCTGACTGCCTCGGTCTTTGTCTGGGAGAGCAGTAACCTCCTCAGCATGGAGATCATCGAGCAGGTTGGTGATTTCATCAATAATACGAAATGAATTATCTTTCCCGAAACACCAGCAGATCCTCTGTCGTGATCTTCTTCTTTTTCCTGATCTTCTCTTCCAGCACTTTTTCCTTCTCCTGGAGCTGCAGCTCGGTCTCCTTCTCCTGCGCCTCCTGCGCAGCCTGCCGCGCTTTCACCTGCCCCTCCTGCCGGAGGGCAAGCTCCCGCCTCCCGCTCTGGAGCTGGGCAGCAGACTCCCGCTTCTGCTGTTTCACCGCATCATAGGCTGCGAAATCAGCCTTCTGCCTGGCCCGCAGCGCGTCCAGCTCCCCGCGCCTGGCGAGCATCTCCATGTGGCACTGGTGCGAGGCAGCAGCCTGCTCCTGGATCCGCTTCCGGAGCGACCGGTCTTTCACCTGCAGCTCCCGCAGCTCCGCCGCACGCTGGGCGACAGCGCCAGACGCGCTCCTGAGCTTCCCGGCCTCTGCCATCTGCTTCTTCAGCCGCCTGACTGCATCCATCACCTGCTTTTCTTTCTCAAAAGAGATCACCTGCGTCTCGACCTTCTGCTCGAGTGCCTGTATCTTCCTCCTGACGGACTCCGGAGACTCCCTGATGCCGAGTCCTCCCATCAGCTGCTTTTGCCCTTCCCGCGCCGCTTCCAGCTCCCGCCGCTTCGCTTCCAACACGGCCTGCAGCCTGCCGCGCTCCTGCTTCAGCACAGCAACTTCCCTGGTGATGCTGTCGCGCTTCTCCCGCAGCGCTTTCACTGCCTCGGCCATCGCGCCCCTTTCGCCCTTGTCCTGCTGCAGCCGCTGCCAAAGCTCCTCTTTCTTCTGCCCGAGGTCCTGCAGTTCACGCACCCGTTGCCGTAGTTCCATATACAAAAAAAGAAAGAGCAATAAAAAACAAAAAACGCTTAACCGAACAAGGCGCCCAGCCCTGCGGCAGCTGCCTGCTCTTCCTTCTTCTCCGATTCAGCGCTCTTCTCTTCCTTCTTCTCCTTCTTGCCCTCTGCTGCAGGCGCTGCTGCCACCGGAGCGGCGACAGGCATCGCTGCCTTCTGGATGGCCTCGTTGATGTCCACGCCGTCCAGCGCCGCAACCAATGCCTTGACCCGGGCCGGCTCCACCTTGACGCCTGCCGCCTCAAGGATCTTAGTAACAGAAGCCTCCTCAATCTTCTTCCCTGCCTTGTGCAGGAGCAATGCCGCATAGATATATTCCATGGTTCTTACCTCCTGGGATCAGTTAATCATGCCCTCTTTTTATACTTGTCTTCTCCTTCTCTGCTCTTCCACGAGCTCATTCTCGGCAAGGATATCCGTTGTGGTCACCTTTCTTCCTGTTGCAAACTCCTGGGTCTTGCGGACCATCTCCGCCACCTTCGCATCGGTCTCTGAATGCAGGTCTGCCTTTGGCGCATGATGCGCCTGCGCTTCCTGCTTCCTTTCCCCGGCCTTCGGCCCGCTGCCCTTTTCCTCCACCGGCTCCGGCCTGCTCATGTCCGCCTCAATCCCGGCGGTGTCTTTCACGCCGAGCGCTTCCCGCTCCGCCTGCGTGAGCAGCGAGGAGGCAAGCACATCGGACATGATATTCCGCTCCAGGGCGATGGACTTCGCCTGGAGGAACGCCTTGGTGAGCAGGGGAGCGATGGTGCCGGCGGCAGGATACGCGATCTCCACTGCCAGATTGAACGCCCAGACAGCCGCATGCTGCACATCCGCCGCATACTGCTCTTCGTCGATGGTGAGGACCGATCTCGGGATGATCTCGCCGTTCTCCAAAACAGCCACGACGTTCAGCCCGATCTCCATGGGCTTCATGTCCAGGCGCTGCATCAGGCTTGCCGCCTCGGCAGAGATCTTCTCGCCCTCTTTCACGAGCAATTTCTCTTCCTTGATCACCACTTTCCCGGCTTCAACCCCGGTCTTGATGCCCAGCTTCCCCAGCTCACCGA
>Ga0209541_10008445_pt1 | contig 16964 bp, 17 predicted proteins | sample RifCSPlowO2_01_FD_184027 | JGI IMG/M metagenome (GOLD analysis project Ga0209541, IMG submission 184027) | Groundwater microbial communities from Rifle, Colorado - Rifle CSP2_plank lowO2_0.1 (SPAdes) (version 2) | ecosystem: Environmental > Aquatic > Deep subsurface > Groundwater | place...
AAAGTATTCACCCCGCATTTTATAGGCATCGGCGAGGGCGAGATGGCGGTCGTCTGCGGGAAAGTAATATTTGTGGGAGGCGAAACAGGAGCATTTGAAGTTTGCGCCAGCCCGGTTACGGGAGACATTATTAAACCAACGATAAACAAAGTGGTTGTGATTTTCATATTATTGTTTTTAAAAATTAATTAAGGTTAATTTATATACACGACCTTGGTTATAGTTTACCCCCCGACACTTTTTACAACACCACCTTATTTTATTAACTCCTCAATTGAAACGCCTAATGCTTTGGCGATTTTTGCCATAGTTTGGACGCTTGGCTTATTAACAGCGCCGCTTTCGACCTTCATAAGTGTCGTGTATTTAATATCCGCTTTCTTGGCTAAATCGTCTTGTGTTAAGCCAAGTTTAGTTCGCGCTTTCTTAATGTTTTCGCTGATTGTTTTTCCACTTGTCATATAAATAAAGTTTTGGTAGTATTATAGTATATAAGGTTATTACCCTTATTGTTATACTACCAAATAAAATGAAAATAATCAAACAAAATTCTTGACAGCACATTTCGCAAAGCGAAATACGAAATTCGGCGGCGGCGGAAAGCGAGAGCGGGCAAAAATTACTTCCCCCCAACCCCCTTCCTTTTTGCCCGCCCGAGCGTTCAGTTTGGTGTCTCTATTTTACCAAGCTCGCACCTATTTTCAAAACAAATGATGTCGCACGCTCTGCGCGCGTGCGAAACATCAGCGATTTTGAAAATAGGTGCTCCCGAGAGGATTTGAACCTCTAACCCTTTAGGGGACAGCGTCCTAAGCGCTGCGCGTATTCCAGTTCCGCCACGGGAGCATTTACTTTGTTCAGAAGTAGGAAATCCTCATAAATATTACCTTATCTTGACCCAGTAGTTAAACTGCGATTACAAGTTATTTGATTAACTTGTAGCTTAGATGATGACTTGGGTTAATCCAATCGCAGTTATACTAACTGGGTTGACTTTTTATTCAAAATATGGTATTATTAAAACACGAGAACAGAAGTCGACTGTTCTTTAATAACTTAATTAATGTGGTGCTTAACCCAAGCCGCGCGCAAGCCGGAGCAAGTTAAGTACGTGATAAACGTATGTCAATAATTATAGGATCATTGCTTATCGCAATCGGACTTGGCATTATGGTCATTCTCCAAGGACTTCGGCGAATTCCCGCTAGTCCGCCGCACAAAGCGCAGGTAACCCTGTTTGGCAAGCGGATACCCGTGTTCAAGGACGAGGGTTGGAGATTTTTCCCCCTTTTCCCATACTTCTTCGGTTTCATCCTCGTGAAAGTAGAACGAATTGCCTTCACGATAGTCGCGGAGAGAGTAAGAACGCCTGATCGCGCCAACACAAGAGTTCCCATAGTCGTAACTATACGCCCCAGTTCCAACCATCTCATCCAGTATCTTGACAGCGGAGGAGAAGAGGGTGTGAAGCAACAATTCACCGGAAAAATACAGGAACGGATGCGTGAATGGGGAATGGGCGGCGAAGAGGGCCCCGCAAACTGGCGAGAGCTCAACAGATCGCAGCTTGAAGCAACGAGTGTGCTCGTGAAAAAAATTGCGGGCAAGTCACTGGTAAAAATCCCCGACTACGCTCAAAAAGTTCCGACTTTCATCTGGCTTCGTTACTTCTCTCAACCGCGGCCAACAAAGAACTTTCTAGAAAATGAAGAGCCGTGGGCAAAAGATGAATGGAAGCGAGTGGAAGATACAATTCGGACCATCAAGGAGAACAACGGGGATCATGCCTTCGATGCTCTTAAGAAAGCAGTGGAGGAGCGACGAGAACAAGTTGATGCTATTCGTATGGGCACCGCGAAAATTCTCATTGAGGATCTTGGGGTGTTTATCGAGCGTCTGAACCTCGGCGACATGGATGTACTCGGAGGCGTAAGTGAACAAGCCGAAGCACAAGCGAGGGAAGTGGAGGAACGAGAGGCGGAAAAGGTGGAATTAAGCCACGTAAAGCAGAGAATTCTACTTTTTACTGAAATGGGTTATTCCAAAGAAAAAGCTTTGGAAATAGTTCAGACCGAACGGGGCAAAGTTGCCAAAACTATTTCAGAGAACCAATTCAGCATTCCGCCGGAGACAAGAGAAATGGTGGAGAAAATAGCCTCTCCGCTCGCCGGGTCGGTGGCTAAATTATTCGCTAAGAAGGGAGATAAAAACATATGAACAAAGAACACGAAAAAGTCCCTCGTTGGACTTGGAAAATAGCGTGGCTCTTGCTCATAGTTGGTATCTTGGTAGTTGCATCAACTGCATTCCCTAGGTCATTCCCTTCCTTGGGCGCAGGTTGGTTCGCAAGAGCCAACTACGAGAATTGCCACTTTGCCTCAGGCCAAACTCTCTTAACCGTGCTTGTGGAGAGCGACGAATGGTCTTGTTGGATTGTGACCCCGCCCGGAACGGATTACCGCATTGATGCCGACGGCAAGGCTAAAATTCGCTTCATAGATGGAAGTAAAGCCGACGTTGGTCCAGATGTGGAAGCCAGCTGGGTTGGAGTGAAACGAGGCATATTCCAAGTTCTAAGCTTGGAAGAAAGCTCAGTCAAAGTCACGGTTACGATTAGCCGATAACGTAAAACCCCGCCTTCTTTAGAAGACGGGGTTTTAATTTAATTCCATGTCTACTACTGAAGCAAATTGATGACGATAGAGACTAAACCTCTCGCTACGAAACCTACGATAATAGCCACAACCGCGTACAAAATATAATTTTTAGCTTTTGCTTGGTTATCCGGAGACTGTCCAGCTGTAAGATAAAGGAAAGCAGCGTAAAATATAAAAGCCGCGGCCAAAACTATTAAAAGACCGAAACTCCAGTTTGTAATTCTAACTATTGTGTCCTTAATATAAATCTGTTCAGGGGGCGCCACAGATTCAATGCCTCCAATCGCACTTGCTGTTGCTAATGGTGACAAAACTAAGCCCATGGCAATAGAAGTAAGTTTATATTTTAATTTGTTTATCATGTTAATAGAAAACTTCGACCTTTTTAATTATATAAATGATAACACATTAGATGTCTTGTGTTAAGGAGAACAGATACTGCCTGGCTGATCTAAAAGTCCTATAACTATGGCAACGATCCCTTCGGATAGTATAACTATACCTAAGCCTACCAAGGCATAAACCAAAGTCCTCTTACCAGTGGCAAACTTAGCCGGGTCGCCCGAGGCTGTGAGAATTTGAAACGCCGCCCAGAGAATCATAAGCCCAGCAAGCGGCGCCACGATGAGAAGCAGAAAATCTGTGATGTTATTAAGCAGGGCGCATATACTATCGGGCAATACCTGACCGCCAGGCAGGGTCGGTGGATTAATTTGCAAACCTGTGGGGTTTGTCCCTACAACCCGCGCTAAAGCTGAATTAATAAGTGAAAACATTTTATTTTATGGCCCTTTTATTGCCCTTAAGACCGTTGTAATAATGATATACGAACCAAAGACTATTGCCAAACCTATGGCGGCGGAAAGCATTGCCTGCTTGCCTTTAGTTACTCTTTGCTCTGATCCGCCTGAAGTCATAAAAAGGAAGCCGCCGTAAATGATTACCACTACCGCGAGCGGTATGGAAATGGTCAAAAGAAAATTCATCACGTTTTCTATAAGCTGATAAAACTGATCCCAGCTCTCGCAGGCTGGCGTTCCTGGCCTTCCACAAGGAACGAGTCCTTCGAGCTCTTTGGCAAAAGCTATTTTTATAAAATCCAGCATGGTTTCAGTGTAACTAACGTCTCATCAGGGCGTTAAGTTCATCTTCCGCTCCGCGCAAAGCCTTCTCCGAAGAAAGCTTACCTGTTATTACTAATTCTATCATATTATTAAAGACCCTTTTGACTTCGGCGCTGTCGGGTTGCGGCCAACCCCTCGCGGTTAAAGCTTGAGCCGTAAAAACACCCAGGGTCGGATCTGTTAGATACTCATTGATTAGAGATCTCATTGCCGGCGGTTTACCGGTATTTATTACGTAACTACGCGCGGCTCCTATGTCGGTTGTGGCGAAGATTATGAAATCCCAAGCTGCATTGGGATAAGCGTTTTCAGTAGAAACGGAGAGTCCCCAATAGTTGGCGAAGTTGACCGCTTCGTCCTTATTGAGTTGAGGGGCGGGAGCTATTACAAAATTCAAAGCGGGGTTTTTGGCTTTAATCTCCGGGATGTCGGCGGCATAGGCTAATATCATAGACACTTGTTTCCCAGCAAAAGAACTGACAGACGGTTTAAAGGAATCTGTCCAGGTATAATAGGCGCTCCTTGGATTTGAGAACTGCGTATAAAAATCCAGCGCCGCTATTCCTTGAGCGTTCGCAATAGCCATGCGTGATCCGTCGGAGGTCACTATTCCTGTTTTGTACTGGAGTAACAGAAGGCTCAATATATCAACGGCGTTAGGAATGCTTTTAACCGTACCGCCCAGGGCGATGCCCGCTTTTAATATGCCGCCTCCCGACTTCAACTCTCTAACCCTTAATATAGTGGTCTTCAAACCGTCCCAAGTGGCGGGGACTACCGCTATAAGCTTGTTATCAAAAACATCTCTGTCATAAAAGAGCGCAAGCGTGTCAACGGAAATTGGCAAAGCGAGTATTTGGCTATTTCTCACAAAATCTTGTTCGGCTATAACCGGAAAGAGATTGCGAAACGTGGACAACGGGATTTTGTCGGAAGAAGCGGGGACGGTTTTATTGGCGTGCTTGGAAGCCCAGGTATTGTGGAACATAAAAACATCCGGGCCGGCGCCGGCGGCCAAGGCGTCCAGTAAATGTTTTTCATAATTTGCCTGGTCAAGTTTGGTGTATTTTACGTTAACGTTGGGATGCGTACTCTCAAACTTATTAATGGTATCGTTCCAGGCGCTTTGGTCGTCGCCAACTCCCCAGAATTCCAACTCTACCCGCGGCAAACGTATATCTTCCCTAAAAATCGGAATGACGCCCAGAAAACCCAATAAGAAAAATAGGGTGATAAACCCCGCCGCTCCCAGGATAATGAGTTGAGGTTTGGTAAACCCCGCACTAAAGAAGGATTGCAACGCTCTGTCGTTTTCCTTGTCGGATGTTACCATTCTTAATTTGTATTATTTGCAGATATTTGGCATTGTTTGGTGAAAAGCGTTGTGGAAAACGCAATACTTCTTTTAGTGACGGGGTAAACTGCATACCTATATATTAGCCGCAAACGGGGCTACAAACAAACCGTTCCCGCAATCTTATCTCCAGCCTTCAAGCGCATAATGCGTACTCCTTGCGCCGCTCTGCCGGTGCCTCTCACGCTTTTAAGCTCTGTGCGTAACATTTGTCCCTTAACCGAAATCGCCAGAAGTTCTTTCTCTTCGGTTATCACATGAGCCGAAACAAGCGAACCGGTTTTAGCCGTGACCTTGGCGGTTAGTATGCCCTTACCGCCTCTGCCCTGAACTTTATATTCTTTAAGCGAAGTCATTTTAGCGAAACCGTTAGCCATAACAGCCAACACTCTATATTCACCGGCTTTAGCCGGACTTATCACGTCAAAAGCGCTTACTAAATCGTCTTTCTTTAGAGAAATCGCTTTAACTCCGGAGGCGGTGCGGCCCATAGGTCTCACCTCTCCTTCTTTGAAGCGGATAGATTGCCCCAAAGAGGTGGTTAAGATGAGTTCGTCGTGCCCTGAAGAAAGCTTAACCCACTTTAAGTGGTCACCTTTTTTGAGGTTTACGGCAATGATTCCCGTGCGGCGGACGTTTTGGAACTCTTGAAGGGCGGTCTTTTTAATGACTCCTTTTTCGGTAAGCATCACTAAGTACCCGGGGATTTTATTCCTTTCCGCGGAGTAAGTGATTAAAGCGCTTATTCTCTCTTGCGCCGGAATCTCCAAAAAGTTATGAATGGCTTTACCCTTAGCGGTTCGGCTGCCCACCGGTATTTCATACACCTTGGTCTGGTAAGCTTTGCCGCTCGCCGTAAAGAAGAGGATGTTGTCGTGAGTGTTCGCTTTGAAGAAATGTCCCACAATGTCCTCTTCTCCCACTTCTGTGCCGATTAAACCCTTGCCGCCGCGGCGCTGGCGCTTAAAAGTGTCAGGCGGCAGGCGTTTGATATAGCCGTCTCCGGACAAGGTAACTATAGCCTCTTCGGCGGGAATCATGTCCTCGACGTTAAATTCTTTAAGACCCGTCACGTGTATCTTGGTTCTTCTCTCGTCACCAAACTTGGCCTTGAGGTCGCGGAGCTCGGAGGTCACCACCTCTAAAATTTTCTCTTTGCTCTTAAGGAGCAGGGTGAGTTCTTTAATGAGTTTTTGTTTCTCCTTCAACTCGTCATCGATCTTCTGGCGCTCAAGCGCCGCCAAGGTCTGCAGTTTCATCTCCAAAATGGCTGTTGCCTGGAGATCGCTAAGCTTGAAACCCGCAATGAGTTTTTTCTTAGCCTCTTCTTTATCGGCGGACTTCTTGATAGTGGCGATGATTTTATCTATAACCGAGAGCGCCTTGGCGAGACCTTCCAATATATGCGCTCTTTCCCTCGCTTTTTTAAGGTCGAACTCCGCCCGGCGCCTTACCACTTCCTCGCGGTGTGTTATAAAACTGGCTAAAACTTCTTTGATGGACATTATTCGGGGTTTCAAGCCGTCCGGCAAAGCCAGCATATTCATATGGAAATCTTTCTGGAGGTCGGTGAAGTTCCACAGTTGGTTAAGAACTTTTTGAGGAACGGCGTCCGATTTCAATTCAACCACAACGCGCAAGCCGTCCTTGTCCGATTCATCACGCAAGTCTCGAATGCCTTCTATTCTTTTTTCCTGTACCAGCTCGGCAATTTTTATAATAAGTTCCGCTTTATTAACCTGGTAAGGAATTTCTGTAATGACTATTTTCTTTTCATCGACTTCCGCCACGCCGCGAACGGTAATCTTGCCGCGACCGGCGATATAGGCCTCCGTTATCTCTTTTTTGTTGTACATAATTCCACCGGTGGGAAAATCCGGTCCCTGGATAAATTGCATCAACTCCTCCGAGGTGGAGTTCTCGTGACCCGCGAGATGAATAGTCGCGTCAATGACTTCGCTTAAGTTATGCGGAGGGATTTTGGTTGCCATGCCGACCGCGATGCCGTCAGAACCGTTAATTAATAAGTTAGGGACTTTGCTGGGCAGAACTTTAGGCTCCATCTTCGCGCCGTCGTAATTAGGCATGAAATCAACCGTTTCTTTCTCAATATCGGTAAGCAGTTCTTCGGCTAAGCTTGAAAGCCGACACTCGGTATACCTCATAGCCGCCGGGGAATCCCCATCAATGCTCCCCCAGTTTCCCTGACCCTCAATCAAGGGGTATCTCAAAGAAAAGTCCTGCGCCATTCTCGCCAAGGCGTCATAAACCGCCACGTCTCCGTGAGGGTGATACTTGCCCAAAACTTCACCAACCACGTTGGCTGATTTTCTTAATTTGGCCGAGTGAGTGAGGCCCGATTCCCACATAGCCCAGAGTATCCTTCGATGAACCGGCTTTAAACCGTCGCGAGCATCAGGCAGAGCCCGGCCTACGATAACCGACATTGCGTAGTCCAGATAAGACTCTTTAAGTTCGGTTGTTATTTCCCTTTTCTCTATTTTTCCGTGATCCATATCAATTTAGTTTCTTCTTCTTCCAAATCCTTCCTTTTAATAACTGCTTTATCCAGCTGCTCCACAGACTGGCCAAGCTCCTTCCCGAGCAACTTTGCGTCCTTGTCGGAGTGACAGACGACGACTCTCGGGTCTATATCTTTAATCAGGGAAAGGGTTTTCTTAACTTCAGCGTCTCCATTCACAAAGAGAACATCAACTTCGCCAATCTTCTCTAAAAATCCTTCATCAAGATCTTTTTGTATGGATCCGAGGAAACAGAGTTGCAGTCCATCCATCTCCACGATATATATAGTACGCAGTTTTTTCTCGTCCGCTTCTTTTTCTAAACCAATACCGCGCACCTTCACGCCTACGATTTCGAATTCTCCCGAACCCTGAATAATTCCAAAGGGAGACGATTCTGGGATAGGAAGAGTTGTTTCTGTCTTTAAAATAAGGTCGGCTTTGATGTCCGCCGAGGTCGGGTTTACAGAAAGTTTAAATTCGCTCCGATCAGATCGGAGCGATCGGGCTTCACAAACAAGCCCCTGCGATTTGGACGCCTTAATGACCATTGACTTCATTTTACCAGAGAAAAGGTTGATTTTCAATTCGTCTTTCTCTATAATTCCGCTCGTATGCCAGGTAGTGAAAACTCGATTGGTTCGCCGAAGGCGAACAGAGGGTTTTTACTAAAGGCAAGAATATCCAAGAAAAAAACAACCAATCTACCAAAAGGTCATGAATCTTATCAAGAATAAATAATCGAGTTTCTACTACCTGGTATGCAACTTACTACAACAAAAGCGCAGGAGTCACCGGAACTCCAAGTTTTAAAGACCGATCCGGCGTTGATGCCTATTCTAAAGCCGGGCGACTTGGTGCAAGTTAAGGTTTTGGAAAAATCAGCCAAGGGGGTTTATTTTGAGGTCCCCAGGGTGGGCACCGGGATAATTTATGGCATTGAACTTCTAAACGCCAAGGAGACGCTCCGAAAGCTCGCCGTGGGGGACGAAGTTTCGGCTAAAGTAGCGGTCCCGGAGAACGAAGACGGTTTGGTGGAGTTATCGCTTAGCGAAGCTGATAAACAAAAAGTTTGGGCAGAGCTCAAAGAGCTTAAAGAAAAGGACGAACCTTTCGCGGTCAAGATTATTGACGCTAACGCCGGCGGACTGATAGCCGAAGTTAGCGGCATGCCGGCTTTTCTTCCCGGTTCGCAGCTTACGAGCGAACATTATCCCAAAGTAGCCGAGGGGGACCGCGCGAAAATGATAGAAGAGTTTAAAAAATTCATTGACCAGGAATTGAACGTAAAGATAATCAATCTTAACCCGAGAACCAACAAGCTCATTATTTCAGAAAGAGAAGCCGGGAACGCGAACATTAAGGATATACTGAGTAAATATAAATTGGGCGATATTGTTTCCGGCATCATCTCCGGAGTAGCCAACTTCGGCGCTTTTGTCCGCTTCGCCGATGCCCCCGAGGTAGAAGGATTAATACATATTTCAGAACTGGACCATCGTCTTATAGACAATCCAAAAGAAGTGGTTAAAGTCGGCGACTTGGTAAACGCCAAGATATTGGAAATTAAGGAGGGTAGGGTAACTCTTTCCTTAAAGGCATTAAAACCGGATCCATGGGAGGGTATTGAGGAGAAGTTTAAAGCCGGCATGACGGTTAGCGGGAAAGTTTATAAACTTACGCCTTTCGGCGCCTTCATAAAACTTAATGACGACATCGTTGGACTCATCCACGTATCGGAATTTGGTTCAATCGAAGAATTGAAGAAGAGGCTGGAAAAGGACTCCGCTTATGACTTCGTAATAGATTCAATTAAGCCGGATGATAAAAGAATCGTTCTTAAGTTAAAGAGTTGAAGAATTTAAATCTGTATAAAAACTTCTTTTGGATAATCGCCATACTCCTCTCTTTTACGTTGCTTCTCTCGCTTACTTACCAACTGCAACAGCCAACCGGAGAGATTGATATTAGCGGACTTGTGAAAAGTATTAACGCCGGGGAGGTATTGAGTATTACGGTAAGCGGCGATAACCTGGAAATAACGCTCACGAATAACGAAAGTCTTGTCTCCAAGAAAGAGTCCGGGGTAGGCATCACCGAAACTTTAGTGAACTACGGAGTGACTCCCGAAAAACTTTCGAGCGTGGCTTTGAAAATTAAAGAGGAGTCGGGCGCTGCTTTTTGGTTGGCTATACTTATACCTACGCTTCTCCCGATCATTATCATTGTCGGTATATTCTGGTACATAACGAAGCAGGCGCGGGGAGGAATAAACCAAGCATTCACTTTCGGGAAAGCAAATATTAAACCGTCCACGGGCTTTAAAGATAAGGTTACTTTCGCCGACGTGGCAGGCTTAAAGGAAGCTAAAGAAGAATTAAATGAGATTGTTGATTTCTTAAAAAGCCCCAAAAAATATATTGATATGGGGGCTAAAATTCCGCGAGGAGTATTGCTTATGGGTCCGCCGGGGACCGGTAAAACTTTGCTCGCGAGAGCGGTAGCCGGGGAGGCAGGCGTGCCATTTTTTCACATTTCCGCCTCAGAATTCGTGGAGATGTTCGTGGGCGTCGGAGCCGCAAGGACACGCGACGCTTTCGCGACTGCCAAACGCTCCGCTCCTTCCATATTGTTCGTAGATGAGATAGACGCAGTGGGCCGCGAGCGCGGCGCCGGCATGGGAGGCGGGCACGACGAAAGAGAACAGACGTTAAACCAGATACTTGTGGAGATGGACGGCTTTGACAGGGACACGAGAGTGATAGTGTTAGCCGCTACCAATAGGCCGGACGTGCTTGACTCGGCGCTTCTGCGGCCAGGCAGATTTGACCGCCGGGTAGTTCTGGATTTGCCGGACATAGGCGAAAGGGAAGCAATTTTAAAAATTCACGCCAAGGGGAAACCACTGGACAAAAGTATTGATTTAAGAAAAATCGCCACGAGGACTCCGGGATTCTCCGGCGCCGATATCGCTAACGCGGTTAACGAAGCCGCGATACTCGCCGCCAAAGAGGGCGTGAAAATAGTAACCCAAGACCACTTCTACAGGTCTATAGAAAAAGTGATGCTCGGACCCGAAAGAAAAAGCAGAATCATATCTCCTAAGGAAAAAGAGAAAGTGGCATATCATGAAGCCGGACACGCAGTGGTCGCCGCGGGACTCAAAGATTGCGACCCGGTTCATAAAATATCCATAGTGAGCAGAGGCAGGATGGGCGGATACACTTTGAAGCTTCCTTTGGAAGAAGAGCGGCTCAAGAGCAAAGCGCAATTTATGTCTGAAATTGCCGTAATGATGGGGGGCTACGCGTCAGAAAAAATCTTTTTTGGCGACGTTACTACGGGCGCTTCCAATGATTTGAGGGAAGCCTCGGCGCTCGCGAGAGTCCTTGTTACCAGGTTTGGCATGAGCGACTTGGGACCGATAACCTTTGGAAAGGCAGACGAGTTTGTTTTCCTGGGACGAGAGATCGCCACCGAGAAAAATTATTCCGAAGAGGTTGCTTCTAAAATTGACGCGGAAGTTAAAAAGTTTATTGACCGCGGTTACAACACTGCCGTGAAAATCTTATCTAAATACAAGGAGGCTGTTAAAAAGGTCTCTAAGGCTCTTACTGAAAAAGAGACCCTGGAACAGGAAGAGTTCTACGGCATCATTAAGGACTTTAGTTTGAAACCCATAAGCGCCTAGAATATTATTGAGGTGGGTTCTCGGCCCGTAGCTCAGTGGCAGAGCAGGCGTCTTATAAGCGCCGGGTCGCAGGTTCGATCCCTGCCGGGCCGACATATCACTTTGGAATTCCCGATACGGATAAATAAATACCTTGCCCATAAGGGAGTAGCCACGAGACGCGCGGCTGACTCTCTTATAAAAAGCGGCAATGTTTTCATAAACGGAAAGCGCGCCGAGCTTGGAGATAAGGTCCAAGAGAAGGACGACGTCCAATTAAAAGGCGTACAAGGCGGATCTCACGCCTATGTTGCTTATTACAAACCGCTCGGAGTCGTTACCCATAGCCCTCAATATGGAGAACCGGAAATTAAAAACCTTATAAAAAACAAAAATCTTTTCCCAGTAGGCAGATTGGATAAAGATTCGGAGGGACTCATAATTTTGACTGACGACGGGCGCGTCACGGAACGGCTCCTTTCTCCGCGTTTTGAACACGAAAAAGAGTATGAGGTTTCTGTCCGTGAAAAAGTTTCGGCAAGGGCTTTAAAGCTTCTTGAAAGGGGAGTTGTAATTGAAGACTTTAAAACCAAACCTTGTAAAACAGAGCGAACCGGCGAACATTCTTTTCGTATTACTCTTACAGAAGGGCAGAAGCATCAAGTACGCAGAATGTGCGACGCCCTTAAATACACCGTAGAAAAATTAAAGAGAGTTAGAGTGATGAATATTACGCTTGGCAAACTATCGCCCGGAGAGGAAAGAATCATGAAGAGCGAAGAGCTTAAAACATTCTTAGCCGAGCTTGGGCTCGCCTCGGAGCGAAGCGGGCTTTAACTATTCCTAAGCTTTCTATAGAATAGTTTTAGTCCAGACACATTAAATCAACTATGGGAACAACAACAGATATACGGAGAGTGATAATCATTTCTTTAATAATGGCGGTTGTAATCGGCGGACTCTATTGGTTTACCTCCCGGTACGAAGCTACAAACCAGCCTCCCAGCCAACAGGGCGAAAATGTCGGGAATACAAATATGGAGAATGAATTAACTAAAGAAACCATGAAAGCTGCGATAAAAACAGATAAAGGAGATATTGTTCTTGATCTATATCCGAAAGCCGCTCCTAAAACAGTGGAGAACTTCGTTGCTAAGGCTAAAAGCGGTTATTTTGACGGACTAAAATTCCACCGGGTTGAAGACTGGGTAATTCAAGGCGGTGATCCGCTATCAAGCGATCCGGCTAAAGAACAGTTGTGGGGAACGGGTGGCGGCGATATAGAAACGGAGTTAAGCGACCTGCCTTTCGTGGAGGGAGCGCTGGGAGTAGCCCGCGGGCAAGATATTAATATATCAAACGACTCTCAATTCTTTATTGTCAAAAGAGACTCTCAATTTTTGGACAATAAGTATACGCTCTTTGGTCAGGTTACATCCGGAATGGATGTTGTTAACCAGATTGAGAAGGGTGATAAAATTATTTCTATTGTAGTTGAATAAGGAGAGCGCGCTTAGCTCAGTGGTAGAGCGACTCGTTTACACCGAGTAGGTCCGAGGTTCGATCCCTCGAGCGCGCACCAGTAAGGTAGAAGAATCTAATTTCTCTAAATTTTCTTTGGCGTTCGCCAAAGAAAATTCTGAAAAATTATCACTCTCTACTCTCTTGGTGGGATTATACGCTGATTTACTAACCTATTTTACCAAAAATTATTGAGATTTACCTAGTCATACGGGTAGTCATTCGCCCTACCTCGGAATGACTACCCTGCGTTGCTGAAACCGCCCATCATTCCTAGCTTTTCTGACCTCGCCTCCCTTAATTTACAAACCCGACTTCACTCCGCTACGCCCTTATCCCACGCTTGTGCTGTTTCCCACAATATCCGCCTTCGGCGGATTGGCTCGCCGCCCTGCTGGTCGGCTCGCTTAGTCGCCGAAATTCCTCCCCCCAACAAATAATTTTTTAGTAGAATTTAATTGAGAGGAGCTAAAATTTGTGTTAGTATAGTTGTGAGGGTTTATACCAACGACCATACTTATACTATCATACTATGGAAAGTAAGAATAATAAACAAATTGGGGATAAGATAAAAGTATTGCGAACTAAACAAGGGCTAACACAAGATGCTCTTGCACGAAAATGTGATCTTCCCTACACCACCCTTACTAAAATTGAATCGAATGTCATAACTAAACCATCAATTCAAACAGTTAGTAAGATTGCCGGTGGATTAGGAATCAGTATTGACGATTTAATCAAATAACTATGAGGCGAGAATCTGTTTATTCAAGAAAGAAATATAACATCGTGCAGGTTGCACAGGCTAAAAAAGTTGCTGAAACTTGGCTTGCTAGTGCAAATCTCCATAATTCTATCGCTTTCGGATTACCGGAAGCGGACGATCGATATCATATTTGGCGCGTGCCACTTTTAACTTTGGGTAAAGATCATAGAATCGGTGAAGTCGTTATTGATGCGTTTTCCACTCTAGTTGTAGAAGATAAAACGACTAAAAGAGAGATTTTGGAAGATCGACTCTTGGGACGAGAGGAAAAAGTTAAGCTACGCAGAAAAAATAATGATAAATATATAGTTTCTCAACAAAGAAATACCGTTGCGCATGGTGATAGTGAATTTGTTCTGCAAGAAATGGCAGCGTGTTCTATTGATTTGGTTTTTACCTCTCCCCCTTACTATAACGCTAGACCAGAATACTCGGATTATATCTCCTACGAAGATTATCTGTTAAAAATGAGGAAAATAATTCAAGCAACACATAGGGTATTAAATGAGGGCAGATTTTTTGTAATGAATATATCGCCAGTCTTAGTACGCCGTAATAGTAGAGGCGAAGCCTCAAAACGAATTGCAGTACCATTTGATATTCATAAAGTTTTTATTGACGAGGGATTTGATTTTATTGACGATATAATCTGGGTTAAGCCCGAAGGCGCTGGTTGGGCTACTGGTCGGGGGCGAAGGTTCGCGGCAGACAGGAATCCTTTGCAATACAAAACTGTTCCAATTACAGAGCATGTTCTTGTATATCGCAAACGAACAGATAAACTTATTGACTGGAATATACGCCAACATCCAAATCAGAAAGCCGTAAAAGAATCAAAAATAGAAACCCCTTACGAGCGAACAGATATTTGGCGTATTACACCCGCTCACAGTAAAAAACATCCGGCTATTTTTCCAGCAGAGCTTGCCGAAAAGATTATCAAATATTATTCGTTCAAAACTGATGTTGTGCTTGATCCATTTGGTGGAATAGGTACGGTTGGGGAAGCTGCAACAAAACTTGGACGTCGTTTCGTACTAATCGATAATGAGAAAAAATATATTGATATAATCCGGCGCGAGGCAAAGAAATGGCTCGGAAAATCTGCCTCTGATATTCTTTACATAAATTGTGTAGCTGATAATTCAGCTCCCGAAACACTATTTTAATTATGGACAAAATAAATCAACATTTTCCTGAAAAAGCCCGCAAACTCCTTACATCAAATGGGAGGGAGCTTATCACGCAAATTGGCTTAGATATTGTTCGCAACATTGTATTGGATGTTTTGTGCGGAAAGAATTTACGCGACTCCACGGAACTTCTTACAAGAAAAAGGATAGCAACCCTCAACGCGGCGGCATTGGTGATGATGTTACGCGGCTCTAAAAAAGATAAAAAATTTATTGAAAAGTTGCCTGATATATCCGTTAGCGAATTGAAGAAGCGGCTACAAAAAGCTGATCGCTGGATACTTGAATGGAATCTGGGATTAACAGATAAGGCGTATCAAAATGTACTACGAGATAATCCAAAGAATCTTGATGACTACAAATCAAAGTTTGTGGAGATTCTTCGTGAAGTAGTTTCAGAAAGCAAGAAAGAATATGGAAATCTTGCGGGACAAATTAAATTGGATGGTGATTTAATTGATATAGATTGGGATACGATTCTACAAATAATGACCTCAATCGGCGCACAAACCTTGGCCATTCGAGGTTCTGAAAAATCGACTTATGGGAAACTATATGAACGGCTTATACTTGGGGTATTGCTCGAAATCTTGGGCTTCGAGTTAGTTGATAGAGAAAATATTAAGAATCCGAAAAAAGTTTTTTGGCTTTCCTCACGAGATGAAAAGAGAGAAAGCGACGCAACCTTATTGTTTGAGGCTGGAAAGGGCGTGAGGTTTGATATCGGATTTATTGGGCGTGGTAATCCTGAAATATCTCTAGATAAAGTTTCAAGATTTGAGCGAGAAATCACGCTTGGGAAAACAAAGTGGTTCATGGCCACTATAATCGTGGTTGATCGTATCGGCCCAAACAGTCGTATTGAGGCGTTGGCGAAACGAATTGGCGGCGACATAGTGCAAATGAGTGGTGCTTATTGGCCTCTCCGTGTTGCCGAAGTGCTTAAAGAAAGAACTGGATACAAATCAGAATTGTTGGGTATGAAAGATAAAGAGGTTTTGCAATATCTAAAAAAGAAAATTGCTAAGATTGATTTTCAAAAATTAATCAAATAATTATATGCAAAATCCAAGCCCACAACATCAAAAATTAATTTCCGCTCTTGTAGGCCATTTCAGAACGACACTCGGTTTCACTATTTTAAGTGCAGCCCTTACAAATTTTACTGCTCCAACCAAACACGGGAGACACGAGCCGGACATCATTGCTCGTGATGTTAATGGCGTTTTGCAAATAGCGGAAGCTAAGGCAAATTATGATGATATTTTTTCCGATACCGCAAAGGAACAGTTTATCGATTTTTCTAATCGAGTTATGTCCAATACGAATACACCCGTTCCTTTTCACATTATTGTTTATAAGGAGGACGAACCAAACTTGATAAATCGGCTTAACCAACTTGGACTAGGAACACTTGTCGGCAACAGAATAAAAATCTGGACACTCTAAAACTTATGGCCACTAAAAAATCAAAGGAGACAAAGAAGCCTAGAAAAACTAAATCCGTAGACCAGCTAACAGTCAAACAGGTAGAGATTGGTCCGACTGTTTTACTAGAATCTTCTTTTATTTTGGCACTTCTTGATCCTCGCGACTCAAACTACAAAGCAGTAAAAAGCGTTTTTGGTTTCTTGGAGCCTCATAATTGTCGCTTTCATATTCCTGTTTATGTTTTTGCCGAAGTTGTATCAAAGATCATTCATAAAGACAGAACTGTATCTAATGCACTTAAAACCATTGAGAAGTTTATTGATGATTTACACGGCGTTCCATTTGTAGGTAGCAACCCCAGTTTAGAGGAAATAGTTAAACGGTATAAAGACCTTGCACGGAAGAAAATAAGATTTTTGCAATCAAACGATTTTTTTATTGCTACAGAAGGCATATTATCAAAGTCATTGATTTTAACTTGTGATTTTGAGATGTATGAGAAAGTAAAAAAGAATTATCAGGATATTTATTTTGTAGCTACAGATTCGAGAAAGTATAAAGACGACGTTCCGAGATTTACAAGAAGGTTATTAGGACCTAGGGTGAAGCATAAAAATAAGAGTTTTGACCACTGCTCATAAGCTCTTTAGGACGAGCCGGAAGGAGGGGTTTGGGGGGAGGAATTTCGGCGACTAAGCGAGCCGACCAGCAGGGCGGCGAGCCAAT
>Ga0209541_10008446_pt1 | contig 16963 bp, 16 predicted proteins | sample RifCSPlowO2_01_FD_184027 | JGI IMG/M metagenome (GOLD analysis project Ga0209541, IMG submission 184027) | Groundwater microbial communities from Rifle, Colorado - Rifle CSP2_plank lowO2_0.1 (SPAdes) (version 2) | ecosystem: Environmental > Aquatic > Deep subsurface > Groundwater | place...
CATGCCAGCGAGAGCCACGCTGCTTACTCGGCTGCCTGTGGGTACGAGCTATACACCGCTAATATGGGAAGTCAAGCCGAGGCCTACCCCGATGGTAGAATTCATTATATCCCATGGGTTGCAGCTCGAGATCTAAATACCGGTCAGTGGTCGTACCGTCCAATTCCCATGCCTGACCAAAACATTGGTTACGGAGATCCGACGGTCGGGTTTGCGCCTGACTGTTCATGGCACTGGGCGGGCATCGTATTTTCTAGAGGTGAAGTGCTCGCCGTCTACGCCGCCCGTAGCGCCGACCACGGCGCTACATGGCAGTGGAGTCTGGTTGAACCTTTGAAACCGACAACCGACCCGGACAAAACCTGGACGCTCCCAGGCAAGATGATCACTTGGAGCGACGTCCTGACTGGCGCATGGGAGCCGCATTACAGCCTGTCGCAGGACAACGGCCAGACGTGGTCTGCGTCGTAGATCTTGCCCGGCGCGACCAAGGGCTATACGACTGCGACGTTCCCGTTCCAAACGGGGACGGGAGCGATACTTGTCTCCGCTTACAGCATGGAGGCGGGCAAAAGCGATGTCATCGTCTGGCGAGCTCCTTCCTTGGGAGCAGCGTTTAGCAATCCGGCCACGGTAGCCGCTAATATTCCCGGCTATATCTACAAGCGTGGCACGATGCCGGAGATTACCGAGCTCGGTGGGACGCTGTATCTTCTTTATAGCAATGGTGGTAACTACTTTTTGAGCACCTCGACTAATGATGGAAGTAGCTGGGGTGAGCCAATAGTTGTCCCAGGTCAAGCGGGATATAGGTACATCCTGCCCAATCTGACGTCTAATGACCAGGGTGTTTTTGCCTCTGGCTACAAATATGAAGTAGCCACGAATACAGTCCAAGCAGTCGTTATGGATTTGACACGAAATCGTGAATTTGCTGTAGGTACGCCATTTGGAATCCCGGACGGCACTCTCGACAACTGGAATCCACCCAGATTTTGTTTAGGCGACTACAATCAGGCGGTCGATGCCGGAGGGGACGCTCTTAGGGTTGCGTATTCACGCTGTCATGTTGTAGCCACGCCGCTATTCCCGGGGTTTACACACGCCGATGGCGATGTTCACGTCGCCTCGGTAGGAGTTGTTCCCAAGCTTACTGTGCCTCTTACCACGACGGTTTTTAGACCAATGTCAGGTACAACCGAGACTGCCTGGGTAAATGTTTTCAATTCAGCTATAGTCACCGGCACGTGGTCAGTAAATTCAACCAAGGTCGATAATACTTGCGCTAACATAAGTGGACCTGGTTCTGTGAGCTTGGATGGCCGAACGACGACAACAGCGAGGTTTACAGTAGCTTTTGATGCAGAACCTAACTCACGAACGTGTAATTATAGAGTTATTTATCAAAACCCTTGGCAAACCGTGACTAACACCATCAGCGCACCGCAGATTGAACCGAACCGAACATTTCTCCCAAATGTCAACAAATAGTTATCGTTTTTATAAAGCCTAAAATATCTATGAGTTTTTATCAATGGATTGAGTCAATCGGAAGACGGCCTCCCATAGATGCGCAATTTAGCCGAAGACGCTGGTTAAAAGCTATGGCTGCCAGCTTGGCCGCTCTTGGACTTGGGGGTTGGGCCTTAAACGCTCAAAGCCAAGCTAGGGAAAATCGTATCGGTCCGGAGGCCATACCTTGGGATCCACAAAAACATCTTCTTCCCCATTTTTTGGCTCACGATGCTGTCAACCAGGATCAGCTGGCCCCCCTTTCTGAAACGGCAATCCCGCAAGCTATCACTACCCGCAAAGAGAAGGTAGTCCTTGAGTTCCTTGACCCAGCCACCAGTAAGCTCATGCATTTGGATCCGGTAGCGCTCAACTACCAAGACTGGGGAGCACATCCTGCCGAAAAAATATTATGGGCTAAAGATACCTTCGGACTTACAATCGATAGCAGTCTGGAGGCGATACTGCGGGACGAAAATTATAGAGATCTGGCCTTCCACAGGGTCAAATTCGAGCACCGCTTCGGGACTGTCTCAGATGAGGTAGTCAGTGTGGTCGCCCCCGACGGATCGTATGTTGTGCCGATTAAAGCGGGCACACGTCCTCCCGAGTGGGAAAACACTCCCGGACAGACAATCAAACCGGACTGGTTTGCCGTATATCCAGGACATATCATTGAAGAACAAAGTCCAGGTTTCCTAAGGACTCAACCGGAAATCCACGAGCTGAATCAGGCTAGAGGGGTTTTTTTGAGGTATGGCGAGCGAATGCGGTATGAAACAGGCCTGGCACGAGATCCGGTCAATGGACCGATCCTTGGACTTTTGCCTTTTGGAGTTGATCCGGAAACTGGAAAAACTTTATTACAACCAGACTTGCATCAGGCTATACTTCTTGATCATGCCAGAGATGTTCTTATCAAAGACTCTCTTGCGCAAATAAAGTGGGGTCTTGCCCAATCGACCTACAATGGCATCTTGGCAGAGACAGGCTATCGCTTCGATCCGGCGATCTTTGGACCGACACTGCAGGATAAAGTCCGGGGGATATTCCAGACGGAGATCGGCTACTCGGTTTACTCAATATTTTGGCGAGGCACCAAGCTACGGGAAGCGGGTTTAAATATCGGGCCCAAATGTAGCGCCTACAACTTCCACCAGGTTGGGGATACTCTTTACTTTGCGGTTCGAGATTACGATACGAGAATTAGTAGTTTTTATCGACTGGGTCCGGCAGATGCCCAACCTCAAATGCTTTATTCTGTAAATCGAGGCATCATGCTCTCCATGATCAATCCGCACAACGCGGATGAAGTCCTCCTCTCCGTAGGCTACGCCCAAGACCATCCGCTTTTTCAGTGTCTCTATGTGATGAAGCTTTCCGATCAAAATAATATAAGGATTATCAAATTTCCCGGGCGATCCCGCTATGACCGTGATGAACTTCTTTGTTTCGACGGCCGCTATGATAAGAAGGGAAACATCATCTTCAACCGTTACGGATTTTTAGACGAAGGTGGCGGCTACTGGCATCTCAACCTTAGGGATTTTCCGGACACCTACCCTGAAGAGGGTTCCCCCGCCAAAGTGAAGCTGCACAGCTGGGACCATGCCCTGGATTGGCAAACCGACAAAGAAGCGCAGAGTCGTTCTCCTTTCCCTACTGCTACGCCTTCCCCAACACCCTTGCCTACCGCAACGCCTAATCCCGCTTTTACTCATCAGGTACTTTTGCCTTTGGTTGCCAGAGGGCAGGATCCCCATGATCTTGTGGTAACTGCAAAAGAGGTCGAGGGCAATCTACAGCAGCCACCGCTTCCTCCCTTTGCCATGACTGTCAGCAGGCTTATTTTTGAGTCAACAGGTAGTACTCCTTCCATGAGCCCTCGTGAGGTTCTGGGAGTGATGGGTGGATGGAACTCTAGCATACGGCACACAGATAGATATCCGACGAATCCAGACATTTACGCATTTACCGAAAGCAACTTTAATTACGAAAGCTCACTGGAAAATAGACCCACCGGAATCTACCGAGTGAGAATCCGCTAACTTCATGATCTTATTATGATCATTCGTAACCAAACCTAGACTTTGATTTTTTGGCTCATTAATGCTAGATACATTCAGTTCCAGAGGTAGGTTTTTCTGAAAATTTGTCCGAAAAGGTTAAATTTTCGTCAGGATTCTTTTCAAACTGTCAGGTGGCGTCAAGCAGATTATTTAGGTTATCTTATAATTTAGGTCAATATTTAAATTTAATTAATGGAGGGTTTATTTTAAATGTTTAGACGTATAGAAGGTTTTTTAAGAGGAAAGCCACCTGAACTAAAAACAGAATCAAATCTAGCTAAGGTTGGAGATATGATATATTTTAAAAGTGAAACTTATGTTAGAGAGCCTTATGATGGCTATGGTTGTGTATTAGCGATTTTAGATCCTTTAGGGGCTTATGAAGTAAAACTAGAAGGTTGGAGTTTAAGAAATCGCCCACTACCAGTTGATCCAGTTAAAATACGTTGGAATGTGGTTGAACATATTATTAGACATTAGTGGAATCATTAACAGGAGGTGAATATTTATATGCCAGGTTTAATAGAAAGACTTAGAAGAATAGGGGGATTGTCTAAACAAGTAAAACCTGAGTCAGCGGAGCCTACTCATGAGCTATTTGAACCGGAGCCAAGAGCGGCAGAGACTAGACCAGAACCTGCCCCGATGCCAGACCATGTAAATGTAGGAGACACTGTCAGGTTTGCTACTACTGTTGATTTGGATTTCCGTCAAGTACCTGTCACTGGTTCTGGCCTTGTCAATGGATTAGCATATGTATCTGAAATTTATTATCTAATAAACGTCCACTGGTCTTTATCAAATAGACGTCCACCAAATAGACTTGAAATAAAGTGGAGCGATGCAACAGAAATTATTCCTAAATAGCTCGAATTACGAAATTCCGCTAGATTGTTTTAACGAGCTGGTCTTTGTCATTGCGAGCGAGGGGTCCCTCGCTGTCATTGCGAACCTCCGATTCGGAGGTGAAGCAATCTCAAAAACAGTTCGCAATGACATCTAAGTTAATTTCGTAATTCACGTTATATTAGTATTTGGGAATATTACAGGAATTTAAAGGAGTTTAGAGGAGTTTAAAGGATTCATTTTAACTATTTTTACTATTGTTTTAATCCTTCCAAACCCAAAAATATTGACATTTGGTTATTGACTAACCTTAGTACTCCCTGTTTGAGTTTGAATTCCTTTTGGGAACCTTGGAGTTCGTGCAGGATAAGATAATTCTTGACGATGGAAATGAAGTTGCTATGAAGAGGTAAAATGTCAAACTTACCTTTATCGTTCACGGACGTGACGGCTTTAACTTTGCCTTGGTAAAGGATTGACTCTGGTCCGTAGATGGTGACGGAAATGTCTTGCATAAATAAACCCTAAACTCTAAATACGAAACTCTAAACAAACTCAAAATTCCAATATTTCAAATTTCTTAGCTCTTGTTTATTTGAAAATTGTTTTTTATTTGTATCTTGTGAATTGGAAATTGGGATTTGGGATTTTGAATTATTATCCTGTCAGTGAATCTTCGATGCTCCCGATATACATAAATGTTTCGGGAGGGTAATCGTCGTATTTTCCGTCCAATATTTCTTTAACGTCTTGGACTGTTTTATCTATAGGAACGCGTTTTCCTTTCTTTTCCGTCTGTGTTTCTGTCACAAAAAAAGTCTGGCTCATATAGTTTTTAAGAAGTCTGGCCCGTTTGTAAGCATTTTGATCTTCAGTAGAGAGCTCCGACTCACCCACTAAAGATACTATCCGTTCAAGCGAAACTGCTCTTTTTAATAAATTTTGAGCTGAAAGTATAGCCTTAAAATGTTTGACTCCGACTGTCTCTTCGTTTAAAGCGGCCGATGTTGAAGATAAAAGATCAATGGCCGGGAACCTCCCTTCTTGATAGACTGTTCTTGATAAAATGACGTTCGAATCTAAATAGGGAAAAACCGACTGGACGGCATAATCTGTCAGATCATCGGAAGGCACATAGATTGCTTCAACGGTTGTGATCGCGGCATTTTTTGTCGAAACCAAACGTTCGTGAAAAGATGCCATCTCGGATGGAAGAGTCGCCTGATAGCCACCCTCCGAAGGGATAGTATTCATCAGCGTTGCCAACTCGTAGCCTGCTTGCGCAAATCTGAATATGTTATCAATAAAAAATAATACATCTTTTTTTTGAACGTCCCTGAAATATTCGGCTAAGGTAACCCCGGCCGTCGCCGTCCTAAATCGGACAGTCGGATTCTCTCCCATCGCTCCATAGATTAAAGCTACTTGAGGTAAAATTCCCGTCTGCCCCAGAGACTCATACAGTTCTTGGCCTTCCCGTACCCTCTCGCCGACGCCGGTAAAGACCGATACGGTTTTTTCCTTATGGACGGTGACCACGTTATGAATAATCTCGGTCAAAAGGATCGTCTTACCTACTCCGGCTCCACCAAACAACCCCACCTTTCCTCCTTTTAAAATAGGGGCAAAAAAGTCTATCGCCTTTATGCCCGTCTCTAGAATTTCTTTGGGCACGACCACGCTCTCAAAACTAACCTCTTTGGCAAAGATCGGTTTGGTTTCAAGAGAAGTCAGCTCTTCCTTCCCGTCTTGGGCTTTGGCAAAAATATCAAAAACCCGGCCCAGCACCTCATTGCCGACTGGAATTTTGATCGGCTCACGGGTATTTATCACAACTGCGCCTCGGTACAATTTCTTGTTTGAAGACAAGGAAATGCAGTAAAAGGTTGTGCTTGAGGAAGAGTCATATACTTCCATTTTAACGTCCGGATCTTTTTCTAAAACTAACACGTCACGTATCGAAGGGGCATCCGATTCAAACTCAACTTCGATGATGTGACCTTTGACGCTGACGATTTTTCCTTTATTTTCCATCGATTACAGATTAGCATAAAGACAGAGCCAGTTCAAGGTTCAAATCTCCAGACTGCGAGCTGGTATATCCATCTTACTCCAGTTTGCAGTCCCGATTAAATCGAGGTCTACCGAAGCGGTTGCCAAATGGTTGATTATCTTTCATTATCTTTCACCTCGGAAACACTAAATCTACAAGGATATATACCATTCGCAAATGAATTTGCTCAGGATATACCCCTTCAGGGTGAACCATCTAAGCTGCTTTGATCCCGCTGAGCGGGGCAAACCAGCGTAAGATGGGTTTACTATATGATCTAAATTGTTAGAACAATAAGATCAACCCCCGGTGTTGAAATTTTCTATTACCATTATGGATTACCAAGCCAATCTTTATTGGTGAACGGAGTATAAAGCGTATCCCTACGTAAACCCAAATAGTCTTCTGCTATATTCAAGGTCGCGCCGATTAACCTCCAACCTAACATCTGCTTTGTTCTTGAACCACTAAGAAATGGTCTCAATCTTTCAACAACGTTGTCAGGACTCATTTCGAGAGTGTGATAAAGTAAAATTATCGCAAAAACATAAGGATTTTGCTGATAATTAGGTGGTAAGCTTGCGGAAGCAATTTCAAAAGCTTCTGGAGGTGTATATGTTCCAGGTTTGCCCTTATCTTCGTACTTTATATTTGCCACAACTTCTTCTTTATAAATTTGAAAGAGAGATTTTATCCCTTGCTCGGTTTCCCGAAAAATTCCCTCACCAACCATCCTCAGCTGATCCATTGTTAATATGTGCTCCATAGGTTATATTATAACATTAAGAGTTCAAAATTAACTTAGATGTCATTGTGAGGAACCCTGATCTTTCCTACTAGTGACACTTGAATCACTATCAGATACCAAAAGATATTGCTTCATAGCTCTCTCTGCATAAAGTAAATCACGATTATGTTGCCCTGTGACATGATGAAGAAATGCAGAAGCATTGTAAATATTTGTCAAGTACCTATACTGCTCGGCCGTGGGAGGATGGGTTACATTCATAACATTCTCACAGATGGGATTAAAAATGTTCATTGTATGGTAGATGAAAATTACTTTTAGATTGTCATGGAAGCATATCTAACACCCTGGGGTTGGATTTTTCTGGTATCATTGAAGTTATGACTATAGAAAATAGCCAATTATTTGGTGCAGATAAAATCGCCTTTATCCATGTTCCCAAGACTGGAGGTTCTTCTATGCGAGCTTTTTGGGTGGATCTTTTTGGCCCAGACCAGGTAATACGTTATTCAATAGACACCGGATGGTTTCATCGCATGTCAGATCGGTGGATCATTCCCCGTACTAACCCCGCAGTTTACCTTATAAGGAATATACTGGTTAATCACGAGGCAGGTAGGCAAGTACTTAAGTTTGTTAGAACGTTAGAACGGGTAAAAAGCATGGCAAAAGCATTTGATAAATTGCCTGATGATTTTAGAGTCGTCCATGGTCATTTCTCTCCAAGTTTTATAAGAGGAAGATTGCCTGAATTACGTTTGACAACGGTAATACGGGATCCATTAGAAAGAACTATATCTGGTTATTTTTTCTTAGAAAAAATGGCAAAACATAAGAACATCAAGTTACCGCCTTGGTACAAGAAAGGCATGGGGCTTGAGGCATTCGCTTTTTTGCCTGAAATGGTAAATTACCAATTTAACTTTATTGAAGGGGATTTATCAGTCTTTGACCTTATTGGAACCACCCCATATTTGGAATGTTTTTGCAGACATTTCGATCCGAATGGAACTATACCTATCCCATGGCTAAATGATACAGATAGACCAAAGTTAACCCTAAGTGCTGACTTCTTATCCCGCTTTAGAAAAACCAATGCCGATGATTATGCATTATATGAAGAGGCAACGAGAATTGCACTCTCTAGATAGTCTCCTTGGATCTAACCTGTTAAAAAATTAATAAATCCAAGAGTCTTAAGATCGCAAGTATATTAACTAGGGGTTAGAGGATTTTAAAGGATGTTAGAGGAAATTAAATCTGATTTCAATAGTTAGAGAATGTTATTTGGAGCAATAAGAGAGTATCTTTCACTCCAGAGGTGTAGTGGATTCTTTTGACGCTCTAATTTCGGATGTGCAAATTTTTCATAGATTTTGTCCTAATTCGGTTTATTTTTGTCAGGATTCTATTTAAACTGTCAGGAGATATCAAGCAAATTATTTTTCCTTTGATATATTTAGCTCAAGTTATCGTTTAAGCTAAATCTAGAGCTTTTATTTAGTATTAATTATGACAGTCAATCCAGAATTAACAATTGGGGCAAACCAAGGCTGGGGAAATAACTTATCTAAACCAAATCAATTAGCGGGGGAAGTCTGCCATGAGAGTGGTCGAGGTATAAGAGTTTTTCTTCCATTAATTGGTATAACAGCTATCTGTGCTCTCAGTATTAACAAAGTGGGCGGTATCAGTGTTGGAGAGGCACATGCACAAGCGCTTAATGATGGACGCGTCCCCATAACAGGCCAGCTGCCATTGTCTGATAAAGAACCTACGCGAACTCCCACTCCCACACGAACACCGTCACCAACTGCCTCTGCTACACCAACCGAAACCCCTACTGATACCTCAACGCCTACACAGACGGCGACGGCGATACCGTCATATACCCCGACGTCAACCGAAACACCGACCAGCACGTCAACGCCTACGCAAACTGCAACTGCTACACCGTCACCCACACCCACTTCAACAACCACGTCTGTACCAGATATTCGAATATATCTACCCATTACTGCAAGAAATTTCGAACCTCCTTGTAAACTAGAGATTGAACCAAATGACAATCCAACAACAGCTACCGATATAGTATTGGGAGAGGAAGTATGTGGAGCGTTGGACTTCTCGAACGAATTCTATGATTTCTTTACTACCGCTTGGGCTGGCGGGTCATTTACCGTAACCGGGTGGACAGAGAGAGGGGAAGACCTTATAGCGATTTACGGGGATGATCTGTATACACTGAAATATTATCATTTCCCTGGCGGTAATTTCTCTGTTCCTGTCAACATGGCCGGCAGACGAGATAATAGATTGTACTTTCTTGTTTATAACTATGCACCAGACAGGCCTGGACCAGGACAGTATAAATTAGTTGTAAATCAGTAAGATTAATATATTTGAATTATTTAAGCTTTATATCTTTCACTCCGGAGGTGTAATAGAATATAATTTAATCAAGCATCAACACAGCGATGGTACGATCTTTCGGCGGAACTACAGCCAAAGCCCGTAACGAGGCAATTATCTCATCTGGGGATCTTCCTTTCGTTACTCCTTCAAACATAGGTCTGGAAAAATCTCCTCTGCGAAATTCTGACGTGCAAAGAATTATAGCTGTTCCAGAAGGAAATCTATCTTTGAAATATGGGATATTAGTAGCTCTCCATTTCTTGCCAGTTACCGAATCAGTTGCCCACCCATTATAAGGGACATCATCTCCAAATGGATTATTTTTATCCCTGTCTGGGAGCGAAGCCATAACTCCTGTTTTATGGATAGCGAGCATCCGATTCCCCCTTCCTCCTGCTGTTATCAACCACGAACCGTCTTCATTTCGCCTAGCGTTGAGGAAGGTTACTCCAACTTCTCCGCGATGTTGCTCGTCTATAACATTTAATGTGCTAGCGGCGACAGTGGCAGCAATATCTGGTTTTAGTCCTTGGGATATAGCAGTAAAATACACTTGCACCCACGTTTGAGCAAGATCTCCCTCCCAACCCTTATTACTACCCAATACTCTCTCATCTGCTAATGCCAGATCAAAAGAACCGTCAGATTCTTCTCTTAATTCCACTGCATTAAGATTGTGAGAATATCCGTTTGGACTGAACTCGGGCTCTGAAAATACGCTACATCTAACTCCTTTGATAATTATGGGTGCATTTGGTCTTTTGTCTTTCCTTAGATAATATGAGCCGGGGCGATAGAATATATCAGCTACTTCGGGTGGATACGGCGGTATCGCTCTTCTTTCGGGTACTGACGGGACCATATCCTTAGGGAGAAGAACCCACATTCTAGCGCCTTTATCTAAATGGTCTGCTGTAACGACTAAAAAACTATGCGGGCTTTCGATATCTTCACCATCGGGTCCAACCTCTGTCGCAGGAAACTGTATTAGTGGTCCCTTCAACTCTCCTCTATTATATAAACGAGCTTCTCCAGCAAGCAAACTATCCTGATTGTTAGCATGAACAGTAAACAATACACTAGTAATAAACGGGGCTATAATTCTATATCTGTGGTACTGACCTCTAGAATCTCTAATAATAACCTCGCGAGGAGGAGTCTTTACTAATCTGTTTGCCGCAGCATTTCCTAAGACCGTAACTAACTCACGCTGTTTTTCTGGTTCACCCCCAATTTGTAAAAGTCTTGAAGTGATAGGATATGGATCCATGTCTGGAGCTAGGTGTATTTGAGCAAAAGAATCTTCCCCAAGAGCTATATCAGGTTTGTTATCCCTCTTGAAGTGATCTATGATTTTTTGTTCGTGGAACGCATGGATATAACTGTAGTCCGGTGAGGCGCTTCCTAGATCTGCAATGGCTCCTCTCATATATCTTAAATTATACTCGAGCAAAAATATTCCACCAACAACTTTATATTATTTATTAAATTATCTGATGTGGTTAACCGTAAAGACAGCATCTTGCATTCCTGAAGTGGATCGATTAAATTTTGCTTTAATCTTAAAATTCTCAAGGCGTGGGTGATTCGGGGAAGACGCAGATATATTTAGGTGGACAAACTCCTGGGGTTTGCGGATCAGCGCTTGCTTGAATTGTGCCACCAGTACATTCGGGAAGTGTCGGCACGGCGCATGGAGGCGGGATAGGCGTCTCTGTTGGAACTTCTGTAAGAGTAGGCTTAACACACCAAAGCCTGTCAACCGGTGGCATGCAGTACAAAACATAACCCTCGGGTGACGGAATCCCATCTGCGCAGGGAGGTCGAGGTATGCAGGGTTCGGGTACTATGCTAATGCTTGGTATCGGACACCAGTTAGTTACAGGAGACGGATCGCAATAAAGTCTATTGCCAAACTCGTCTGAAATTCCTCCGTAGGCACAGGCTGGAGGAGAAACACAGGGTGGCGGAGTATAAGTTGGAGTTATGTCTGATCCTCCGCAGCTACAATCTGGATTAAACGGACACTTGGGATTGCGGCAGACGGCGGGAATAGGAGGCATAACATTTGATTCGCCGGTAGGCTGTAAATCGGCAGAAGGCGTAGTCTCGGTTGTTATAGATGACAAACATTCCAGTCCTTCGGCGCATTGGATATTAGCAGGGCAAAGCTCGTTGCAACCTGCTTGGGGCGGAGCCGTAGGCGTTGGGGTTTTACTGGGGAAAGTTAGTTTTTCATTCAATAATTTTATTGAGTCTATTAGGATGATATCGCCTCGGCTGATGCCGCTTTTGAATTCTATTTTGATTGCCTCGATAATTAGAGGATTAAAAACAGGTATCCTAATTGTGTATTCCATGAAATTAGAACTGATTTTACCGGTTATAGGAAGAGGGTGTGACCAGTATGGCGAGTTAATGGTTTTAAAATGGACGTTAAAAGTAAAAAAGGGCGGTGGATACGGCGTACAGGGAAGAAAATCGCAGGTTGGCGCAACTCTTCCCACATATGTTCCGTCAGGACAGACTCTGACGTCGGAAATACAGGCTCCAGTATCGCTGACTCCTGAAGGTAATATCGTCTGTTCGGGCAAATTCAATATCTGGATATCCTCGTTAGTCAATGGAATTACCGGAGGTAAGGTTGGCTGATTGGGTCGAATATTTGCTTCTTTGCGCTTTTGGATCGCTAGATTGATGCTGAAATATTTTAAAGGTAAAGGAAGTTGGGTTAGAACTCTTCGATTAAAAATTAACGGTGTAAAAAAGCTCTGGCCAATCCTGACGTTGAGGCTGCCGTTTTTGGCATTCGCATCTCGGGTGAAGCGGCTTTTCCAGCCTTCTGTTGATTGGTCGAAGCTCCAGGATTTAATTATTTGGGCGTTGGATTGAGCTTGTCCGAAGAGATTTAAGGATTCTTGATTGGATCTTGTCAATAGGATTAACACAATTGTCAGTATGGATATTAAGGCAAGAGTCAGAAAAAATTTATTTACTTTAGGTTGATCTTTTAAATTAGCCACTTTAAATTCTTTATATATCATATTTTGTCAATTGTCAAGGAAAAAATGGTTGGTTGAAGAATGTTGTGGGTAAAATTCGGTGGTTTAGATTTTCTTCTTAAGCTAAAGTCTTTCTAAAACCTGTGGCACATGTTTTTCTTCTAGTTATGGGATAAACAAAACAAGGACGGTTACACTGAAATTACTTGTTATCAATTGCAACCGTCCTATGTGGAATTTTAGCAAACTTTTAGGTTGTTCAGGATTTTCAGTTGTTAAATGTAGTTCTGATGATAAGCGTGTATTCTTCCATCTTAAACGGCGAAGGAATACCGCCGTATGTCAAAAGTGTTCAAAACGAACAAAAATCATCTACGATCAAACATCTGAAAGAAAGTTAAAACATGGAACAATATTGGGTAAAATCTGTACGATATTTTTTCGTACAAGAAGATTTTACTGTGTTTACTGTAAGGTGGTATTTGTTGAGGAGACAAATATCGCTTCAAAGTATCAACGAGCAACATTAAAACACAAGAAAGAAGTAGTTTTTAATCTTTCTGATAGATCATTTCTGTCTGGAACCAGAAAGTACAACGTCTCTTATCATACCCAGAGAAAATGGCTTAATGAGGTTGTAAAAACTGAGGTCTTTAATTTTTCTGAGGAGGAAAAAGAGGCAACTCCCTTTGTTTTGGGTATTGACGAGGTATCGTTCTCAGGCCACAAGATGCTGACGACAGTTGGGAACATTTCAAAACACAGATTAAAAGGAGTGATGACCTCAAAAAACAAGACAGACCTTAAAAAACTCTTACGATCTCTGTCTCCGACTGTGAAATCGATAATTTCCGAGGTTGTTATCGATATGTGCGATCTCTACTTGTTTACAGTACGGGAAGTACTACCCGAAGCTTCAGTTGTCGTTGACCATTTCCACGTTATCCAGGACGCCAACCGTAGACTTGATGAGGAGAGAAGATTACTTCAGGATATTTACAAGAAACCAATCAAACGCTACATTCTGACTAAAAACAAAGAGGACTTAAAGTACTGGCAGGTTTTAGAGCTTGAGAATATTATGAAGCACTATCCGGAGCTTAAGATGTATTGGGAAACAAAGGAGAGGCTAAGAACCATGTACAAAGCAAAAACAAAAGAGGAGGCTGAGGAAAAACTAAGACTCGTCATCTCCACTCTCTCCTCAACGGATGACGGAGAATTAATTACTTGGGGAAATACTTTGTCCCGCTGGAGGGAATATATCCTGAACTATTTCAACAACAAGTCAACCAATGGGTATATGGAGGGGATGCATAACAAAATTAAGCTCATCAAAAGAATTTCGTTCGGATTTAAAAACAAAGAAGTGTTTATTCAGAAAGTAATGCTATCGGTTTTAATTACAACCCTATTGTTACCACAACTTTTATCATAGAACCAAAAGCTGCTTGACTTTATCGACTTAATAATTTATATTTTGGGATATGCAAAAAAAAGGAAACACTCTGCTAGTCGTACTTCTCCTTGTCGTCTCGTTCTTTGCAGGCTATCTTTTCTTTAAAGTTAAAAACCTCGAACAAGGTAAAACGCTTGGAACAGCTCAACAAAATCAACCTACACAAACACCACAAAGACCGACAGAATTAAAAATCAAAAAACCAGAGCCAAATGAACACTGGAGGGGAGACAAAAATGTACGATTTGTTTTGGTAGAGTATTCTGATATGGAATGTCCGTTTTGTAAACAATTCCATCCATCTATGCAAAAACTATTAAATGATTACGGCGGTAAAATTGCCTGGGTCTACAGACAGCTTCCTTTACCATTTCATTCTAAAGCTCAGAAATCAGCAGAGGCAACGGAATGCGCTGCAGATCTTGGGGAAAACGATGCTTTTTGGAAATTGTTAGATCTCATCTTCGAAAAAATGCCGGATATGGAGCTATCACAATTGCCGTCTTTAGCTTCAGAAATAGGGCTTGACGAATCAAGCTTCAGCGAGTGCTTGGATAGCGGAAAGTTTGAAAAAAAAGTCAAAGATCAGTTGGCTGAAGGAGAAAAAGCCCAAGTACAAGCGACTCCGACAAGCGTAATCTATGATCTGAAAACTGGAAAAACGAAACTCGTTGAAGGTGCTGTCCCTTATGAGAGTTTGAAACAATCGCTCGACGACTTCATGACTCAAAACAAATAACCACTCGTTCTTCTTTACATAAAGAAATTCAAAATAAAGGAAAAAATTGAACGTGTTGAAAGTATAACACGCATCTTATAGAATAAAGAAAATTATTTCCTTCATGCCCACCAAAAAACAGGGAAAGAAAATGTCTCAAGCAGAAGCTACTTTAGTAAATGCCAAAAATGCTCTCATTGGAGCAGTTATCGCAGCTATTATTGGTGGAATATTCATCCTATTAAATGGATACATAAATAAAAACACTCCCCAGGTAGAAATTATTGATAAAACTGGATCTGCAGCCAGTAGCAGTGGTAATCTTGGCACAGATAATTTCGGACAAAGTTTTACACAAAGTAATATTTTCTCTCCGGGAAATAACGACAATCCTGAAAACCAATCGGCTCTGGGCTTTTTTAAAGCCGCACTCCAATATCAATCAGAAAAAAACTGGAAAGCTGCACGCCAAAGCTATGCTAAGGCCGAGGAACTCTATAAAAAAATCAACGATATCGTCTCTCTAGGTCATATTAAAAATAATCTGGGCAATATCGAAACTAACCAAAACAATATGGGATCGGCTCAGGAACATTATAACGAAGCTATCAATTTATATCAGAAAGCCATTGACCAAAGCAATAAAGCCGATGACAAAAAAAGGTACCGCCATTTGCAGGCAAGTACTTACTACAACCTGGCACTTTTGTATCGAAATAATATCAAAGATGATGATAAAGCCTTTGAATTCTGCCAAAAGGCCGCCGATACGATCGATACAACAGCCAAGGAACGATTACCCGGAAGGATTTACTTTACGATGGGCATGATAAAATTTGACAAAAAGGACTATAAGGCAAGCGTCGAGTATTTTAAAAAATCATCGCAATACTATAAAAATCTACAAGCGGACGATTTAATGGCAGAATCCTTTTACTTTCTTGCCCGATCGTATAACGATCTCTTTAAACAGGCTAAAAACAATCAAGAAGAAGTCTCTTTTGCTAAACAGGCTATCGAAGCCTATAAAGTGGCTCTTCCTCTTTTTGAAAAAAACCAGGACGACAAGAAGGTTTATACCCTTTTCGAGTTGGGCAACTTAGAAGAATTCCTGGGAGAGTATAAAGAGAGCGTTGCCTACTTTACACAAGCTGCCTATTTGTATCAACTGATGAAAGAGGATTATAACGAGGGAGTTTCTTGGGAACGTACTGGCCTAGCCTACCAACAGATTGAAGACCACCATGAAGAGAACTGTTACAATGCGCATGAAAGTTGGCGAAAAGCTCTTATTTTATACAAAAAGGAAAAAAAAGAGAAGGATATGGACGATATACTCTCTCAAGTCGTACCTCAAGTTGGTGGTGGTATGGTCTGCTGGGATGAAGAAGTCGCACAAGAATTTAAAGCAATTCGAGGAAAATAGTTTATATCTTATTTTTTGTGGCGCGTACCGGATTCGAACCGGTGATCTGAACGTTGAGAACGTCCTGTCCTGGGCCGCTAGACGAACGCGCCTACTTTAAATATATTTGACTTTCGTCCTTTAATTTAGTAGTATTTTATCACCAATCCCCTAACAGTACAAGGCTGTACAGAAAGAGGGGATTTGTTGTTTATGAAAAAAGTTCAATTAACAAAACAAGGTTACGAAAATCTGCAAAAGGAATACGAGCAACTGACTAAAGTAAAGAGAGCCCATGCGGTTCAGAGATTGCATGACGCAAGAGCCATGGGTGATCTGTCAGAAAACAGCGAATATTCGGCGGCTAAAGAAGAACTTGCTTTTATTGAAGGAAGAATACAGGAAATTGAGGAGCTTCTCAAAAACGTTGAAATCGTTCAAAACAATTCACACGGCAATAGAATAACTTTGGGCAACCATGTTACTGTCCAAGTAAACAATCAGACGGAATTACTCCAAATAGTTGGCGAATTTGAGGCCGACCCGTTGAATAAAAAACTCTCTTCGCTATCACCCATTGGCAAAGCTTTGATAAATAAACAAGTCGGCGAAGAAGTGGAAATACAAGTCCCAGACGGAAAATTAAAATACAAAATACTTGAAATCAGCTAATTTTAGTGTAAAATTATCTTGTTAAAAGCGCTTTAATAGAGACCCCCGCCGAGGCGGGGCAAGA
>Ga0209541_10008449_pt1 | contig 16959 bp, 20 predicted proteins | sample RifCSPlowO2_01_FD_184027 | JGI IMG/M metagenome (GOLD analysis project Ga0209541, IMG submission 184027) | Groundwater microbial communities from Rifle, Colorado - Rifle CSP2_plank lowO2_0.1 (SPAdes) (version 2) | ecosystem: Environmental > Aquatic > Deep subsurface > Groundwater | place...
TGAACAGCGCGGCGTGAGTGTACTAATTGTAGACCACGATTTGTTGTTCATTGATTATCTTTCTGACCGCATCATTGTGTTTGAAGGAGTTCCCGCAAAGCATGGTGAAGTTACTGGTCCGTTCGCGATGGAAGAGGGTATGAACAAGTTCTTGACCGAAGTGGGTATAACCATGCGTCGTGATAAAGATACCAATCGTCCACGTATCAATAAGCCAGGCAGCCGGTTGGAGCAGGAGCAGAAGGCAGAAGGAAAGTTGTATTATGGTTGATGAGTGACATGAAAAAAGTAAGTGCGTCAGAAGCAGAGAATAATTTTGTGATCGGACAAGCAAATTGTTTTCCTGAAAAGTACGCAACAATGTTGTTGAAAATTAAAAAGATGTCAAAAGAGGAAAAACTGAAAATTTCAGGGCAAAAAGAGTTTGAGAAAACGTGGAACGAACTTTTTGAAGACAAAGAAACAGAGTGGTACAAAGCGGATTTGCCTCCAAACACTAAGTTTGTGAACCGAGTGTTTGATAGCGGCAAAGGGTTTATGCGAAGCATCGGGTTGAAGCATTCTGATTTGCTCAAAGAGTATGAAAATAGAACGAAAAATGAGTTCAGGAAAAGAATTAATGAAATCCGAGCAAATCTTGCTGAAAGACCACGTGTAATCGTGCTCACAAAAGACTTCAAGGAATTCTCAATTTTTGATGGAGCAAGAAGAGCGCTTGCGTTTATACTTGAGAATAAAAAAATACCTTGCTATATAGGTAAAAGGAAGTCTTTTTCTACGTTGAAGTATCTCAATTAGTACAAACGCCTGTGCTTCCTGGTGAAGACCAAACCTTTTTATAGGTCTGTGCTGTCCAAAAACTAATGGATAAAGAGGTTTTAGAGTTCTGGAAAGAGGTTAATCCTGAAAGCGCGTTCTGTATGGGTGTGAAAGAATGCGTCGCCATATTATTCATTCCGTCATATTATAATGTGAAAAAGGCGCTTGCGAAAATTGAGCAGTTGCAGCGTGGTGCTGATCCAGCCATACAAAAGTTTTTGAACGCTGAGAAGCGAGGATTGATGCGTGAGGAACCTCAGGATGCTCCAGATCAAATCATGGGCGTGTTTTACACGCATCTTGTCAAGGAAGGGGTGAATGAAAAACACGTGCTTGCCCTCGCAGAGCAAAGCCTGAACGTTCTTGGTGTTCAGCAGCATCTTTGGGAGGAGTCCTGGCCTGTTGAACTGCAAATTTTCTCAAGCCAGTCGTGCGATGGTGCAGTGATGCTTCTTGAAATTATCAAGAAAGAATGCAAGGGAGAAGAAGTCAAGGAAGCGCTTGTCGCGGTTCAGAATCGCTTGAAGTTGTGGAAAGTGCACACTTGCAAAGTGAAGCTCACTGGAAGCGATTTTGCAAAAACGTTCCCCTTACTGCAAAAATATTCGAACGGGCTTGGCCGGAAGAAAGAATACGCAGGAATCATTAAGGACCTCTACGCATACATGGAGACTCCTGATGAGATAGAGCATAAAGCGCTTTTGTGGATTGATGAGGAACTCCCTGCGTTGAATAACATTCTCACTCGTCTTGCGAAGCGTTACAAGTGCAAGCCGACTGTTGAGGACATTAACAAAGCACTGGAGAAGCACCAACACGTCCCGCTTAAAGAATTGGTAAAGACCACTATGGAATTGCGCAGTGTTCTCCAAGTAATCGCGCATGATGAGTGGGTACAGATTACTCCAAAGTATGACGTGCGCGTCATCGAAACTCCCAAATATCTTGTTCCCTTTTTACCAACAGCTGCGATGCAACCGTTTGATGGTCTTACCAAAAAACCGTTCTGTCTTTCATTTGTCACAACAGACCCAAAGGCAAGTCCAAGCACGTTCTTGCCTGCGCTAGTCCAAACCTTGGTGCATGAAGAATACGGGCATTGTGTTAACTTTATGGACAGTTTTACCAATCCGCAGAATCGAGTTGTAGAAATTATGGGTTCAACGCTCGATACTCCGATTACTGAAGGGATTTCTTTTTTTCGTGAAGTAGAATCCACAAGAACTTTTGAGCGCGTCTTGAAAAAAGGACCAAAGTCGAAAAGCGAGAAGGAAATAGTCAAGCTTATCGAGAAGTTTTGTCCATTTGACGCATTTGTTGATGGAATATTGTTTGAAGTTGCACAGTGGCGCATGGTGCGCTTTTTGCGTGCTGTGAGTGATGTCCGTTTGAATCTTGAGAAACAGAATTTCCCTGAATTTATCGACTGGGCACATGAGAAGACAGGATTGAGCAAAAAGCTCGTGTTCGACCAAACGTTTCATTTCCAACAGAACCCTGGCTACGCTCCTTGTTATAGTGTATTTGGCCAACGATTGAGAGACTTTCAAAAGCAAGCAATGAAGAATGGATTTTCTCAAGTGGAGTTCAACACTTTTGTGGCAAGTGCTGGTTTTCCCGCACGGGATATTTTTGAAGAAAGGTTGAAAAATAAGTTTGATCTTGCTTAATCAGCTGCAATAGCGCTCAACAAGTTCTTCTGCAGTTGCGCGAAGTGTTGGGTTCGCGATATGCCTAAAGTTGCCGTTGATAATGTTTCCTTTAAGTCCTGGGACCGGGCCTAAGTCAACTGCAAGAACGCGTTTGACAACTTCATCAATGAATACAGGGACGCGATGGGCTTCTGACATTCTGTTCATTACTTCAAGTGTTGCTCCTTCATGATTTGCGTCAAAATCGGCATCTACGGGAAATGCTGCGACAGCGTAGTGAAGTCCAAGTTGTTGTGCCATGACTGCTTCTGGGCAAATAGTCATTCCAACAATATCGGCATATTGTGATCGTCTTTTTCCTTCTGCGGGTGTTCCAAATGCATCTCCAGGAATAACGACGCAGGTTGCTTTTTCGTGAACTCCCTTAAATCGCTCTTTAAATTGTTGACCAACCTGACAAAGAATTTCGCGCAAGGCAGGTGAAAAAGGCGGATTGCGAACAACATGAACCACAAAACCTACACCATAAAGATTTTGATTTCGTCCTGTTTCATCAATATAATCCTCCAGGATGACTAAGCTTTCAACCCTGATGAGTCGTTGCAAGCTTCCTACTGCACTTGTCGCAACAATTGCTTCTGCACCTAGTTTTTTTGCGGCGATTAAATTTGCAGCGTAATTTATTGCAGAAGGACCGTAGATTTCAGGCCATTTGCCGTGGCGGGGGATGAAAATAACCCCATCTTTGCTCGATTGATAGTTGATGACTCCTGAATGATTTGTAGTTCGATATGCTGTATCTATCTCACTCCAAAGGGCGTCTTTGAATGTGGGGCTGTCCTTAACACCTGACCCTCCGATGATTGCGACTTTCATGAACAAATGAGTTTCGTTGCACTTCTTAAAGATTTAGAAATGAGAAAAGATAGTTCAGAGTTTGATTTTTCTCGCAAACGTCAAGAAGCCTGAGTGCCCAATTCCGGTGCTTTTCGGTCTTACCTTCCGTCCTTCTATCTCCCAGAGCCGTTCAATTATCTCAACAGTCTTGACGACAAAGAACTCGTCGTGCTTCGCGAGCTCATTGCAGAAGTCCTGCACTTGAGGTATGCTCGGCGAATAACTCACAAGAAAGCCGCCCACCCTTAACGCTTTCGCCGCGTGCACAATGACTTTCCAAGGCTCTGGCACGTCAAGCGTGATTAAGTCAACATTTATTTCATCTATTCCATCGTACAGGCTTTGATGTTTGGTTTTGGCATTCGTAACGCCTGCAAGCTTGTAGTTCTCCTGCGCGGTCGCGATGCAGTCCTCGCGCACGTCATAGCTGATGACTTCTTTGACAATTCGCGCAAGTGCTGCAGCTAACGCTCCGCTTCCCACCCCTCCATCAACAACAAGAGAATTTTTATCGATTCCCGTTTCTGCAATAATAAGTCCGATATCTTTTGAAGGAATGGTCTGCGGGAGTTTCTTGAATCGCTTGTAAACATCGATAAAATCTGCATCAATCAAATAGAAAGGTTTGTTGCTTTTGCTTATCACCACTGTCCCGCTGGGCTTTTTCAAGTCTTCTTTTGATATCATCCCGTATTTGGTCTGTACATCATTTGAGAGATCCATAATAAAGTAGGTTTCTTGGTCTCCTACGATATGTTCACGACCATCAACAATTTCGCGTTTTTCTTTGTGAATTAAGAGTTTCATATAGAAGAAAGGCCTGAAAGTGGCTTTAAAAAGGTAACGAAAAAAAGTTAGGGTTGACGAAAATGATTTGCCAACGCACGAATCAAAATTACTTTAGCCAAATTCTCCTTATTGCCAAAGAACAAACACGCAAACAGTCAAGCAAGCATCATGTATTTATTCGAATCTTAATCTCTGCTTCTTATTTTGGTAAGTAATCGCAAGATTTCAAGGTACAGCCAAATGAGCGTGACCATGAGTCCAAATGCTGCGTACCATTCCATATATTTTGGTGCGCGATGTTCTGCTCCTTTTTCAATGAAATCAAAGTCTAGAACAAGGTTCAGCGCAGCTATTACCACAACAATCAAGCTAAAACCGATCCCAATCCATCCATTTTCGTGGATGTATGGAATAGCGATTCCAAAGAGTCCTAAAATGAAAGTGGCTAAGTAAATCAAAAAAACTGCTCCAGTAGCGGCAACAATTCCAAGCTTGAAGTTCTCTGTTGCCCGTATCCATCCTGATTTGTAGGCAAACAAGAGGCACAGCAGTGTACCAAACGTAAGCAAGACTGCTTGAAAGACAATTCCGGAAAACTGCTGCTCAAAGATGCTTGAGATGACGCCTAAAACCACTCCTTCTACGAGCGCATAAATTGGTGCAGTAATAGGGGCCCAAGTGTGTTTGAATATTGTGATAATTGCAAAGATTAACCCTGCAATGCTTGCTCCAATCAGTCCAACAATCGCAACTGCTGGGTATGCAAGAGTGAGATTCCACGAAATTGCCGCCATAATGATGACCAACAAAAGCAAGGTGAGCGATTTGTTGACAGTTCCATCAAGTGTCATGTAATTGACAGTATTTCCCATCGAATAATTAAAAAAAGTTTTTTGGTTGAGTGCTGGGTTTGCGGTTCGCATGGGTATTTTGTAGTTTACAACTATATAAGTTTTGTGAAGCGCGTCAATACTGCGCATGAAGAGCATTCAGGCATTCTAAACTGCTACCAAATCCTCAGGGTCGGATAATATTAAGTGCGCTAAGTCAAAAGCTCGCGCCCACCACCGGTCTATTGACCGGTGGCATACTCGCGAGTTTTGACTCAGCAGTTTTCCACCCTGCCACCAGTCATAGACTGGTGGAAAACTACGTATTCTACAAGCATTGGTTCTTCATGAACCTGAAAGTCAGTGAAACATCTCATAATGATTGCGTGAAACTAGTTTCACAGATGTTATTTAAAGCAGTTTCACAAATACTCTGTTCGAGAGAGTTCCTCTCAGGTGAAAGATGAAATTGTTGATAATAGGATTGGTCGTGCTTCTTGCGCTTGCCGCGTGCACGGGAAAATCAAGCGCTGCGACAAAGGCAGTCATTTACAAATCTCCAGGTTGTGGCTGTTGCGGAAATTACGCTGCATATTTGGAGTCGCGCGGGTTTGAAGTGGAAGTTGTTGAAAAGGATGATTTATCTGCTATCAAAGAGCAGTATAAAATTCCCAAAGAAACGCAAAGTTGCCACACTACCGTTATTAACGGCTATGGTGTGGAAGGCCACATGCCTATTGAGGCAGTCGAAAAGCTGGTTGCTGAAAAACCAGATATTGTCTCTATTGCATTGCCAGGCATGCCGATGGGATCCCCAGGGATGGGCGGGTCTAAGCAGGGCACATGGACAATTGTTAGTATTGATAAGTCTGGCGCGCAGCGTGATTTCATGAAAATCTAGATAAGTTTAAAAACCCAACAATGGAAAAACGCAGTATGCAGAACACGCGCATCGTAGGAATTGCAATCATAGTACTGGCAGTGTTGTTCTTTGTAATTGGTTTTTATTATGTCAGCTCTGCTGAAAACGCGCTGCTTGCCGGCCACACCGTAGAAGATAGCGGCACGTGCAGTCATGACCTTGGAGCAGTCTGCCCGTTTGCGGAGCTGAACAAGCTCGCAGTCCCGAAGTATATTGGACTGTTTGCTGACCTTTTGTTGTTCGCGCTGGGTGTTTTCTTGTTTGTTCAGAAAAAATCTGCTGAAAAGTTAATGACGCACGCCAAAGTCGAGGTCAAGAGTCTTGAGGGTGAAGAAGCGCAGGTTGCCGCCTTACTTGTCGAAGCACAAGGTATGATGTTCCAGAATGAATTGGTTGAAAAAACCCAGCTGTCTAAAGTAAAGGTCACACGCATCCTTGACAAGCTAGAAGGTAAGGGTTTGGTTGAGCGCAGGCGCCGCGGCATGACTAACGTGATAATTCTAAAGTGACCTCCTCCCCGCACTAAAGTGCGGAGATTTTTGGCTCAAAAGATTAAACGTAATCAGCGTACAATCGCTACAACCACTCCTTTAACATTTGAATAAGGCACAAGCCAGGGGTCTTCTACAGTGTTCGCCCATCCCCTGGTGCGGTAGGAGACTGAATTTCCAGTGGACACGACCGCAGTCACCACGTGAAGGATGTTTTGTTTTCCTAGAGGTTCGTAAAATGAGATGATGTCTCCTTCTTCAATTTCCCTTGATAAAGTGGGTGTTTTCTCAACAAGAAGGGTTTGAGTGTTAATGAGTGGCTCCATAGATGGAGTGTCAACGTTGACGTAACGCAAGCCAGATTGTTGGATGCACACCCTGCTTGGGCCTGCAGTGATTTGATTTTCAGAAATGTGCGAGATAACTTTTCCAGTGGCATCGCTGGACAGATAGGGCGCAAGCAAAAGTCCCATGAAGAAAAACGCTCCTCCAACAATAACGGTGAGAAAGAGCAATTCAGGCATTCCTCGTTTGTGCATACTCTTGAGAATGAAAGGTAGTTTAAAAAGTATTAGGCAAGAGAATGAATTGTGATTACTTGGTCCGAATAATACAAGCTAGTTTTTGACTTTTTAATGAGTGATAAAAGTTTAAATGTTTGAAAAACAAAGGAAGCTGAGAACACTCCAGTGTCAAGCGATAGGCACCTGCATAGGGTCCATTAATGCGGCCGATAATTGAAAATTCATGAAGCAGTTGTTGTACTTGGTGCAAACCAATTAAATTTGCAGAGTACAGAATTATTTTTGGAGGACTAACTTGAACAGTAGCTTCGCTATCAAAGAATGCTTTAAGCCACTCCATTTTGATTTCAGTCGTGCCACTAAGTACCTCAAGAGGAATTTTCCACTCAAAAGTTCCAAATGAGCCATACTGTTGCAAATCATGAAATACCGCATTGCGGTAAAGCCGCACTTCCATCTTTTTTGCATTGTACTTTGCATCGAAATTGTAAACTTGTTTGCAATCTGCAATAAAGAAATTACCTGAAAACTCGCTATCCCAACCACTGCAAGCAGTGGGGTATTACGCGGCAAACAACTGTTTGCCTTGGTTCAAATCTGATTCGAACCGCGAGTTTTCTTTGGCTTCGCCAAACCGGCAATTTCTAATTCCATTTTGGCTTTCTATATCGCCACAAGCGGCGGGGTATTAAACCCAAAATCGAATGAACTGCTCAATAACTGCAGCATCCATATTGTAGAAACCGATAAATGCTGCAGGATAAGAAAAGGTTTTCTTTCCTTCTCGTGTAACACGAATAGTTTTCTTAGTAGTTGAAAGAACACACCCGTCAGCCATTAAGTATGCAATAATTCGTGCTTTAGCACAGGTCATCTGATTTGCATTTGGTGGAATGGGAAGAGTTACTCCACTAGTCGGAAGTTTAGTTCTATCGGATTTTTTGATACCTTTAATGTGTGGCCAAACAGATTGCCAAGGTGTGTTGAGAAGTTTACCTATTTTTCTTTGCCCATGTCCTGTTAAATACAAATTTCTTGCTTCCGCTATAAGTTCCGGTGTCCATTTCATTTTGGCAAAGCTTTTAAACATTCTCTATTGGGGTCATATTACGGGCAGAGGTAGCCAAGCGGCTAAGGCAGCAGGCTGCAACCCTGCGATTCGAGGGTTCGAGAAACAAAGTTCTACTTTGTTCGAATGTCCCTCCCTCTGCTCTTTTTCTTTTTAATACGCTACGCACGAGGTTGTCCAGTGAGCTAAATTTCTGTAAAGTTTACAAGTAGTCTAAGCAAAAGTCGCAACCTTTTTAAGAAGGGGTTCGTGACCGTTGCATATGGACCATCGCGCTATTGCAGCCAAGTGGCAGGAGAAATGGAGCAAGTTAAATCTCTTCAGAACGAAGGATAAGAGCAAGAAGCCGAAGTTCTACAACCTTGAGATGTTTCCGTACCCGTCAGGATATGGCCTGCACATGGGTCACGTAAGAAACTTCTCGATTGGTGATACTGTTGCAAGGTATAAGCGCATGCGTGGTTTCAACGTGTTGTACCCGATGGGTTTTGATGCGTTTGGCTTGCCTGCTGAAAATGCCGCGATTAAGGACAAGATTCATCCAAAAGAGTATACAGAAAAAGCGATGGAGGGCCTGCGTAAAAGCTTGAAGCGCGTCGGCTTAAGTTACGACTGGAAGAGAGAGTTGGCAACCTGCCATCCTGAATATTATAAGTGGAATCAGTATTTCTTTACAAAATTTTTTGAGAAAGGTTTGGCGTACAAGAAGAAAGCGCCAATCAACTGGTGCCCTTCTTGCGGGACCGTGCTTGCCAATGAGCAGGTGGTTGACGGAAAGTGCTGGCGTTGTGAAGGCAAGGTTGAAGTGAAAGAGCTAGAGCAATGGTTTTTCAAAATCACAGATTATGCTGAAGAATTGCTCAAAGATGTGGAAAAGCTCGCTTGGCCTGACCGCATCAAAGCGATGCAGCGCAATTGGATCGGAAAAAGTGAAGGAACAACTGTTCAGTTTAAAGTCGCAGAAACAAATAAACTGTTGCCTGTGTTCACAACGCGTGTTGACACCTTGTTCAGCGTCACGTTCCTTGTTATTGCTCCTGAGCATCCGCTTGTTGCAGAGTTAATACGAGGAGCGCAAAAAGAGAAAGAAGTGCAGGATTTTGTGCGAAGGGTTGTGCTTGAGGAGAAGTTCGATCGTGCGGCTCAAGACAAGGAAAAGGAAGGACTGTTTTTAGGAAAATACGCAATTAATCCTGGCACGAATGAGAAGATTCCTATTTGGATTGCAAATTTTGTGTTGATGGATTACGGTACAGGAATTGTGATGGCTGATGCGCACGATGCTCGCGACCGCTTGTTTGCAAAAAAGTACAACCTTCCTTTGAAAAAAGTTTTGAAGTCAGAAGATGGACAGGATACTGACGAGTATGGTATCTTGTATAATTCTGGTGAATTCAGCGGTTTGAGAAGTGAAGAAGCTATTCCAAAGATACAGGAGTGGATCAAGTCAAAAGGCGCAGGAGAACGAACAGTCAATTACAAGTTACGCGATTGGCTTGTGAGTCGCCAGCGTTATTGGGGAACGCCGATTCCGATTGTGTATTGTCAAAAGTGTGGCACAGTTTCTGTTCCTGAAAAAGAATTGCCGGTTAAGTTGCCTGAACAAGTTGAGTTCACCGGCAAGGGAAATCCGCTTGCGAATACGTTGAGTTTTGTGAATACAAAGTGTCCGAATTGTAAGAGTCCTGCAAAGCGGGAGACTGACACCATGGATACATTTGTTGACAGTTCTTGGTATTACTTAAGGTATTGTTCTCCAAGAAACAAAAAGGTTGCTTTTGACGCTGAAAAAGTTAAATATTGGCTTCCTGTTGACCAATATATTGGCGGTGCAGAACACGCCGTGCTTCACTTGTTGTATGCACGGTTTTTCACGAAAGCTTTGCGCGATTTGGGCATGTTAAACTTTGATGAACCGTTCACAGCGCTTTTCAACCAAGGCATGGTGCTTAAGAACGGGGAGAAAATGTCTAAGAGCAAAGGAAACATTGTTTCACAAGAGGAAGTGGAGCAAAAATGCGGCATTGACATCGCCAGATTGTTCATGCTCTTTGTTGCTGGCCCTGGAAAGGACATCGAGTGGACTGAAGAAGGTGTTCAGGGAAGTGTGCGATTTATGCAGCGCTTGGAATGCGTGTTTGAAAAGCCGCGCGGCGAAAAAACTGATAAGGTTGTCGAGAGTCTGCTAAATTCGTTGGTGAAAAAAGTCACTTTATGTATTGAGAGTTTTGAACTGAACAAGGCAATTGTCGAGTTGATGGCATTTGCGGACGCTTTGGAAAAACGTGAACTTATTTCTGCAAAAGTGCTTGAGGTGTATGCCTTGCTGCTTGCGCCATTCATTCCACATATTGCAGAGGAATTCTGGGAGAAGTTAGGGAAAAAACGGTTTGTTTGCACGCAAAAATGGCCAAAAGCAAATGATAAAAAGATTAATCCTGCACTTGAATATGCTGAAAAAATAATTGCCCTGTTTGTGAAGGATGTTCAGGATGTGATGACGTTGGCAAAGGTTCAAAAGCTGTCAGAAATAAGCTTGTTCGTTGCGCAGAAATGGAAGCACAGACTGTACGCGCAAGTCAAGAAGTTGTTAGACAGTACGCGAAATCCTGGGGAAATACTCAAAGCGCTCATGCAGACTCCTTTGCGAAAGCAAGGAGAAACTGTTACAAAAATCGTTCCTAAGCTTGTACAGGACGAGAGCAGGATTCCGGAATTTGTATTAGGGCAAAGGAAAGAATTACAAATTTTTGAACAGGCCAAGCAAAGGTTGGAAAAGTTGTTCGGCTGCACCGTTCGGATCATCAAAGAGCAAGACTCAAACGAACCTAAAGCAAAGCAAGCCATGCCCGGCAAGCCCGCTATTTTGGTGAAATAAAATCATTCCAAAAACTTGCATAAGTCAATGCTCATCCTGCCATATTCACCGTCAATTGTAATGACGCGCCTTTTTTGAGATTCCATTGTTCATCACCTCATTAAAGAAGTATCAGTCCTTGTTCTTTTTATAGTCTGTTAACAAAGAATCTAGACGTTAAATTCATTTTAAAAAAAAAGGCGGACGTGCCTAAAGGTGAACGCATAAGCGAATGCAAAGAGGCCATATACCCTTCTCGGTTCCGCTACCCGATAAGCATTGAGAACTGCCTTTAGCGTTGCTCCATTCCTGGCCTGGCGCGGTTCAAGCGAGCCACAATCCTACCGGACAGAACGTCGTCGTTAGATATATGACATTCACATCCGTTGTGCGCTGCTCTTCAGACGTCGTCCCGTGTAAAGCCCGTTCACGGTGACAGGGGAGGGCTAACCCCCCAACCAAGTCCGCCAAGAGGATAGTGGAAAATAGGGTTTTTAAAGGTTTTGTTCGGTTATCAGCTCAGGAAAGATAAACCACAAGTCCTGTCAATTCATCTTTTGTATAACGATTAAGATAATCAACACAGAGTTTTTCTACCGCCGCAACAGAATTTAAGTTTGTTATTTGCTCAGTTATTATAATAATGCCCCCAATGTTTTTGTTCTCGTGCTTTTGAATGTTTTAAGAAAGTTCGTTTGTCAAGTGTAATCAAAACGCGTTCTAAGCGAATAGCGATTTGTAGATGTGATTCATCACTAAATCCTATGCTGTCAAGTTCCGCAGGAGTTTTAACATCAAATCCTTTCTTGCGTAGTGCGTTTACAAAAATAGAACCAACGTGTTCGTCAACATAACATTTTGCAAAAATCTCGGAACTCATTGAGTTCTAAACTCTGTTCCTCCTCTTTTAATACTTTCGTCAATAAATCCATCAATTTCAGTTTGGTTGGCACGATAATATTTAACTGCTTCTTCTATTGCAACACGAGTAATGCGTGGATCAGCTAAATCGTTCAAATAAACATCAATCATATCTAAACGTGTACCTCTCTCTAAATTTCTTACAACTCTTGTGACTGTCAGGCGCGTATCTGCAATTGTGGGCTCATCTTCAGCAGATGTTCTGTAGATGTGTTCGTACCCTGGAATTTTTCCTTCAAGCATGTTTCGAATCCTCGTTATTACTCCCATTATCAAGTATTTTCTCGTGAATATGCTTTATAAAGCTTCCTGATTTGTAAACCGTTCTTTAACATGGTGCTGCCGAAAAAATCTTATACCTGCCCTCCTTTCTGCTTGTTGTGAGGCCGAAACTGCAGTTTGTGGGAACAGGTGTAGTGATTAGCGGTAAGGCGACCGTGTTTGTAGGCAAAGGTCCTTTCCAGGCAGACATTCATGCGAATATTGAAGACGGCACAGTGAGGGGCAGTCATAGTGAAATTTCAGTGACCAAGAAAAAGTCAAGTTTTATTTTCGCTCTTCCTGATTCCAAGATAGCTGTTGTGTTCAAGCCAGTGGACCGTAAAGAATACAAAGAGTACGCTGCTGATGTTATAGTTCTTGCAAGGAAAGAGGAAAAACTTCTTGCGCTTCTCAAGCCTAAGTTGGCAGTCTTGCGCGGCACTATGTATGACGCGAGAGAGCTTGCGGCAAAAACTGGCGTCCAAGTGGTTGCTGCACAAGTGGGAAGCGTGATCGATTTATTCTCTTATAGCGCGTTAGGCGAGCAGAAAGCGTTGTCGAAATTTACAGTAGTAAAGTGACCAAGTAGCCAAGTGCTGCTCCTGCGGTCAAAAACGGAATCGCGGGATAGAATTTTCCGCGTTGGCCAATGAGAAGAAGCACGAAAAGCCCAAGAGTTGCTCCAATGCTGATAATTGCTGCTGAAATTATTCCTGATACTGCTAGTACTGCTCCAGCAAAGAACAGGGGGAATCCGATGTCTCCTCCACCAAGCACGGCTAGTGTTCCATGCGTTCCTGTTTTCTTTGAAGCTGTCATGCTTGTTTTTCCATAAGGGAGCATGAGTCCAGCAAACACTCCGCTTTGTGTTTGGAACTTGGCGAGTTTGATCATATGTTTGCTTTTGAACACTGCGTACAAGTCGTAGACTGAAAGTATGAGCAACAAAATAAAAGCTGCCAATACGTTAAGGATTGGTGCGAAGAGGGCCGCAAGTCCTCCATATATAAACAGTTCGCTGATGTTGTGAAGGTATCGGTTGGGAAAGAACACTTTTGCGATTCCAACAATCAGTGAGAGGAAGAGCGCAATCCATGGTGAAAGGAACGCGGCGAGCGCGATGTACAGACAGAGAACAATAGCGGAAGTGAACCAGAGTTTCCACAGCAGCATTCCTCGAAAGTGGATAATGACCAAGATAAGAAGCGACCCTATCAGTATGGCTCCAATGATGTACAAGATGGCTTGTGCGGGCGTCAAGTCTGGTCGTTCGATGGAAAACCCTCCTACTGATGGGATTCCTTCCCATTCCTGTTCTGCGTTCAAGTAGCTGTTGATGATGGCAAGTCCGATGAATTGGGCAGCGAGGAACAAGAATAATAGAGAAAGTGTGATCGTCAAAGGATGTTTCATAAAGAAGTAAAACGTTAGTCTTTTTAATAAGTTTATGTATAGATAAGACAATGAGACTTGTTCATACTATCACGTTGAGCGTGTTCGTAAAGGCGCATGAGGACGCAAAGGAGGTTGAGAACGCGTTGCGCGCCCTTGTTCCATTTGATTTTGAGAAAGAGAAGCTTAAAGTACAGGTCCAGAAGGCAGAAGGGTTTGAAAGCACGATTAGTATTATGACTATTCAACTTACGAAAGTATCGCACACGAACGAGGTTTTGAAATTCTTGTTTGGAACGCTCGAACCGAAGCAAAAAGAGGTGCTCAAAGAGCAGACCGAAAGTAGGCTTGATGAAAGTCTGGACTATTTCGTCCGTTTTGACAAGACTGAGTGGGTGAACGAGCGAAAACTCGTAATTACAGACACAGGCAACTGTATCCATTGCAAGTTTGCGCTTGCGGTTTATCCGAAGAAACGTGAACTCGCGGTTGCGCTCGTTCAGAGATTGCTCATGAACACTAGTTCCGACCAGAAAAGTATATAAAGTACAGCTTCGTCAAAAGATGTATGGAACAAGTGGCTCCGCTTAAAGCAAGTTTTATGGTAACAAGCATGGTTGGTTTTCTCATCAGCGTTGTCTACATCTCAAAATTCTCGGTTACTTGGGCATTTACTTTTGCTCTGGTGTTTATTCTGATGTTTGCTGCAAGCATGATTTCAATGGTGCGCGCATCTCCTGACGAGCAGTTGTACGCGCGGCCTAAGTCAAAAAACCACGAAGGGAGTTTTTGACTCAGCGGAATTCAAAATCAATTTCGCGTACCATGTGAAGTGAGGGGGATTTGAATGAAAAAAATAGTGTGTTTACTTATTGTATTGATTGCGCTCGCCGCGTGCAAGCCGACTGCTCCTGCGGTCGAGACACCGCCGACTAGTCTAGAGGCCGCCCCTGCGAGCGAACCGGCAGCACCATCAGCAGTAACTCCGGTAGAGACGCCACTTGCTCCGGCCACGAAGGAAAGCGCACCATCACCCGCAACCAAGCCTGCTGCTGAGTCTTCACCTTTAATTGAGTCAAAACCTGTTATTGAAACTAAGACAACTGAAACCGCGAGCACTACCAATCCAAAGCTTCGTGATTTACTCAAGCGCGCTGATGAAAAAGTGAGCAGTATCACTTACTTATATGGTGGAAGCGAAACTGGCAACCTGTTCTTGGATACTTATCAGATCAAAGGTGACAAGATGAAAATCAAGCGCTATGAAGAAAACTATTATGTCCGCGATGGTTATTACGACACGATTTATCTGCCACAATCAATCGGTTGTTGTGAGAAGCTCTCACGCTGTCGAAGTCATAATGTGGACAATACCAATCGTTCGTTTGAAGTTGACCAAAGCGCGTTGACTGTTCCAAAGACTCCGTACCAGTGGCTTAAGGAAGTAAAGGACGCTACCATTGTCGGTCCAGAGACTTTCAATGAGCGCAGTGTGACTCATGTAAAGTTCACAAATGCGAATAATCAACAAGTTGACATGTGGATTGATGATATGTATGGTCTTCCTCACAAAGTAATTGTGGTTGACAAGAACGGGAACGGCATCAAATACCAGTTCAACGACATGGAATTTAACATGTTTAAAGATGCAGACTTTGTCCCGCCGTGCGTGAAGAAGTAACGCGTAAATTATTTTTCTTATTTTTTATTTATTTTTTGGTTGAGGCGGCAAGTAAGCTTCTTGAAAAACTTGACCGGATTGGAGAAAAAGACTGATATCATCTCGAACTAGATAGCGTTGATAAGTATGCCATGAACAGATTAAGAACTAATGAACTGGTGGAGCAAGGACGTTTCGAAGATGAAACAATTTATCGCATAACTCGTGCAGGAAAAGAAGCATGCCGTGCACTAAATAAAGAAATAAAACGAGTTAGAACTCTAACACTTCTTTTTTCTTTTCAGGTAGCACGCCCGGTGCTCCTCCGCCGTGCCAGCTGAGGCGTGGCCGTACCCGCATTGATGCCAAGCGTTCATTAACGTCATCAACCGCAATGCAAGCTCCTGGGACGCGTGGTAGGTTGTCAATTTCTTTGTCAAGGCCTGTGCGCAGATAGCTTTGCAAAAGAGAACCGAGTGCATCCGTGTCTATTTTTGCTGTCAGCCGATGTGCGAGGATAATATCTGATTGCGTCATGGCGTCCGTGTGAATTTTGCCTGGCTGTTGTGTGGCGAGGACAAGAGCGATTCCCGGCTGTCTTCCTTCGCGAAGGAGTGTGATAAGCGCGTCCGAACTTGCTGTTTTTCCAATATTGGGCAGGAATTCGTGTGCTTCATCAATCATCAGCCAGCAGAGTGGCATATGCGATTCTTCGTGTTCTTCTGAAAGGTAGTGGAGTGCTTCCTGGACGCTTTCGTGTTCCTCTTGTTTTCGGGCTTTCATACGTTCAATGAAAAGTTTCATGCACACTATTCCCATCACGAGGTGTTTTATGCGCCATCCGTTAGGCAAAAGCGAATATGCGCTTAAGTCGATGACTGCCACTTGCCCTAGCTGCGCGAGGTCTTTCACAAGTGTTGTTTCTGAAGAAAAAAGTCCCCAAGTTTGCGCGACAGAGAATCTATTTTTGGCGGCTTGTCTAACGAACGGATCTTCATCTGCATCGCGGTCGATGGTCGCTAGAATTGCTGCTATGGAATACTCAATCCGCATTTTTCGTAGTTCTAAAATCACGCGTTCGATAAAGACTGCAATAGGATCGTTAGTGGAAATCTCGAAGACTAAGTTCCAGTCGTCAGGCGCAAGTTCAGAAGGGTTAATCGCGAATGGTTTATCAACAGGGATTCCGTCCTCTTTCCATTTGTCGAAGTATCCAAAAGGAACATAGATGTTGATGGGAACTCCTTTTCCTTCAAGTCCCCATTCTTTCAAGAGGCTTTCTTCTTTGTGGTTGGGATATTTCATGGTCCAATAAATTCCCATGGTGTCAAACATGATGACTGAAATTTTGTTGCGATATTCATCGGGGAGTTGTGTGATTCCTTCTGCAATAACTCCTAAACTATACGATTTCCCACTTCCTCGTTTACCGCAGACAAACACCACATGCGACTTATTTAAGTCAAGATAAACTGGTTGTGAGAGCGCAGTGACCGACCCCATGTTGACATAATGTTTGCCAAGAAGCACAGTTCCATCTGTCCCAAACTGTAGTCGGTCTTTCTCTTCTCGTCCAAGAATTATTTCGTACACCATCTTTTGAGAAAATGAGCAAAGTGGACTATAAAAACTATTCTACAAGAACCATACTTCCATTTTGTACCGTGAAGATACGTTCGACTTTGGTGCTACCGCCAAATGAGTCCATTACAACTGATCCAAGGGCGCCGGTAAAGTTAGTGGTTGAGGCTAAGACGTTACGAACTTGTTCAGGGTTGTCGCTTCCGGCGCGATTGATTGCATCTATTGCAAGATGAACTCCATCGTATCCCATCGCGACAAAAGAAATTAAGTCGGATTCTTTGCCGTATTTGG
>Ga0209541_10008450_pt1 | contig 16958 bp, 22 predicted proteins | sample RifCSPlowO2_01_FD_184027 | JGI IMG/M metagenome (GOLD analysis project Ga0209541, IMG submission 184027) | Groundwater microbial communities from Rifle, Colorado - Rifle CSP2_plank lowO2_0.1 (SPAdes) (version 2) | ecosystem: Environmental > Aquatic > Deep subsurface > Groundwater | place...
TAATTTAAGGGGGATCTGTTAAAATATACCTATGGCAAATAGCAATGGATTTGTACTCTTAACAGGAACTGCTAATTTAAAATTGGCAAAAGATATTGCTAAAATTTTAGGACATAATGCTGATGAAACTGTTACTACTTTTGCTGATGGGGAAAAAAGAATTATTATCCCGGAAAATCTCCGCAAGAGAGATGTTTTTATAATCCAGCCAACTTGTCCTCCGGTTGATTCAAGCATTGTGGAACTTTTCTTAATAATAGATGCTGCTAAAAGATCTTCTGCTTCAGAAGTTACTGCAATAATTCCTTATTTTGGTTATTCTAGACAAGACAGAAAAGATAGGCCAAGGGTTCCAATTTCTTCATCAATTATTGCAAGACTTATTGAATATTCAGGGGCAGATAGGATTTTAACAATCGATATACATTCAGAGCAAGAACCTGGATTTGTAGAAATTCCCTGGGATAATTTGTATGGTAGTTATTCGCTTCTTCCAGAGTTAAAAAAACATTTTAAATCATCAAATCTAATTGTAGCATCTCCAGATAAAGGTGGAGTTCCAAAGGCGACATTTTATGCAGAATTATTAGACGCAGAAGGAATCGCTACGGTTTTCAAAGAAAGGGATATGAATAAAAATAATATAAGTGAAGCTTTGGATATGATTGGAGATGTTAAGGGTAAAGATGTTTTAATAGTTGATGACATGATCGATACAGCAGGAACACTTTGTAATGCAGCTAAACTTATTAAGGATAGGGGAGCAAAAAGTATTAGCGCTGTTGCAACACATGGATTGTTTTCCGGACCAGCTGCAGAGAGAATTGAGAAATCCGTGATAGAAAAAGTTTTTGTAACTGATTCTGTGCCTCTTGCAGAAGAGATGAAAAACAGTAAAAAACTTATTGTTATTTCAATTGCAAAATTAATAGCAGAGGCAATACAGTGTATTTATGATGGCTCATCTATGAGTGAAAAACTTATTCCTAAAGCGCACAGAAATTATGATGATAGAAATTTAGCGGAGATCTAAGCTAGCTCCATCAAAAGTAATATTTTTGGGTTTTATGATAACTTTTCTATCTCCATCTTCTAAGTAACCTGCGTCCAAACTTTCAAAACCATTTTCAGAAATTATTTCTTGAGCTTTAGATACATCGGTTGCTGAAACAAAAATAGCATAATCTTGTCCCATATTGTATGTATCATATATTTCTTTATCCTCCAACCCTGCCTCTTTTTGGATAAACTTAAAAATTTCCTGAGGTTCAAATAATTTCTCAACTATATAAGTAAAATCCCTATTAGCTCTCATGATTTTTCTTAAACCATGTCCTGATATATAGTTCATATAATGGATATCAATTCCCTGATCCAAAAGATCCTGAGTTAGTTTGGCATAAATATTACATTTAGTTAAAATTGCCTCACCAAAAATTGTGCCATCAGATAATTTAGTGCCATAGCCCTCTGGCAATCTTTTAGCAATAGCTCTGGCCAAAGAAATGCCGCTGGCATTGATGCCATTACTTTTTATTAGTAAGATCCTGTCGCCAGCTTTTAGTTTTTTGGCAGTGATTAATCTAGACTCTGGTCCAATAATTCCGACGGCCGATCCGGCTAAATCAATAGTGCCTTTCTCTATAACTCCTTTGTCTGTAGCTGTTTCTCCGCCACCCCATGATGCACCTGAGAGATCACAAGCTGTTTTCCAACCAGTTATTAAATCTTCCATACGCTGTTTATCCTCAAGCCATGAATTATCTTCAACTGCCCAATAGGCATGAATTACTAAAGGTTTGGCTCCAACAGAAATAAGATCATTAACAATGTAGGCAATGGTATCTTGAGCAACACAGTCATAGTAAGTTTTACCGGTGATTTTTCTAGTATCATCTGCCACAAGTGTTTTAGTTCCAAGCCCCTCTATCATAGAAGCCATGTAAACATCACCTTGTTTCCAAACATAAGCTGATTCACCCCTAGTTTCAGTTATTTCTTCAAAACCATCTTTGAGATTTTTACCTGTTTGTGCTGCTTGAATCTGAGCTAATTTTTTAATGGGATCTTTTGTAGAATAATCATCACCAACCTGAGAGTATGTAATTTTATTTGTAGAACTATGACCCTTCATCTACATAATATACCATATTATATAATACAAATTGATGAATACTAGAAATTTGGGAAAAAGATTAGGTATTTTAGTTCCATGGTTAGTGCTAATTATAACCCCAATAATGCTTTTTAATTATCTTATAAAAGGGCAGGTTAAATCAGAAATTATTTCTACTGGTTATAAAAAAGTCATTGTGACAGGATTAGATAAAGCAGTGGCAACTGCTCTAGAAGGAGTAAAAGGAAATTATGGAATTTTTATAAAAAATTTTAAAACTGGAGAAACTTTTAAACAAAATGAACATATGATTTTCCATGCTGGCAGTCTTTATAAAATTTGGATAATGGCAGAAACCTACAACCAAATCAAAACAGGTGATTTGACTGAAGATGAGCAGTTATCTAGGGATATTGAATATCTTAATAAAAAATTTCAGATAGCAGAAGAAAATGCTGAGTTGACTGAAGGGGCGATAACATTAACGGTTGCTAATGCACTAACACAGATGATTACAATTTCTCACAACTATGCAGCAATGCTTCTTACTGAAAAAATTAAGCTATCAAGTGTTGCAAAGTTTTTGAAAGATAATAGCTTTATTGAGTCAAAAGTTGGTATTAATGGTGAAGATCCGACGACAACACCGGCAGATATGGAGAAATTTTTTGAGAAATTATACAAAGGTGAAATTATAGATCAGGAATATTCAAATAAAATGCTGGAGCTTTTAAAAGCTCAGAAGTTGAATAATAAATTGCCAAAAAATCTTCCAACAGAGACAATTATTGCACATAAAACAGGAGAGCTCGGCTTTTACACTCATGACGGTGGAATAGTTTATTCCCCGAAAGGGGATTATATTATTATAGTTATGTCTCAAAGTGACAGTCCTCCGGGAGCGGAAGAAAGAATCGTTGATATTTCAGAAGCAGTCTATAAATATTTTAGTCGTTAGCCTTTTTGTGTATAATACAGACTTAATGTTAAGTATACTTAAACGTTGGTTGCCATTTGCTTTTATCTCAACAGTACTTTGTGCGCTTATTTATTTATCAGTTCAACAGGATTTAAGACAATCAGCTAATGATCCGCAAATTCAAATAGCAGAAGATGCAGTTTCAGATTTAAAAAAAGGCCAAACTCCTGCAAATTTAGTTTCTTCATTAAAGCAAATTGAAATGGAAGAAAGTCTTGCTCCATTTTTAATATTCTATGATGAAAGCAATAAGCCAGTTGAGTCTTCTGCTTCATTAAATGGCAGAATACCATCTCCTCCGGTTGGGGTATTTGAATTTGTTAAACTTAAACAGAGCAAAAGATTTACCTGGGAGCCGAAAAAAGGAGTCAGAGAAGCTGCGATTATGATTAAATCGAGTCAGGGTTTTGTACTTTCTGCAAAATCTTTGAGGGAAATTGAAAAAAGAGATTATCAATTAAGACTGCAAGTTGGAATCGCCTGGATTATTTGTCTTTTATCATCACTTACAGTTTCATCTAGGGATAAATTTAACGGATAGGGAATTAACACAGTGTCTTAAATTTTTATCAGTTAAATGCTCGCCTTTAAATTCATGACCTAAATGAGCTTCGCAATTTGCACACTGGATTTCTGTTCTTACCCCGTCTGTATCTGATACCCGTTTTAGAGAATTTGGGTATTCATCGTCAAAGTTAGGCCAACCGCATCCTGCATCAAATTTTGCTTTTGAAGAAAAAAGTGGAGTATCACATTTTTTACAAATATATTTTCCATCTTTGAAAAAATCATCATACTTTCCTGTAAATGGAGTTTCTGTCCCTTTATCTTCAATTATTGTTTTCTCTTTGGGAGTTAATTTATTTAAAGTCATACATGCTTTAAAAAGCTATGCCTATTTAAATCCGCCATGTTCCTTAATATTCTTATAAGTTTTAGCAAGTCTGGCTTTTACTTTTTCTAAACTATCATTTGTAGAAACTGCAAGGGTATTTTTTTTGTAGCTTGACCATTCTTTATTTGTAATTTTATTTAAAGATTTTACAACATAACTATCTAGCGCACCTGATTCCCAGCTTATGATTTTTATCATTAATTTATAAACCTTATCCCTGGCTTCTTGTGCCTTTATCATAGCCAGCTCTCTTTCATTTTTAACTTTTACTGGTGGGATTGTTGGTTTCATAAATTTTATACGAAAGTTAGAGCAAAGCCAGTTTTACCTGCTCTTCCTGTTCTGCCAATTCTGTGAATATAATCTTCATATGTTTGAGGCAGATCATAATTTATAACATGGCTCACATTTGGGATATCTAAACCCCTGGATGCAACATCTGTTGCTAATAATATATCAATTTGATCAGTTTTAAAAGAATGCAAAACTCTTTGTCTGTGTCCCTGAGTTTTATTGCCATGAATTGCACCAACCTTAAAGCCTCTAAAATCCAATTCTTTTTGCAGTTTTTCTATACCGTGTTTAGTCTTGCCAAAAATTAATACTTTTTTAAAGTCTTCCTTAATCAAAAGGTCATGTAGTTTATCTATCTTTATCTCAGATCCTGCTACTCTTACTACATCCTGATCAACATTTTCTGCAGTATCCTGCATTTTTACAGAAACAGTTACTGGATCTTTAACAAAGCTTTGCAAAATCTCTCTTATTTTTGAAGATATTGTTGCTGAGAAAAATAATGATTGTCTAACGGGAGGCAAAAAAGTGAGAAAATATTTGACCTCATTAATAAAGCCAATATCAACCATTAAATCAACTTCATCCAAAACAAAAGTCTGAAAATCATTTAATTTTAATTGATTTCTTTCTATTAAATCCCGCAATCTTCCAGGGGTTCCAATAACAACAGATGGATTCCTTCTCAAATCCGACACTTGTCTGTGCATATTAGCGCCACCAATTAAAAGAGCAGAATAAATATTCATATTTTGAGTAAAGCTTTTTAGCTCATCGTTAATTTGAACTGCCAGCTCTCTAGTAGGGGTAATGATAAAAGCTTTCTGAGATTTGTCATTGAAGATCTTATTTATAATAGGGATAAGAAAAGCTGCTGTTTTACCAGTACCGGTGTTAGCAAGTCCTATTAAATCTCTGCCTTCTAAAATTGGCGGAATTGCCTGTGATTGTATCGGAGTAGGTATTGTATAACCTTTATTTTGAATATTTACCTTTAAATAATCGCTAATTTGAAAATCAGAAAAACTTTTAACTATTTGTTCCGAAACTATTTCTGCTACTGGAGATGATTTCTTAATGAAAATATCGACTTGACCTACAAGTTTACTTTCGTGAGCACCGCCTCTGAAAGGTCTTCTTGACGGCCCGCCTGCCGGACGGGCAGGTCTTCTAAATCCACCTGAAAATCCTCCGCCGTGACGGATAGATGAACGATTTCTACTGAAGTTATTATTGTAATACATATAAATTTGATGTCTTCTTCATCGTAATAATTAGAGGATGAAGAAAACAATATTTGATTGAAAAAAGAAAAAAACTAAGCAAAGCTTGAAAGCCGAGCTTATAAATTTAAAAAAATTTAAGGAGAGCTACTTGAAAAGTTTATAATCCCTGAGGAAAAACATTAATCTGATAGCTCAGATTCTTAAGTCAACGAATAAAAGTGTATCACAAATTAACCCAAAAAGCAAATATGGTAAAATTCTAGCATGCGTTTTGCTGCCATCTTAATTTCTGCAGGCCTAATTTTAGGGGGAATATTTATTCTAAGAAGTTATAATAAAACTACAGAAAATCTTCAGAAGCCTTTCGTTTTTAAGGTTAATTCTACTCCATCTCCAATTCCTTTCTTTGAAATGACAATTCCTTATTTAAAGGGTCGGGAATATAAAAGTAAACTAGGGGAACTTAAGGTTTATTCAGAAAATTCTAACTACACTTCCTATTTAACAAGCTACAGTTCTGATGATTTAAAAATATATGGACTTTTAACAAAGCCAACTGGAGAAATGCCGATGGGGGGTTGGCCTACCCTAATCTTTGTTCATGGTTATATTCCGCCAACTTTATATCAGACAACAGAAAAGTATGTTGAGTACGTAGATTTTCTAGCTAAAAATGGATTTGTGGTTTTTAAAATAGACTTGAGAGGACATGGGGATTCAGAGGGTGATCCTGGTGGGGCATATTATTCACCGGATTATATTATTGATGTTTTAAATGCCTATTCTGCTTTAGAAGCAGAGGATTTTGTAGGAAAAATTGGACTTTGGGGACATTCCATGGCTGGGAATGTGGTAGTCAGATCTTTAGCTGGTAAGCCTCAAATTCCTGCTGTTGTAATTTGGGCAGGGGCAGTGTATTCATATGAGGATTTTGTAAAGTACAGACTAAGTGATAATAGTTATAGACCTCCTGAATTATCTTCTCAAAGGCAAAAAAGAAGACAGGAGCTTTTTAGTGCACATGGGGAGTTTAATAAAAATAATGTTTTCTGGAAACAAGTCGCCCCAACAAATTATCTAGGGGATATAAAAGGAGCAATACAAATTCATCATGCTATTAATGATGATGTTGTTAATATCGGATATAGCAGGGATTTAATTAAATTACTTGACCAGACATCTATCTCTCATGAACTTTTTGAATATCAAAGCGGAGGACATAATATAATAGGAAGTTCATTTACAACTGCCATGACAAGAACAGTAGAATTTTTTAAGAAATATTTACAGTGAGCTAGGATTTATTTGGATTATTTTATCATCATCTACACCAGGTTTCCCCCTGCCATCTTTATTAGAAGTGGTGATATAGAGCATACTATCTGGACCAACTACCACATCTCGGATTCTACCGTATTCATTTTTAAAATGTTCTTTTAATTCCTTAGTTTCTGGATTATATTGAAAAAGAGCAGTTCCCCGGAGTCCTCCGAAATAGAGAGAGCCATTTACATAAGCTAGACCTGCAGGAGCCCAGGTGTTTGTTCCACTGTGAAGCCTTGGGGAAATCAAACCAGTTTGATTTTCATCACCCTTGATAGTTGGCCAACCATAATTTTTACCTTGTTCAATAAAGTTAATTTCATCTGTAGCAGAATTGCCGTGTTCACTTTCCCAAAGATTTCCTTTGTCATCCCAAGTAATTCCCTGAGGGTTTCTGTGACCATATGAATAAACTTCTATTTTGTCATTTACTATTCTTAAGACTTTTCCAGCCAAAGAATTTTTATTCTGAGATTGGCTTGGATTTCCGGCATCTCCAGTTGTGATGTATAAATATCCATCTGGTCCAAATTTTAATCTTCCACCGTCGTGAAAAATGGCTCCTGGAATTTTATCCACGATTATTTTCTCGCTTTCTAAAGTCTCATTTGAATATGTGAAGCGGGAAACACGATTTAGGGTGTTGTTACCATTGTCGGAGTACGTATAGTAAAGATATACAAAGAAATTTTCGTTAAATTTTGGATCAATAGCTATGCCGTGTAATCCGCTTTCTCCGGTTTGTTTAACATTTATTTTGGCAATAGGATTTGCAACGAGAACACCATCTTTTATCAGTCTAACAGTGCCTTTTCGCTCTGTAATAAGAATGGATTTGTCTGGAAGAAATGCTAAGGCCCAGGGAACTTCTAAGCCTTTGGCGATAACAATAATATTTTCTGGCGTTTTTGTTTCCTCTTTTTGAGTATTTTTTGCGATTTCTTTAAAAGGTTCTTTCAGAGAAGGTTTTGGAAAATCTTTCAATGTTATTCCAGCACCAATTAATGCTAGTACTACTACGGATGTGATAATTAAAGTTTTTAGCATCTGTAATTGATAATAGCATACATAAAAGTCAGGAATACTAAAACCCCTAAGGAATATTGTGAGGTCTTGACAAGTCTACTAAATTAAAGCATTATTAGATTAATGGCTAAAAATCTTATCCTAGGAATTGTGGTATTAGCAGTAATCTTTTTAGGATACATGATGTTTTTTAATAAAGAAAAAAGCTCACCTACATCAAATGCACCAAAAGTAACAGCCAGTCCTTCCGCTAGTACCTCTGCTATTCCTTCTGCAAGTGCCTCAGAAGTTTTGATAAATCTAGCTGAAGAAAATGAATCAAGCCAATCAGGTACAGCTACTTTAACAGAGGCTAATGGGAAAGTAAAAGTTACACTTAAATTAGTTGGTGCACCAAAGGATGTTGCACAACCTGCACACATTCATGTAGGGGCTTGTCCTGAGGTGGGGGCTGTAAAATATCCTCTTAACTCTCCAGTAAATGGTATGTCTGAGACAGTACTTGATACTACATTTGCCAAGCTAAAAACAGAATTGCCTCTTGGAATAAATGTTCATAAATCAGCAGCTGAATCAAAAACCTATGTCTCCTGCGGTGATCTAAAATTCTAAAAATCCGCTAGCATTTTCACTTCAAAAGTCCTAGTATTTAATCATGAACACCGGAAAATTAAGTTTTGTGGTGCATGAACATGATGCAACTACTCTTCATTTTGATTTTAGGTTGCAAATTGGCAGTGGGATGCCTTCTTGGGCTATTCCCAGAGGTCCAACGCTAGATTCTAATGTTAAAAGATTAGCAGTAGAAACCACTGTTCATTCGCTAGAATACAGAAATTTTGAAGGAGTAATAGAAGAGGGTAAATATGGGGCAGGTCCGGTTTTGATTTGGGATAGCGGTACTTATATTCCGGAGGTAGAAGTTTCCAAAGGAGTTAGAAAACAAATTAATGATTTAAAAGAAGGAGAAAAGGTCATGGAAGAGGGATTAAAAAAAGGGGAGATCAAGTTTTTTCTGCAAGGGAAGAAACTAAAAGGATCCTTTGCCTTAGTAAAGACTAAAGGATTTCCACCGGGGGTTAAAAATGCCTGGCTTTTAATAAAGCATAAAGATGAGTACATACAAGTAGGATACGATGCCAAAGATTATGATATTTCAGCCAAAACAGGTAAAAAATTGAAAGAAATTTCTTAATCAAGGAAGGCGTTACATTTGTAGCACCAGAGCCAGTTGTAGTCACACTTGAAAGGCCTTACAAAAGGGTGATCTGAGCTTTTAAAATGTTCAGTATTGTGAGCATTGTGTGATTCACAGCAAAAAACTTTTCCACAGGCCTGCCCGTCCGGCAGGCGGGTTAAACAAATTCTTAAATCTTCGTTAAATTTGCAGACATCACACTCTGATTTTTCAGAAGTAATATCTTCCTTAAGCTCTGAGACATGAGGACATTCAGCTTTTTTAATATGTTTCCAATCTCCAACTCCTGCCATGATCCGATTATACTATATAATTTTCTATCACGTTTTTGTACTCAAAAAATTAATTCAACTATTCTGGTATAATTTGGGTATGAAAGAAAGATGGATACAAAGGGTTGCTTTGGGAGTGCTTATTTTTAGTGCAACTTTAGTTGGCAGTAGAGGTACGGTTAATCAGGAGAATTCTCCTGCAAACGCAACTCAACCTCCTCAGTCTTTGTTAATTCCCCCAACTGCTTTAGATGGACTCAGGGTAATAGTTGAGATAGTAGATTTTGCTATTCCTGCAAATCTTCAAAGTAAGTATTATCCAAGTGGTAATAGATTTGACTAGACAATAACTCCCGAAAGGTAAAATTTGTCTCTTAAGAAGAGGTAAATCTGATTAAAGCTTTATCACCATCTTTAATTTCTTTATTCAAAAAATCAGAACTTTCAATATCATTGAGGTAAAATTTTAAAGTACCGTCTTTTCTATCACAAAAAGTTTCCCCATCGCCTGTTATTAAACATTCTTTGGTTAACTTCATGGGTAAGGTTTTAAAAAAGTCATCCCAGGTAATTTCAGTCTTTTTAACATGGATTATTGTGGGTTCATCTGGAGTTATATAGACATCAGGTGAGAGGTTATGATATTTTTCTGCCAGAAAATTTCTGGTTATGTTGCCGGTCATTATGGTGAATGTAGCCTTAATGTTTACTTTTTCTTCTGAAAAAGGGGTAGGTGTTGGGGTTTGACTGGTAATTTGAGGTGTTTGGGGTTTGTTTAGATAAATGATGGCGGATATAATAGCAACAAACGCTGCGATAATAATAAGAATAGCCTTCATGAAATAATATTACCATGATGGACAATATTTCCCAAAAGTGCTTAAATTTGGAATATGACTTTAGAGATTAGATTGGAAGTTGCATCCCTTGAACATATGACAAAACAACCTTTTGGATTAAGATATGCACTTCTTTGTGATGCATATTTTAGAGGAGAACCAGTTGATTGTGATTCTAGTAAACGTATGGGACATTTAGGGAGTTTTGCAGATTATTTAGTTGCAAAAGATGAAGCAGTAGCTCACCCGCACAGAGCTTTTATAAAATTCTTTCCTGATGAGGATCACCCAGAACCCTCTCAAGAATTTATTGATGATTTTAATCAACAGCCAGAAATTTGACTCACCACAATGAAAGTGCTTAAATTTGGTAGTGAAATCTGTAATTTTATTTCTGCTTAATCTTCCGTTTACTTTGGTTGCAGTTATTCCCTTAATCTTGTCTTTTCCCTATGATTTCAAATTAGTTAAAAATCCTTTATCTTTTGTATTTAAGGTAAAAAGTTTCTGGTGGGGATTTAATTATTTAAGACATGCCAGAGCCATAACTATTAGTCACATAATTTTTCTTGGACCAAGACTTTTAAAAAATGACTTAGAACATGAAATAATTCATGTTAAACAGTTTGATAAGTATCCTTTAATTTTCCCAATACTTTATTTTTATGAAAGATTTAAAAATGGTTACAGAAAAAATAGATTTGAAGATGAGGCATATAAATTATCAGATAGTATCTACGAAGGTAGATCAAAGAATTAGAGTTTTTGGTGGGTGGATTTTCTGACGCTTGAAAATATTATAAAAATTATGCTATAAATTGATTATGATAGAACAAGTAATTGGAATTAACCCTGAGGCGCAAGATATTTTGAGAAGAATTCATGTGGGAGAATCACCTAATAGAATTTTGTCTGGTAACTTTAGTGGTGCACTTGAAGCTGTAGAAGCGTGTTTTCGGAGAGTAGTTGTTAGTGGTGGTAGATATGAAGAAGAGCGGGTTATAGAAACACAACATTTGGAACATTCTATGCCACCAAATATTGTGTTTACATGGGTAACCCAAAATTCGTTAATGACAAAAGGAGTTATAGTTCAAGTTGGTTTAAGCAGTACTAAAGAACAGGATCCTGATACTGTTCTTAAAGTATCAGGCTATGCTTTTACGGGACTTAACCCAAATGTGGCAGGAGAATTAGTATCTGAAGACCTAGCAGAAGTTTCGTTGCCTGCCTCAGTTGAAAATGTAGAAGGAGTACTTGGGTCAGCATACGATCATGTTGACAGATGGGGAATAGAAGATTTACTTCAGGCGAGGAACTAGAGTTTTTGGAGGGGGGGATTAGGGTTTAGACCAATTTTTGAAGAGCTCTTTCCAATAGAAAAAGCCTAAGACCGGATAAAATAATCCTGATATAGCACCTGGATAATAATGTCCTGCTAAGATAGCTTTGATAGGATGATGTAATTCTATAAAATAAAGTATTCCAAAAAGACTTAATAAACTTAAAATTAATTTTCTATTTCCAGTAAGTAAAATTATTCCAATAGGTACTAAAACCCACCACATTATATGGAAAGACCAATAAAATACTTCTGCTCTAGTTTCAAATAAGTTTCCAAAGAAAACCATCCAAGGATCATTGGGGGCAAATGTACCTGATATTATTTCCTCTAAACCATGAATATAAATTAATCCCAGGGTTAAAATAAGTATCTTCTTTAATTTATTAGTGATCACAATCCTATTTTATCATTTCCAGGATTTTTGTAGGGGGATTGGGTTATTTACAAAGAGTGCTTTGGGATCTTAAGGATTTAGCAGGACGAAATCAGATAGGTTATTGTAATTGTTTTCTGCAAATTGTTCACCATTACATTTTAGAGGGTCAGAATCTCTATATTCTTTAGTTATAATAAAATCATCTCTGCTGCTAGCTCCCTTTTCTTTATATTTTTGAAAAACTTCATCATTCATAACTTCAAAATATGAAACAAATTTATGGCCTTTTATGCTTCTTACATCAACTGCTACATCTGTTCCTTGATTGGCTCCAATATATCCTAACTTTTCCCCGGCTGAGAGTTTATCTCCTTTTTTTAGTCCTTCCCTGGGATATATGTGAAAGAGTCTGACAAAATATCCCGAATAATTATTTGGCTCAAGATAGATCTGCACCCCTAATTTTATCTGTTCCTCTTTTATATCTGAAACAACGCCGTCAACAGGGGAGTAGATATTAACATAAGGCTCTTTTGGAATATAATTATTAGGGTCAAATCCCTCGTGGTTTAGGGGGAAGAAGTAGTGTTTCATACTTCTGCAAGTTTCTCCTGTTCCTTGGGAAAAATCATGTCCCTGACCTGATCTGAATTTTGAGATTCTCTCCACCCTATCAAGATCGATGAAATCAGCTGTTACAAACTTTGGTAAATTATTTTCATCAATTTCCTGAAAACTTATTGGGGGAGGGCCAAAACCACCTCTTGAAACTAAACCAAAAGCCATAACCCCAATTACTAAAAGTATAACTCCAATAACTATCTTAGGTAACATATTATCTTTTAAACTCCGCAAAATTACTCATTTGCCAGGGGCCACTGCCACAACTTGCAGAATCTAATTTTTGGATTCTTAATTTTTCTGGGGTAGGCATGTCAATAATAATTCTTGTTGGTACTGGTTCTTTCCAAGATTGATATCTATCTTCTGTTTCAAAACAATAAACTTTGCCATCAGAGGTTATATCTTTAAAATGTCTATTAACCAGATCATCATTTTTTGGTAAGAAAGTGTATTTGCCAATAGGCAACCCTGCCTTTTGAGCAGATTCTCCCATAGAGAAAACTAAATATTTCGGTTCAACATTTTCATGGGCAAGGGCCAAATAAGGTGGTTCATGTTCAATATAATCTGTATCCGGAGTTACCCAAACCCCCATAGCAGATCCTGGTATATCCTGAACTACATCACCACAGCTTGGACCTCCTAGTTTTTCTTTCATCTGCTGGCTGATACTGGATGGGAAATAATCCAGCGCACAAACCACATACTGCATATGTTGCCTATCTGGCCAACGTTCTAATTTGGCAAATTTGTGAGGGGGAATCCTTAAATCAAAAGCACCAACATCCAAAACTCTTTGACCCTCTCCTCCTCCGGCAGTACCAATTTTCTCACCTGCTTTAATATCTATATCAACTTTTATCTGGCAGAGATGGTAATCAACTTTGCCTATTGGATCAGGATAGCTTAGTGAATAATCAGTACAAGTTTTTATCGGATTTGACTCATAAGCCTTCATAATTTTTTCCGAAAAAGATCCAACATGGTCAAAATAGGCTTTAAATTCTTTGCATACTCCAAAAACCAGCGCTCCATCATTCCACTCCGGTTTATTTTTGGCCTCAGTCCATTTAATGGAAGTAATCTTAATATCCGCGGGGGCGATTAAATCCGTTTTAATTGGAGTACTGAAATCATTCCCGGGTATAGTTTTTCTAATATTGAAGTAAAGATGAGGTGTTGGCAGGGTATGAGCAGTGGGGGATAAAAGTCCCAGAGGGGTAATATTATCAAAATCATCCATATTTAGGTGGGAATAAGTTAAAAGCTCCTTTTTTTCTCCACAAGAAGGCATATTGGCAGTATCGGAAAAGTAGTCTTGGCTTGGGAAAAATTTAGCTAAGCCAAAAGGAGCTTCTTTTTGGGGGAATTTATCCGAAGGAGAGCTTTGCTCATCTTTGGTAAAAAATCCAAAGGTCATAACCCCTACTATTAACAACACAATGCCAATTAAAATCCTAGGCAGCATAATTAAAGTTTATCATATATGAAAAAAGTGATACAGTAAATGTAATGGGACAAATAGTTAAAATTGTCGCAATTTTGATATTTATTTTGGTTTTTATTTTGGTTGCTTACACAATTACAGTTAAGATTTTTAATGGGGTAACAGAAAATATCACCAATGATATAGTAAATAATCTAACAGGAGGCTCTGATTCATCCAAAATTGAGAAAAAACCCTGTACAACTGCTAAACACAAAAGGGAATTTAAAAGTGAAGCTTATTACAGCGGTCCTTTAATTGATTCTCATGTTCACTTTCCTACCTCATCTAAAATTGTCAGTAGTGTTGCCGGAAAAAATGGTTTAGAACTGCCTGTTTTGGAAGGTAATCTTTCAGCTGATAAGTTGATTTGTATTTTTGAAAGTGAAGGGATACTCAAAACTTTTGTCTTTCACATAACTTCTAAATTTGCAGAAGGTTCTGCTGTTTCTACAGCCAAAGAAATTGAAAAGAATTATCCAGGGAAATTAGTTCATTTTATTATGCCGCCTCCAGTTTTATCTTTAAATATTGATCCATCTGGAATTGGAAGTATCTTAAATGGAAATAAGGGTCTTTTTAAAGGGTTTGGAGAGTTGGCTCTTTACATGGGTGGTTATGAGGGTACTAAGCCTAATGATTCTAACTTTAAAGAGATTTATAAGATGGCCAAAGAACATAATTTGATAGTGATGATTCATCCTGAAGATAATTTAAAGACAGGAATTGAGGAAATTTTAAAGGATAATCCAGATGTAACATTTTTCTTTCATGGAGGAAGGAATCAAGAGTGGATTATTGGTTTAATGGATCAATATAAAAACTTCTATTATTCTATTGATGGGGATTTGGTATCACTTTATGGTGCAGGTGGAGGTCTTCAGTTTAAAAATAATACTGCTAAAGAAGAGTATTTAAATTATATGAAGAAAAGTTTTAATGCTAATTTGGAGGAAGCTGTAAGTAGATGGAAAAAAAGAATTGAAGCTCATCCGGACAGATTTACTTGGGGATCAGATAGATGGTATTCCTGGCATTTTGATCCAGAAGTAGGTGGAATGTTGGAAGAGTTCGGCAGATCTTTTATAGGCAGGCTATCCCCAGGAGTCCAGGAAAATTTTGCCTACAAAAATGCAGAAAAGATGCTACAGTAGAGATATGAATAAGGGATTTGCTATTCTTCCTTTAATAATTGTAATTGCTCTAGTTATTGGTGGCGGAGGTTTTTGGTACTCTCAACAGTCAACCGGACAGCCGGGTCAGCAAGGTAAGGCAAAAGACGATTTTGGTTGTTGGCCACCCTCTTGTTCTTTAATTCCTATGCCTGAGGGAAAACAGATGTGTGAAGATTGGAAAGCAGGCAAACCGGTTGCTTGGTCTGATTGTTCCGGATTCGCTGATTTTCCAAAATGTGTGAAGCTCTGTGAATTTGAAAAAAAGAACAACCCGCAAGCCGAGACAGATGATTTCACCCCCTTCAGTAAACCGGGATCCGAATCAGAAGCTGATATGGGACCTGATTCAACCTCATACGCATCTTCGCTGAAAGAGGTTCCGCCAGCCTGTGTAACCGGCAGTGAAGATCACCGCGCGCAGTTAATCTATGTCAGACCGCAGGATACGGGTGACCGGTATGATTTGTTGGCGCCTAAGATACGCAAATGGGCAGGCCAGGGGAACGGTATAATCAATGCCGAGGCCAAGAGGTTCAATGTAAATGTCAACCTGAAAATGGCCTGCGAAGGCGGTAAACTTTCTGTGTTGAATGTGGTACTTACTACAGTAACTACCAAGAAAGCAAATGTGGATCTTTTGACTGCCGAGCTTCGCTCGAAAGGCTTTAAGGACGATAAGGTAAAATATATAGTATGGTATGACGGAATAGTTACCCAACCTGACGGGAGTCCGGGTACTAAGGCGGAGGCCTGGCTTGATAACTGGCCTGGAGAAGTTTTCGGAAAACCTCAAGATGATAGGCCTACGGATGACAATGCATTCAACCAGGGCGCAGACTTTACATTTGTCTATCAACAATTCGACGGGGGTTATGCCCAGATAGCTATGCTCCACGAGTACAGCCATACCATGGGTGCTGTGCAGCATAGTGCGCCTCATCACACCGGCGACGGACATTGTAAAGATTCAAAGCCAGTTTCGAGCGGAGGACAAGACATTAATTGCTCTTTTAACAAAGCGCACCCCAGCTACAAGCCGGAGCTTGAGGTGTACGGCAATGCTTGCAATGGTTTTGGTTATAGATATGATTGCGGTAATGACGACTACTTCAATCCAAAACCTGAGAAGGGAAGTTACTTGGATACACACTGGAACCTTGGATTACCGATGAATAAGTTTATCAAGTTCGGCAAATAAAATAAACATGAACCAAAAAGGATTTTCTCCGATTATTATAGTCATGCTGATAGCAGTTCTTTTTGGTGGTGCTTTTTTATTTTTTAGAGGAGGGCCACCCTCAAACTTTTCTCCTGATAAAACAGCTAAAAAGGCTGAGGCCTGCCCTGTTACTACCCTCCAAAGAGCATTTAATAATACTCCTTATTATTCCGGCCCGCTTATTGACGATCATTTCCATATGCCGCAAATGTTTAAGGTCCCCGAACACCCACAAGCACCTGTTCTTGATGAAGATGTATCTAGCCATGATGTTATTTGTCTTTTTAGTAAAGGCAGGGTTGAAAAAGCCTTTGCCTTTTATGGAATACCTATGCACCTTAAGGACAAGGCGCTTAAGTCAGCTAAAGCTATTGAGGCACAGTCTCCTGGAACAATTATTCATTTTCTCGAGTTTGTAAAATTTCCCGGCTATCCGGTGGATCCCAAACAAATAGATGAGATTCTAAATTCAAACAAAGGTTTATTTAAAGGGTATGGCGAGATTTCGCTTTATTTACCTCACTACAACAGTGTTAGCCCTAATGATCCTGCTATGAAAGAGCTT
>Ga0209541_10008452_pt1 | contig 16956 bp, 19 predicted proteins | sample RifCSPlowO2_01_FD_184027 | JGI IMG/M metagenome (GOLD analysis project Ga0209541, IMG submission 184027) | Groundwater microbial communities from Rifle, Colorado - Rifle CSP2_plank lowO2_0.1 (SPAdes) (version 2) | ecosystem: Environmental > Aquatic > Deep subsurface > Groundwater | place...
TGGCAAAAGTATCGTCAGCGCCGTAAGAAGTTGCCGGGCCTAAGCCTCCTGATTGGCCGTCGGAATCGGCCAGAGCCGAGACCGTAATCACGGTATCATCGTATGCGGCGGGAACAGAATTTGCTGCGTTACTTGAGTTGTTACCTGCAGCGGCAACATAAGTTACTCCCGCGTCTCTCGATCTACAGATTGCAAGGTGTAATGCGTCTCCATTTGAGTTGCCGCAGTTATCATCGCTTGACCCGCCTCCGCCCAGACTCATATTGGCAACTTTGATATTATAGTTTGAAACATTTGCAGTAACCCAGTCGATTCCGCAGATCAAACTTGAGTAACTGCCTGATCCCTGGGAATTGAGAACCTTAACCGCAATAAGCTTGGCTTGGGGAGCAACGCCGATTACTCCAAAGGAGTTATTGACTGCGGCAACAGTTCCGGCAACATGAGTGCCGTGTCCCTGGTCGTCGTCTCCAGTTGCTGCTCCGCTTATGCAGCTTTTATTTGCAACAATATTTGCTGCAAGGTCGGAGTGGTCAAGATCGATGCCAGTATCCAAAATTGCTACTCCGATTCCTTCTCCTTCGTTTGTTGCATTAAGTCCTATTCTTGAAACGCCGCTTGGAATTGATTGAGTATTAACACTTGTCGTTGGCGTAGACGTTGGGGTTTTTGTGAAAGTTGGGGTAGGCGATTTTACCGGTGTTGGCGTTCTAGTTTTTGTGGGAGTTTTAGTTGGTCTACGTCTTGTAGTATGAAAGAGCATGGAAATTTCTTTGTCTTCGGTAACAAATGCAACTCTCGGATCCCTTTTTACCCTTTCCAGTTTTTCCTGTGTAAAGACGGCAGAATAACCTTTTAACACTTTAGCAAAACGAATTTTTGATTTTAATGAGTGGATTTTTTCCAAATCATCCGTAACCGAATCTGGATTAGAAACGGTGTCTTTATAAACGACAATATATTGGTCGGGAATAACTTTATCAAGAGATTTAAGAATATCGTTGTGGCTGGAGCTTTTTGCGCTTTTGACAAAAGTCAGGTAGATGGTTGAAGCTGCAATCAAAATCAAAGCCGAAAGCAGGGCTTTTTTCATTGATGACAATAATATCATAGCCAAAACCAAAAGTCAAAAATAACGAACTGAATTTAGGTATAACGCTTGTAGCACACATCGCATTCAATGTAAGCGCTTATAGCTCCAGCAACATTTCCTGCTTTAACTACACCGGTTGTGGAACTACATTCTACTTCCATTAACTTCCCCTTTCTTCTTACCATCACGGAGTCACCATCAACTTGCGTTTTATTATGTACTTGAATTCTAACCTCTTGACCTAAAACAACTCCTTCTAATTTTAAGTCCGCAATACGATATGTTATCTTAGGAGTTTCCTCACCCATAGTTTTATTTGGCGTTATTATAGCTTAAATCTCAAAATTTTTCAACAATCAATTTGATAAGTTTGAACGGCCTAAACTTACCTCAAGACTTAACCCTTCTCAACTAGCCAGGTTACCGATTACCATCTTGACAACGATCGTGGTATAGATGGTATATAACTGTAAAACAATATTATTGTTCGAGCTTGTCGAGAACAATCATTAGATATTTTCTCGACTTCGCTTACGCTACGCTCGAACGATAAAAGTTTTGTCAAATCCTGAACGCTTACATTATTCTACCTTGACTTACAGACAAAAAGATGTGAAGATGGAATATTATGGACTCCCCTTTACTACTTGCCATTTTATTCTTTACATTTGCGATATTCCTTATAGTTTTCATGCGTATCCAAGTCATTTTGAGAAATGCCGAAAAACTCCAAGAGGAACTGAAGGAAGAACGCGATATAGCCAAGGCAATCGTCGCTTCGATGGGCGAAGGACTATTGGTTTTGGACACAGATTATAAAATAAAGTTGATCAATCCTGCGGCTGAAAAACTTTTGGAAACAAGCGTTAAAGAAGCAATCGGACAAAAATGGGCGGAATTTGGCAGAGCCTACATCGGAAACAAGCCCATTCCCTTCAACAAACGCAGCGCCGTCATTTCGTTAAAAAAAAATTCTGTCAAAATTACGACAATAACAGACGATCATTACTACGTCACCCGATCGGGCAGAAAATTCCCGGTTATAGCTATTACAGCCCCGCTTATACACAATAACCGCGCAATAGGAATCGTAAAAGTCTTCCGAGATGCAAGCCACGAAAAGGATGTAGACCGGATGAAAACAGAATTTATCTCGCTTGCTTCCCACCAACTTCGGACACCCTTATCCGCCATCAAGTGGTTTACCGAGCTTCTTGCCGATCCGAAGTCTGGCCCTATGACAACAGATCAAAAAGAATATACAAAAAACATAGACAGCTCAACCGAGCGAATGATCGATCTGGTCAACTCGCTTTTGAATATTTCGCGCATCGAATCGGGCCGGATCATAGTTGAGCCAAAGCCTACGGATCTTTTAAAACTGGTTAAAGAAGTGGTAATACAGCTGAAGAAAAAAATCGAGACAAAAAAAATAAAATTAATTATCAGCACTCATGATCGGCTGCCGGCTATCAATATAGATCCAAAACTCGTAAGCCACGTCTATATGAATCTAATTGACAACGCGATCAAATATACGCCGGAAGGCGGAGAAATTACAGTCTTCATCTCTAAAAAAGACCGCGAGATCATCTCCCAAGTGAGCGATAACGGTTTTGGCATTCCGAAAAGCGAACAGAACAAAGTGTTTCAAAAATTTTTTAGAGCCAGCAATATTGTCACGCATATCACTGAAGGAACAGGCCTGGGGCTTTATCTGGTTAAAGCTGTCGTCGAATCATCAGGTGGAAAAATTTGGTGTAAGAGCGAAGAAAACAAGGGTACAACTTTTTGGTTTAGTTTTCCGCTTAGCGGAATGCAGGCTAAGAAGGGGGAGGTATCCCTTGATTGATATTTAAAAATGTTATAAAGTTATTCAGTTAACGAGTTAAAGAGATAACGGGTTAAATTTAAAACTATAAATTGTAAAATAATAAACACCTTAACCCGTTAGCAGGATAATCAATAAAACATGGTCAGTAATCTCAAAATAATGGTTGTTGAAGACGAGCCGCTTCTTCTTGAAGCCATCGGTAATAAATTGGAGAAAGAAGGGGTCAAAGCCATCCTCTGTTCGGACGGAAAACAAGCGATAGATCAGCTTGCCAATAGCAGTGACCTGCCTGATGCTATTTGGCTTGACTATTATCTTAAAGACATGGACGGCCTGTCTTTTATGGGTTCGGTTAAACAAAACCCCAAATTGCAAAATATTCCCGTCATCGTGGTTTCAAACTCCGCCAGCACCCAGAAAGTGAATACCATGTTGGCTCTTGGCGCGAAAAAATATTTACTAAAAGCTCAATATCGACTTGAGGATATCGTGAAGATAATACAAGAATTAACCAACAACTAAATCCATTGGATTTAACTATGGCCGAGCATAAATCTCTAAAAAAGATTTTGATTATCGAGGACGACCAATCTCTTGCTTCCGCTTATAGAATGAAGCTTTCTCCTTACTTTGCCACCCAAAATGCAGTAACCGGAGACGAGGGATTGAAGTACGTTCATGAATGGCATCCGGACCTCATTCTCTTAGATCTTTTTCTTCCAGGAAAAAGCGGACAAGAGGTGTTGAAAGACCTTAAAAAACAGGTAAAAACCAAACACATACCTGTTCTAGTACTTACGAATCTGGAGGGTCAATGCGAACAGATGTTAGAAGCGGGCGCTGTTGAATGCATGATCAAGACCGAAATGAGCATGGACGAAATTCTTAAAAAGATCCGAAACTTTCTTTAATCTTGCTGGAAATTTTTACCCTATTGACATTTTATACCTAAGGGTTTAATTTGATGATATACATGCGTAATCGATATACACCTCTTATAGCTCTTGTTTTTAGTGCGATAGTACTTGTTACTGCCTTATCCCTATCGTTATTTTTCAATGAGCAGTCACGGATTTACCGTTCAAGCGCTGCCACAGTTCATTTAACCCCGATCCCAACCCCGCCGGGATATTGTGCCGGATTACCTTCATGTAGAGGTCTTGTAAATTGTCATTATGGCATCAAGACTTGCTCAGATCAGTGTCCTTCAGGAGAGAAATTATGTAATACCGAATACAATTCGGTCGGTTGTTGCGCTATTCCTACTGTAACGCCATCTCCAGTGTTTTACACCTGCAACACGCCAGGGATCTGTTGTTCAAATGGACGAAGGTGTATATTATCGCAGGGGGGAAGATACCGCTGTACAGGTAATCTTTGTATACTTCCATCGCTAACTAGAACTCCAACTCCGAAACCGAATTATTTTTATAGAGAAGTGGAAGCTCCAAAAATTGCTAAAAGCTGCAATATTGTTTGTAAGAACAGTAATGCTAACGCAAAGTGTGTATCAATCGGAACAAATTCAGACGCATCCAACGGGAAAGTCTATATTGCCCGCGACCTTTCTGGTAATTGTTTAACTCGGGGTTATTCATGCGGGGATTATTTTATATCATCCGGCTTATCGTGTAATGCGAATAACTCCAGTTTCGATCTTCCTTATTCCCGCTGTAGGTGTCAATATTAATAATTGATACCGATACTTCACAATTGAAATACATTACTCTTGTACTATTGATTTTTAGCCAATATTAGGATCACGACGACGGCCGCATCCTAGTTGGCATAGTCTTAAAGAGAGCAAAGTTCGTTCATTATATTGACATAAAAGCTTAAAATATTATATTCCCCGTTAGGACCGCATGGATCTAACAAATTAGTATATATCAGAGTAAGTCCAGTAAATATTGTAGCCGGTCATTATTCCGTTCAGCATTCTGAAACGCCTTATTTTTGGGATGTTGGACTTCTTTGTCAGGCATTAGCTCATCTAAATCCAATTGAGTAAGTTTTTCCTTATTTTTCCTTAGTACCATTCACTAGCCTGGTCTGTCAAATCCGTGAGCGAAGTACCCAAGATATTTTCTGCTCTACCTTCAAATTCTTGGTGACTCTTTTTAGGAGAGATTAGCATCGGGTAAACTAAATGCCACAAATTCTTAGCAATATTTCTTTGCAATTCTTTCTCCCACTCTCGCCACCCAATGTCGTCAACCCTTTGTCTATATTCTTGCCTTTGTCGAAGAAGTTCCCTGAGGTTGTCTAATCCTGCTTTAACCACGAGCGGCAGAGCTTGCCACCTTCCTAGGGCTCGAGGTGCTGCTAATGCTAAATTTAATAAATGCTCTATTCCCCTGACAGAATAAACATAATTAATGATAGCAACATCATGGTAAAAAGCCGCTTCAACCTGATCGGGTGAAGCTGGAGCTTCAAATAGGCGTCTTTCGGGAAGAAGTAATTCGCCCAAATATCTTCTCACTAGATTTTGGTCACCTTCGTACTGTTGGGCTATCCCAATCCACGAAGCTACAGATTCACGAGCAACTGGTGGGATATGAGACTCAGCTTTTCCGAAACCTAATTGACGCAAGAGCTGTGAATGCGTAGCATGTCCTACTCCATGGTAAAGCGCCGTTCTCCATAGATGATCATTTCTTCCAAGAACGTTTGAATGAAGCTTTATCTGTCTTCTTTTATCATCCCAACTGCATCCCATTGCTACCTCGCGCGTAACAGGATTACTGGTGTCGTTAACGGCTATAATTCTAATAGCATCTGGAGCTAGGGAGAGACGCTCACGTTTAAAGAATCTAACAATAGATTTAAAACCTGCAGTAAGCGATCTTCGGATAGCGGCTTCTCCGTAGTGAGAAGATACACGGATATCAATACGTGGCTCGATGCTGAGTCCATATCGTTCATTTGTCATAATTTTGAGATGAAAAGTTAATTATACAAAAAAGATCGGCAATAGCTATCTCTGACAATACTTTTACCAATTTGCCAATGACCGTAAAAAATTAGTAACGATAGTTTAACACCAAATACTTCTAATCTCGGAGGTTAGACACATTGCCCTTGCAGATTAAAATTAAATTAAATCTTAATTCATCAACTACCATCTTGACAACGATCATGGACTAGTTGATATATTTAGACTTTATTATGTAGATGTAGATTTTTTAGCTGTTATGATGTCACATCTAATTCCTCAGGTTAGAGTTACTTACCAGTTCAGATTAGGGGTTAAATTATTAAGTTATTTCTCCCATCTTCCTGGTAGAGTAACTTTCGCATCGTATCTTTGATTACCATATCCTGCGACTGATAGTGCAACTACTGCCTCATCTGGACCGTTATCTTCATGTTTAAAATTAACTTTCGGATTGGTTAATGTTGGTATATATTTACCCTCCTCAATTTCTCCTCTATGATAATGATAACCTGAAGCCTCTCCTCTTTGTATAGGGTCACGCAACACTACTAGTTTTCCTTCTCTAAGGTTTATGTATTTATGATGAGTATTTGGAAATCCAAATATGTAAACTAATCCAGCAGCATAACCTGACAACATCACTCTTGCGGGTGGAAACGAGTCTCCCAATTTGTCTCCTTCATGCAAATGTTTGACTCTTCCGAAAATACCTAATTCCATATTTTTTCACCTCCTTCGTTATGGGACTCCCGCTGAGCGGGATTCCCAACGATTTTCCCTGAATGTGTCATGAACTATTTACTTTCAATCGCACGTTCATGACAAATTATTAAATTCTTTACTCTATTTTGCCTAACTATATCAATAGATTAAGCAATCTGCTTGACATTATCTGACAGTTTAAGCGCAATCCTGACAAAAAAAGATGTGTTTTGGACAAAAAAGTCAGTTTTAAGTTCTAGATTCTTGGTTTTCAGAGAGAATTAATCGGATGTGTTTTAACCTATTCTAACCTCGGGAGTTAGAGATATTGTCTCTGCAGTCTAGATTTAATTTTTTAGAATTTATTTACGTGTTTAATTAGCTCAAGTTATCTTTGATAATCTGCATTATCTTTGACAAACTTCCTATATCTTGCTGTATTTGAATCAAAAAGCTGCATAATAAATTTTTTATTACAAAGCCCTTTTTTATCCGATAGATATTCAGAAAGTGAAGACCAAGGATAGTCAATAAGCTCAGCAAAATTTTTAGCAAATCCAGCCGATAAATAATTTAAATGAATATAACGGGAAACGTGCTTTGTCTGTTCATCTGTAGTAACTTTTTTTGATTTGAAGCGAGGTAGAAATAAAGGACCTAGCTTATCATTTTTAATATTATGAAATCTCGTAAAAGAATTTAATACATCTGCCATAAAAATAGATATTCCATTAGATTTCTTTTGTTGTAGTAAAAAATGATAGTGAGTTGGCATTAACGAATAAACCAGTATCTCGATGTTGAAGTATTTTTTAATTTGAATTTTTTTATAGAGTTCTTTCTGAAATTCAAGATTAAATTTTTTTAAACTCGAAAAACTAACTATAGCTTTAGTAGAGCGATAATACTTAACTATTTCCAAAAATTTTTCACAATAAGGGGGAGAGCTAAAAATTTGCTGTTTGTTAATTGTTCGATTAAAAATATGGTAAATTCCTCCGTTTATAAAAGGCTCAAGTCTACCTGGCATATAGTAACTTTATTAAGGTGTGGAGTTTGTGTCAATGGATTATAATCCACAAAATCATATATTTAGATTGTTAGGACGTCATATCTAACTCCCGAGGTTAGAGGGACGACTCCTCGATGTTTTCCCAGAAATATAACGCCACAGAATTAGGAAGTCTTTTAGATAACAGATTTTGTCCAGGCTCTAGACGAATAAACTGTTCAGTAATGATAGGCCAGTCGGTTGAAGAAGGATGAAGAATAACTGAGTTTAATTGAGGTACCATGACACCATAATCTTCAAAATTAGCGTGCCCCATCGTTCCTATACTCAACATACCAGTAATAGCTTGATCTCTGATTGTAATGACTGGAACGGTTTGACTTATAAGAAGAAAAGATTCATCTGGCGGAATTTTATTTATTGGAACTAAATCTCTTCGGACTTCAGCTCTGAAATCAGGAGTTTCTATAAATTCAATTGGTTTATCATGGGGATCTGGTGGTATCCACCAACGCTGGTTTTGATCCAGAGGTACTTGTATTCCATCAGGATCATCACCGGGAACGCCTACCAATACTAAATTCTCAAAATCTATTCCGCTAATTCTAATCCTTCCACTCTTAACCGCATCTCTTAATCGATCGCCTTTCAAAATCCGAGCACGATTGTAAAAAAGTCTGAATGTCTTAAAATCTGGAGGAATTATAAGTGGACGTTTGCAAGCATTGAGAATTGGTATATCTATTAAAATTGTTTGACCCCGTTTTAATGTTTCAAAATAATCTCTAGTGAACCATTGTGTAAATGAACCAATTGAAGTTGGAATAAATGCACCTCTTTGGCCTAGATAGCTACCCATGTTTAAATCGTAATGACGAAGATCGTCGTATTCAATTGTGTCTAATCCAGGAAGTGACTCCGGTGTAAAAATAAACTTGGTTAATGCTTCTTGAGCTCTCCCAATTGTGGGTCCGCTCTGTTTCGGAAGGGTGTGACTGCTTCACTGGTTCGTACTGGTGCACCGATATAGAATATTTTTTTCATGCCTCCAATACGATCTGGATGATTATATAAAGATTCTTCACCTATGCTTTGCCTTATTTCCCTAGGCGCCCCCATGAAAGGAATTGTAGTTTACGGCTATAGAATAATCAAATAAAATCAATGAGTGTAGGATAAATAATCTTCGAGATTAAAGATTTTGTCAAATCGGCCCAATTCCACAAAGCCATATTTAATTTTCTATTACCATCTTGACGACGGCTGCCACGTCAAACGTGGCTGGGACGTTTGACGTCCCGCACGCGAGTTGGTATCGTAAAGAATGATGAACCCCGCAGCAAGCTGACGGGGTATCTAAAAAAACAATTGTCATTCCCGATCCTCGATCAGGTCGAGGACAGGTTCTAATCGGGAATCTATATAATTTTTCTGGATTCCCGCTTTCGCGGGAATGACATAGGTAACCCCGAAGTAAAACTTCGAGGAATTCTTTTGATTAAAAAAATGGGTTTAAAATTATTCCGTTGGGGTAGGTTTTTTGGGAGTGGCAGGTGAAGGGCTTGGAGTTATTCCTTCGATTGTGTTTTTGATAAACTTTTCTACGGATCTCCATTCGTCGATCCCCTCCTCCGGCGTTAAGATAAACTGCCCGTTGTCTGATCTGTCGGTTGTGAGGACGTTTTGATCACTCAAGACAAGCGACGTCAAAGAATAATCATTGGCTGTGGTCACTTCTTTAAGAAATCTTTGAATCTTATCCGGGCTAACGTCTGTCTTGACATAATTCTCCATCTCGTCAAGCAGTGTTGGCAATTTTGGAATAAAACCAACCGAAAAAACTTTGGCTCTGATAGCGTCCAAAACTTGCTGCTGGCGTCTAGCTCTGGCAAAGTCTCCTCCGTCTTGCACAGACTGGCGGCTCCGGGCAAATTTAAGGGCAGTTTTCCCATCCATTTGCTGGTTACCCGCGTCAAAATGAATTTTTTCATAGCGGCAGGGAAAAGCCAACTGGGGCGATTCGGTGGCATTCCTTAAAAGTTCATCCAGTTCCGGCTTTTCCTTAAGCAGCTTTTCTTTTTCTGCCGATTGGCTCGCGTCAACTTCATTTAAATACGGCTCGATGTTTTTAAATTGTTCATCTTTGCCGCAAAGATCTTTTTCTTTGCCCTCGACCGGATACTTTTCATCGTCAAATGTTTTTAAAACTTTGATGTCAACTCCTCCCAAAGTGTCGATCGCTTTCGTGAAACTGGCAAAATCGATCGAAACGTAGTTGTCTATCTCAAATCCGGTGATCTGACCGATTATATATTTAGATAGCTCCGCGTCGCTTTTTGAACCGGCTATTTTCGTGTCAAGGTCCGGGAAATCCTGTGGGAAAAGTTCGGTCTCGTAGATTGTATTGATTTTAGCATGATAATCCTGCCCTGATTTAGTCGGGAACTTAACCCAAAGATCGCGGGGAAGAGAAAGCATCAAAGCTCTCTTTTTTATTGTGTCAAAGTGCATGACTATTATGGTGTCGGTAAGATAAGTTCCTGCGTGATTGCTGCCGGCATAACCCAGGAGGAGGATAGAAAAAGAAGTCTTTAGTTTCTTAGTTTGCTTAGACGATTGGTTTGAAATCGGAGTATAGATTTGCTGATAAAATTTGCTTATTTTAAAAACGTAAAATACTGCCGCAGCTGCGATAATCCCTGCCAAAATAAAAAACAATTTTTTCATAAGATTCAGGCTATTATTGTACAATACGCTAAGGTAAATTTTATTGAAGTTCCAAACATCTAGATCAGAAGCGCCAGAGTGTTTACCTCAAGTTTAGATTTTTTGGTCTATAATAGGGGCAATGAGCGAACAAAATCCTATTTCTCATCAATTTCATCCTACACCATTGGGGTGGTTAACCGAGAACTTAACCCGCTTTACCCAAATAAAGTTAGAAGGTGAGGACAATCTAACGACAGCCCAACAATGGCTGGCTAGAGGCGGGTCGCTCATTGTCTATTTTTTACCGCATTCCTGGATATTTGATCCTGCTCTCATTACTCAATATGCCATTAATCCATACTTATATGCCATTAATCCATACTTAAATGAAGAAGGCGCGCGACCCATGGCCTGGTTGACATCGATCAAATTTACCGGTGGTCTAACTGGAGTGAAACCTTTTAATCGAATCGAAAGAGCAGGCGCTCAACAGTTTGCCAATCGTCAACACTTTCTCCAACTTCCTATAGTTCAGAAATACTTAATAACACCTGAGAACGAGGCTGCGGCCCACCAAATGAATTTCCGTTCGATTCGTCACGCAATTAGAATTTTAAAAGCCGGTGGAATCGTAGGGGCTTCACCTGAAGGGACGCGTGGCAAAACGGGGGGATTGCTCCGCGCAAACGATGGCATCGAACTCCTTTTGAAATGCCCACGAGCCGCAGCACTACCAGTCGTCCTGTCAGTTGGAAGATTTTTCAACCGTTACTTTTCACGGTTTTCACCTGACTCGTCGGTGGAGTTAAGAATCGGTAATCTTATTAATTATCAGCAAGCCGAATCGCTTACAGAGCTTTATTTTTGGAAAGATGAACAGAGGGGTATATTTACCGTAGCTGACGCACTTATGATGCATGCAGTTGACAATACACTGCCTATAAGAAAACCTGGCGTTGACCCGTATGGCGAATATTCGTGGAAAAGAATTGGAATTCACTGGGACAGGATTGTAAAACCAGACTCCACCCCTCCCGTTGCAGACCTGGCAGGTCTGTAATAGGTTGACACAACAACACTACACCTGTCAGGTGTATCGGGCTATTAAGATAATCTACATAAGATTTTTGTGGAATATAATCCATTGACTTCCTTTTTCATCTTTAGCAAAATTTTAGAATATGCCAGGAAGAGATATAACATTCGTAAATGACGGAATTTATCATATATTTAACCGAACAGCTGATAAGAGTGGTGTTTTCTCCGATAATAACCTCAGTTTATTATTTCTTGACCTATTAAAATACTATCGATCTGAAAGGGCTAATCTTCGTTATTCAAATTACCAAGAATTAAACTTGGAGATTAAAAAATTTTATGAAGAACAGCTTCGAATAATGAAATATTTCTATATCGATCTCTACTGTTTTTCAATTATGCCAACCCATTATCATTTGCTGTTAAGACAAAAGAAAAATGGCGGACTATCTCATTATATTTCTCAGATCATCAACTCGTTCACTCATTATTACAATAATAAAAATAATCGCTTGGGACCGATATTTTTGTCACCTTTTAGAGCGGTGCAGGTAAGGACTCATGAACAGTTTATTCATGTTACTAGATATATTCATTTGAATCATTATTCTTCCGGTTTTTTAAAAGATATAGATGATTTATTTAGCTATCCTTTTTCTTCCCTTCCACGCTATGTAAATATTCGCAAAGATGAGTTAGTTGAAAAAACTTTTCTTTTAAGAATGTTTCATAATAATCCCTCGCGATACAGAGAATTTATATTAAATAATGCCGAATACCAAAAGTCATTAGAGAGGCTAAAATATACTGAAAAATGGAAATAATTTTATCTAGATTGTCAGATTAATCTACTACACCTGACAGGTGTTGAACTTAATCTTGATTCTGCCAACAATAATTTTCTTCTTAATCCAAGGCGTTCGGCTGTCATGAGGGGAATTATACAATAACGTAGTCTGCAATTTACACCAGAGCTTTTCAGCGGGCTTTCTGGAGATTTTCAATTATTGCCAAAGCTGTAACTTGTTGTTCTTCGTCGGTGAGATATCTATCTGCCAATCGATTTACATCTATTTCGTTTGCTCCGGCAATCTCTGCATACATCCTGGCGCTATTTCTGACCGTCCTCTCACCGGTCCTTGGGTCAACAGCGATTAAACCATAACGATACTTATAACCATCAGTCCACTCCTGGTTATCAACAGCAGCCCAATGAAGATAACCCCAAACATCCACTCCCCTTTGAATCGCTTCGTGTAAGGCGGCTAAATGGGTCAAAATATAAAATGATCTCAATTCGTCATCCCGATCGGCAAGGCCGTTTTCGCTGACGAATATCGGCTTGTTAAACCTTTGATACAGCTCCAGCAGGGCGGCCGAGAAAAAATCGGGCACGATCGGCCAACCCGTATCGCTTGTGAAGAGGGCTTGGTGGGAAGGACTACATAAAGGAGCCGAGGCGACTGATCCGTTATCATCTTGTTTCCAATTTAAAGCCGGTCTAAATTTTAAATTGTAACCTGTGTAGAAATTTATACCCAAAAAATCGGTTGTAGCGTTGGTTGCTTCAATAAAACGAAAATTAAAATACCAATTGGCAAATCGAACTAGGAACAAGTCAAAGGGTGACCTTGGATTTTTCGGTTTAAGCCACTGAATATTGTTGGCTACACCGACTTTTGCATCAGGAATATTTTTCCAGATAGTCTCGGCTGCTTCTTCGTGAGCCTCGATTAAATTTCGAGCTACCGATCGTACCAAATTATGAGGAAGCAATAAACTCAGCCAAGATTTTTTTATATTGGGCGGCCATTTACCAAATATGTAACCCATCGCAATAAGGTTGTTGGGTTCGTTTAATGTTAGCCAATATTTAACGTCGGAAAATTCTTGTACGACAGTTCTTACAAAATCTACAAACGCTTGTTTTGTCTCCGGATTTGCCCACCCTCCAGCTTCGGCGAGATAGGCCGGAAGTGTAAAATGGTTTAAGGTAATAACTGGTTCGATATTCAAACTTTTGAGTCTCTTTAATATTTGCCGGTAACGAAAGATAGCCTCTTGATCAACGACGCCGGGTTCGAGAATTATTCTGTCCTGTTCAATGCTTAACCTAAATGTATTTAAACCAAGATCTGCGATTAGCCCCAGATCGTCCTCTGCCCGACCAACCGTCCACCAGTCTGGACCAACTTCCCCCGCTCTAATTATTTCTGGATGAGCTTTAACATGTCTATCCCAATCAGTATCCCTACTCCCATCACGATTTCCTTCTACCTGATAGGCAGAAACTGCACTACCCCACTTGAAACCAGCGGGGAATTTTAATATATTACTTCCTGATTCTATTCCCATAAAGAATACGGTAATTTTACATTATTGAGCCTTACGGCGCAACTTTCTTCTCCTTTTGTTCTAAAATTTAACCTAACCAACTGGGGTTCCTAGCCGCGTCATTCACACCAGAGTGTAAGTAAATTACTGGAGACTCTATTTCCTTCTCTACTTTTTAAAAGGTTTATAAAGCAAGACTATCTAGTCAATATTTCCTCTATTTCTATCTCGCAGTTTTGCTTCTTGTTGTCTACTAACTATTTCCGGCCTGTTGAGTCCTCTGATCATTGTCCGGGCTGGATCCGGTTCTTCTGCCTGTGAAGATTCTTGAGGTCTTTCCCATGGTGACGATCTTAATCCGGTTGTTTTATCTAAGGGAGGTCCTAACCTGCGCATCACCAGCGCTCCGCGTACTCGACTTGCCACTTCTAGAATCGTAAAACCTGCTAAAATTAGTCCACCAAGCCCAAGCAGCACCTGTTCTGGAGGTAACTGCTCAAAACCTGTAGGAGTCTCTCCTTGAATTACTCTATCAATCGCAACTCCCCCTAAAAGAATGGGTCTTTCTCGGAGATTTTCGACAATTGAATTGATAAGTGGTTTGAATCTTTCTAATCTGCTTACTGCTGGTTTAAGTTCTGCGCCAGATTCCATAATATTTCTCCTTTCATGACTTTTTTAGATATATATTTACTACTTTTACAAGATTCGGATTTTCTGACAGATACTTTTTAAAAAACACTTCAACTTGATTCTTCTGATCTTGAGTCAATTTGGGGCTAAATTTTTGCCAAAAATTGTCCATCACGGCAAACCTCGCCTCATCGGCAATCTTATCGGCGTCAACCTTATTGAATGAGTTGTCACAGGCATTTTGTAATGCTTGTGTTACAGCTTCAACATTAGAAGTGTCGATTTGATTAAGCGCCTTCTCAAGTTTTTCTTGCTCTTCTTGTGTCAAAGCCATATATACAGCCTCCATAATTGCGGAGTTCATTTTTTTATTTAATTCGATTTGGGTATTTTTCGCTTGATCTTCTGTTAAACCGGCAGCTTGCAAAACTGTGAGAAGAGGCGGCTGATTTGTCATATTCATGATTCTAATCCAACTAGTTTACGAATACAAGTCACTACACCTGTATACTACACCTGTCAGGTGTATCGGGCTGTTATTAGGACAGCCCTAGCTGAAATACAAGAAAGAGGCTTTGCAACTAATTTTGAATTTACTTTAAGGTATAATATAATTGTTTATATTGTTGGAAAACGTTATTTTCACTATTCTTAATATAAATAAAATGGAAAGTGAGGAATTAAAAAGAGGTCAGCTTTATATTGAATGTTCGCTACATGGAATTGTGATAGTAGATAGATCAAGAGTTAAATATGGAAGCCAAAATTATGTTGCAACATTAAGAAGATTACGCCAAGAATATCAACTAATCAACGGAGAATATATGGAGGCCACTTGCCCCACGTGCCAGTCATCCTTCACTGTTAAAGAAGCGTAGTTTTGGTGGGGGGGCTTAGAATCTACAACCACGCGAGCGATTTTCACTATAATCTTCTTATTTCAAATAGAGTGTCGGCAACAGACTTATCTCCTTTTGCTTCTCTTAAGCATCTCTCATATAGCAAAGCATCTGGATTAACTTTTATATTTCGCTCAATTATGACTTTTTGACTCAAGAATCGTGCTAAAGCACAAGCATCACGTTTCGTAAGATACTCAAAAAAAGGTGCTTCAGAGCGAGTCATGACACCTTTATTTTACCATGTTTGATAATAGTTCAAGAGAAAATAAGATTTCAGACAAAACCTCAAAGATCAATCTATTCCAATTCGGCAATCCCTTTTTAAAAAACTAAGAGGAATTTGAGCATTAAAATCTGTTCCACCAACTAGTCTTGGTTGATATGCGCCAACTGGCGGAGAGGGTACCGTAACAAAAGTGGCACCTTAAAGTGACACTTTAACTTGTTTGAGTATAGCAAAATATGTTTAGATAGGGTATATGGAAAAATTAGACGTAATTCTGGTAAGTGAACACATCCAGAATCGTTGTTTAGATTGGGAAATTACAATGCCGGGGTGTAACTTGATCTTGCAGAGCGCTGGTTAATTATGCGTTCTCTTTGCTTAAGCATCGGATAAGCAGTATTCCAATTTTGCTCAAGCCAATCTAAATAACCTTCGACATTATCTGCCGGAAATAAATGAGATGGAAATCTTAACGGAGCTGAAACGTCAATATCCCAAACCTTTCCATCGGTTTCAGAGTGTTGAATGCTAACAATAAGCTGCTGCACATCTTCGGAACTCTCTATTGTTATTGCTCTCAATCTAATAAACCTATTGTCGTCAGAAATTGAGTATCTTACTGCACGACTTTCTGGTCCCAGAGGTTCGTTTACTCTACCGGCAGTATTTCCGTAGGCCGGTGTGTAATGACTTCTCCAAACTCCAGCTGCAGGATCAAATTCCGTTGTTAGTCTGAAGGAAGATGTACTATCATTATAAACTTGGTATGTCAAGCTGCCTAATCTTCCACCATTATAAATAGCGGTATTTCGCCAGTTGCCCGGATTTACCAATGTATCTTGTCTGTTGCAACTTACATCCTCCCGATCACCCTGTGGAAACTCTCTGCTCAGATTTACTGTACCAGACTTCGTAAACCATACAGTAAGAAGATTACCAGTAAATCCTTTCCAGGTAAATTCACCTAACGGTTCAACCACTCGGATAAAATCGCCGAAATCGGTTTGTTCAACTATTACAGCGGGCTCCTCACTTTCGACCAGATCTAATATAGTTTCCGCATCGAAGACAGCTACACTATATCGATCTGACATGCTCCTAATAAAAGAAGGGGGCATAGAAATTCCTAACACTTGAGCTCTGTATACACAAGCGGCTGACCTTTCTTTAAGATTGGTTAGTGAATCCGGTCGATTTAGTCGAATTATCCTCCTATTTTCAGACATAATAGCTCTCAATTTTATCAATAATCAACCTCTTTTTCAATATTTAGGCTATTAAAACAATCAAAACCAAATAATTTATTTTTCAATGAGGCTTGACAAAATTAAAGTATTCATCCTGTAAGTAAGAAAAATTTAGGAGTCGCTAGCAATCTACTGGCCGACTGCATTCTCTGAAGCCCGGTACCGTAACAAAACCGTTTGGTAAAAATAGTTCTTCTACTTGTAATGATAGCATAAGATAGTACAAGATGGGGCATATGAAAAAATACAAATGCCCTGTCTGCTTTTCTACCTCAGAAGTTATCA
>Ga0209541_10008453_pt1 | contig 16954 bp, 16 predicted proteins | sample RifCSPlowO2_01_FD_184027 | JGI IMG/M metagenome (GOLD analysis project Ga0209541, IMG submission 184027) | Groundwater microbial communities from Rifle, Colorado - Rifle CSP2_plank lowO2_0.1 (SPAdes) (version 2) | ecosystem: Environmental > Aquatic > Deep subsurface > Groundwater | place...
ATGTGCCGGCGCGGCGATGATGAAAAACCCAAAAATGGCACGGAAGATAATCCGCGCGGCCAAGGAGGGCGCGGGCGGACTGCCTGTGTCGGTCAAAACTCGCATTAGCTACAACCCGCCTTCGCCCAAAGGCTTCGGACGGGCAGGTAAAAACGATTATTTACTGGATGAAGAATGGATTAAAACTCTATTAAAAGAAGATTTGGCTGCGTTAATTATTCACCTGCGCACCCGTAAAGAAATGTCCGATGTTCCGGCGCATTGGAATTTAATGAAAAGAATAGTGGAGATTCGCGATGAGATGGGAAAAGAAACTTTAATTTTAGGCAATGGGGATGTTTTGGATTTAGAAGATGCGAAACAAAAAATAAAAGAAACCAGTTGCGATGGAATTATGCTGGGCAGAGCTATTTTTGGCAATCCGTGGCTGTTTGCCAATTTGGCTTGCATAAAGCGCAACTGCCAAATTGAGCATCCCGCTTCAGATTCGCTAGTAAAAAAATCACAAATTTTAAGTAAATTTAAAAAAATATTTTCTCTCGCAACACAGAGCCGGAATAGTGCCGAGCGAAGCGAGTGTGTTGCCTTTAGCAAAAAAAGCGAATCTGGGGCTGGGATAAGTATTCAGGAAAAATTACTTATCATGATAGAGCACACCAAGCTTTTTGAGAAACTTTTGACTGGCCACAAAAATTTTGCAGTTATGAAAAAACATTATAAGGCATATGTGAATGGTTTTAATGGTGCAAAAGAATTTCGTATGAAATTAATGGAAGCAGAAAACGCTACCCAAGTGGAAGATATAACTAATGATTTTTTAAGAAAAATTTGATATAGTTATTCCATGCACGACTTAGCTTTATATCGCAAATACCGGCCGAAAAGCTTCAAGGAAGTCCTGGGGCAGGACCATATTGTGAAGGTCTTAGAGAGTTCGGTAGAGACCAATAAAGTTTCGCATGCGTATCTTTTCGTCGGTTCGCGGGGGACAGGCAAGACGACCGTTGCCAGGATTTTTGCCGCCGATATCGGCGTATCAGTCAATGATCTCTACGAGATAGACGCCGCTTCCAACCGGGGGATTGAGGACATAAAAGAATTAAGAGACGGCGTACGGGTATCACCCTTTGATTCAAAATATAAAGTTTACATAATAGACGAGGTGCATATGCTCTCCAAGGATGCCTGGGGAGCGCTGCTTAAAACCCTGGAAGAGCCGCCGAAGCATGTGATTTTCATTTTGGCAACTACAGAATTTCATAAAGTGCCGGAAACGATAATCTCCCGCTGCCAGGTTTTTACTTTCAAAAAAGCTTCCGACACGGTATGCAAGAAGATGGTGCTGGATGTGGCTAAAAAAGAAGGTTTTGATTTGGATGCCGGTTCGGCTGAACTTCTGGCTATTTTAGCAAATGGGTCATTTCGCGACGCGCTGGGCGAACTTCAAAAAGTTTTGAATTTTAGCAAAAGCAAGAAAATCAAAAGGGAAGATGTGGAAAAAATAACCGGGGCGCCGAAAACGACCCTGGTAAACGATTTCATTTCTGCTATTGCCGAGAAAAATCTGGAAAAAGGAATTGGAGTTGTGCGAAAAGCAGCCGAGGCGAATCTGGATATGAAATTATATTTCAAACTCATTATTCAAAAATTTCGCATCGCGATAGTTTTGCGTTATGCGCCGAAATTGCAAAATGAAATGGCCGAGGATTTGAGCGAGACGGATTTGGAATTCTTACAGGGTTTAGTAAAAAAAGATAAGGATGGACTACTTCGCTCGGGAGCACTCGCTGTTCTTCTTGAAGCGTATCAAAATATGGATAACGCATTTATCGCCGAGTTGCCGCTGGAATTGGCGCTGGTGAAGATAATAAGCAAAGAATAACTACTATATATGAGCAACCAGGATGTAACCACCCATAAATTCGTGGCAGTTTTAAACAAAAAAGCCGAACTGGGCAAGGTTGTAAATGCCCTTGCGCACATGTCTGTCGGCCTTGGCGCGAGCGCGATTCCGGAAGAGAAAGAATTAATGGGATTTATTGATTACATTGATAAAGATGGAAATCATCATAATAATTTATCAAAAAATAGTTATGTAATTCTTCGGGCAGATAATTCAAATCAAATAAGAACCGCTAGAAAAGCCGCACTGGAGAAAGGGATTCGTGTAGTAGACTTTACCAGCACTATGCAAGAGGGAACATATATAGACCAAATTAACCGAACTAAAGAAATTCCAGAAGCGGAGCTTGAATATTACGGCATTTGCATGTTCGGCCCGATTGCGGAAATAAGCGAACTAACCCGAAAGTTTCAGTTGTGGAAGATTTAGGAACCTAATTTGAGAACTACCAAGCCCAGAATCATAATGATGGTTCCTATTATTGCTTCTAGTTTTGGACGGTCTTTCAGGAAGAAATAACCAAACAAGAAAACAAAAAATACCTGCGTTCTAAAAACAGAAGAAACAAGACCTGGATTTCCATTCGCCAAAGCAAAAAATCCCACGATATTGCTTGCAGAAAAAATCACAGCCAATAATAAAATTAATTTCCCATTAGTTATAATTTCTTGGATGACTATTTTCTTTTTTTTCAACATCCACGGTAAAAGTCCTAAAATAATTATTAAATCTTCAACTAAAACAACAAATAGAAAATTTTGCGAAAAGGTGTGGTTAATGGCAATTTTATCAAAAATGGAAACAACGCTACCAATAAAGATTGAGACCATCATTAAAAAGGCCAGTTTGTTTTGGTAAAGAACTTTAAATGGTTTCAACAATCCTTCACGAGCTGAACTAACATTAAGAATATAAATTCCTAAAAGAGTAATGCCGCTTCCTAAAAAAGCATAAAGTGACACTTTCTCCGAAAGAATTATTATTGATAATATTAAGGTAAAAATGGGACCAATAGAAATAAGAGGATAAATCTCCGAGAGTAAGGAGTTTTTAATCGTTTTCCAAAAAATGATTTTTGATGCCGTATAAAATATTGCTGATCCAAATACCCCAATAAAAAACATATAATCCAGAGTAGGTATGCCGTTTTTCCAAGCAAACATAAAAACAAATGGAGTTGACGCCGTAATTATAACCCAATAAAAAATTACCGGGTCCATGTTTTTTATAGTGTGTTTACTTATAACAACATAAATACCCGTAAGTAAAGACATTAAAAGTGCCGCATAAAACCACATTCCGCTATTATACCAATTTTATTTATTAAGGAGTAGAGATTATTTATTTTTTATGTTTTTTACCTGACGATGACCTTGGATTATGTGCCTGAAAAGTCCGTCCAAAGGGGATATGGTACTAATTAGAGTAAGATGAAGTAAGGTTTTCTTGTCTAAAGATTGCTTTTCTTTTAACTCTGTATAAGTTTTGCCTTGAGGAAAACCTATTTTATCAATATCAGTTTCAGAAATTTTATATTCCATATCATGTGCACCTCTATTTCTTAATTTATTTAATGCATTTATAGAATCCCATAAACTATTATCCATAACGTTTAATGCTTTTACCATAATTAACTTCTGACTAAATGTAAAATTATTATCTAATAAGATATCTCCTCTCGGAATTTCTAATGAAATTATCTGATCTATGTAATATTCTGCAAGTAATAATGCTTTTAGTATCATGAGAATCGGATCAAGTTTTGGATTTACAACTTTCATGAAACGAATGAATCCTGTATCTTCTTTTTTGTTTCTGTTTTTTTTCTTCATAAATTTTAAATTACGAGCTGGGAGACTTGGAATCGAACCAAGATTCACGGCTTCAAAGGCCGCTGTCCTACCGTTAGACGATCTCCCAATTTATTGTATCTGACTCCCAAAATCCTAAAAACACTTAATTTATAGCATAAATTTTCATAAAAATCTAGATTTTGGTATACTTTAATATGCTTATGAAAATAAAAATAATTATAGCGGTAGGCGTATTGGTAATAGGGATAGGGTACTTTGCTTTTTATTTTAAAAACCCGGTTCCCGCCGGCAAGATGCCTGCGCAGAATTTGGACCAAAATTTACAGAAAATAACATATAACAATGCAACGACTGATTTAATTATTGTTGAGCTTCCGTTCCCAGGAGCGGTTACAGGGAAAGAATTCAGCGTAATAGGTAAAGCCCGCGGGAATTGGTTTTTTGAGGCATCTTTTCCTATTACGCTTCTGGATAAAAACGGCAATATGTTGGTAGAAACTTATGCTACCGCACAGGGAGAATGGATGACGACCGACTTTGTGCCTTTTAAAAGTGAAGTCAAAGCACCGATAGATTATATCGGTCCGGCTACTTTAATACTCAAAAAGGACAACCCTTCTGATATGCGAGAATTTGATGCATCTATTTCATTCCCAATAACTATTGAATATTAAAGTAAATGATACTTATTTTATGCCGCAAATAACTTACGAAGATTTTACAAAGGTGGATATACGGGTTGGGAAAATTGTTGAAATTTCAGATTTTCCCGAAGCCCACAAGCCTGCCTATAAGCTCAAAATTGATTTTGGCCCGGAAATAGGGGTGAAAAATTCCAGTGTGCAGGCGGTCGGAGCACACACCAAAGAAGAACTTCTGAATTCTTTCGTCTGCTGCGTGGTGAATTTCTCTCCGAAAAAAGTCGGACCCTTCCTTTCCGAAGTTTTGACTTTGGGTTTCAGGAATAATTTGGGAGGCGGCTGGATCCTGATTGAGCCGAAAACCGATTCGGTGGATTTGGGCAGCAAATTGGCGTAAAAAAATATACGTATTCGTATACGTATATAAATACGTATAGATAAAATTTTTGCTATAATAAAACTATGGGGGAACAATTAGGAAAACCAAATAATATACCAACAGAAATTCAAAAAGTTCCAGAAAAGATTCTTAGAGAAGACGCCTTGGCAGATTTGTTGCAAAGACGTAAAGCAGAGCTGCGTAAAACAGAACCACAAATAGCCGAGGAATTGTCAAAAATTTTGGGATATAAGGTCGGCAAAACTTCGGTGACACAATGGAGCCATAGATATGACCCGCATTTCCCCGAGGAGAGCAAACTTCAGGCTATCGCAGAAGTTTATGAACTTTCTTTATCGGAAGTAGAGCTAGCCAGACAAGAAGGTTTAACTGCCAGGGGAAAATTGACCGACTCCAGGAAAAGTCCAAAGGTCCAAAAACCTGATCGCGAAAATGATGTCTATGGTGGTGGCAGTATGAGCCGCGCCCATCGCGCAGGACGCTCCTAATGTGCTATTATTCTCATATAAATACGAGAACATGGAGATTGATGAATCAATATTCAATAAAATGAAAAGTTCCGCTCCGATAATCCTTCGGATAGGATTGTCTCTGGTATTTTTGTGGTTCGGCTCGCAGCAGCTGCTTCACACAAGTATGTGGGTGGGGCTAATTCCGGAGTGGGTTTTATCCCTGTCTCAACTCAGCGCCGCGACTTGGGTTCTTTTCAACGGCGCATTTGAAATTGTATTCGGTTTTTGCCTGCTGGCAGGATATTTTACCCGAATAACCGCACTTCTGCTGGCATTTCACTTGCTTGGCATCATATTTACTGTTGGCTATAACGACATTGGCGTGCGCGATTTCGGGCTTTCAATGGCGGTAATTTCCGTATTTCTCTATGGGAACGATTCCTGGTGCCTGGATAGATTTTTGGCAAAAAAGAGTTAATGTGATATAAAGTGGTATGTCCAAAACAAATAAACAAAAAAATTATATGTCTAAAAACTTGGGCCAGGGACTGACTTTTGACGATATATTGCTCGTGCCGGATTATAGCGAGGTTCTACCCAAAAATGTAATAACCAAAACAAAGCTAACAAAAAACATAAATCTTCATATCCCATTCATGTCCGCGGCCATGGATACGGTTACCGAATCCAAAATGGCGATAGCTATGGCGGAGCAGGGAGGCATCGGCATTATCCATAAAAATCTTTCAATTGCCGACCAGGCGCGGGAAGTGGAAAAAGTCAAAAGATATGAAGCAGGCCGGATTACCAATCCGGTCACGCTTCCTATTGATGCGACGGTAGGCGACGTATTTGCTATACAAAAAAAATATCATTTCGGCGGATTTCCGGTCCTGGATAAAAACGGCTTTTTGGCAGGGATTATCACCAACCGCGACCTTCGCTTCCAAAAAGACGAATCTACCCCGATAAAAAAAATAATGACTACCAAATTGATAACCGGCGGGCCAGATACAAGCATAGAAGAGGCGAATAATTTATTCAACAAGCATGCTATAGAAAAACTTCCATTAGTCGATAAAAATAATAAATTAGTCGGGCTGATTACTTATCGGGACATAGCTAAGTCAAAAGAATACCCGAACGCAACCAAAGATAAATTAGGCCGGCTCTGCGTTGGAGCGGCTGTCGGCACGGGAGCCGACGCTCTTCTGCAAGTGGAAGCATTGGTCAAAGCCGATGTTGATGTAATTTGCGTAGATACCGCTCATGGACATTCAAAAGGCGTACTTGATGTAGTCCAAAAAATCCGCAGGTCATATCCGAAACTTGATATTATTGCCGGTAATGTTGCGACAGAAGAAGCGGCATTGGCATTAATAAAAGCCGGGGTAAATGCCGTCAAGGTCGGCATTGGTCCGGGTTCAATCTGCACGACACGCATCGTTTCCGGCGTCGGTGTGCCGCAGCTTTCGGCTATTTCTGCAGTTTATCAAGCATGCAAGAAATTTAATATTCCGGTCATCGCCGACGGAGGCGTCAAGCATAGCGGCGACGCAGTCAAGGCTTTGGCTTTCGGCGCCGATGTAATCATGTCCGGGTCTATGTTTGCCGGCACGGACGAATCCCCGGGAGACACTATCGCAATAAATGACCAAAAATTCAAGAAATACCGAGGCATGGGCTCGCTCGGCGCAATGCAAAGAGGCTCCAAAGACCGTTATTTCCAGGATGACCAATATGATTTGACGAAACTGGTTCCGGAGGGCGTTTCCGGACATGTTTCTTATAAAGGCGCGCTGTCCGAAATCATCCATCAATATGTCGGAGGGCTTCGCGCGGGTATGGGCTATCTGGGAGCGGAAAATATTTCAAAACTGCGGAATGCTTCCTATTACACCATTACCTCAGCCGGATTAAACGAAAGCCACGTCCATGATATTTTTATGGTCAGTCCGGCGCCGAATTACAAAAAAAGATGACAAGAAAGAACGTAAGAAAAAATAAATCTAAAATTACTCCTATTATCGGCTTGCAATGGGGAGATGAGGGAAAAGGAAAGGGCGTTGCCCGCATTGCGTCTAATTTATCCAAGAATGATTTGATTGTCAGGTTCCAGGGCGGAAACAATGCCGGGCATACCATCTGGCATGCCGGCAAGTGTTATGTGTTTAAATTAATTCCGTCGGGAATTTTCGGCCAGGCGCAAATACATTTGGGCGCCGGTATGGTCATTAACCCGGGAGCATTTTTACAGGAAACCGGAACAATACCGAAATATGTTTCTTTTTTGGACAGGATGTCTGTTTCTCCGCATGCCATTTTGACAATGCCCACGCATATTCTGCTTGATTCAATTTCCGAAAAACAAAAAGGCGGGAAGAAAATAGGTTCTACCGGCAGGGGAATCTCGCCCTCTTATACCGACCTTACTTTGCGAAGGGCGCTCCGGGTCGGGGATATTTTCCAAAATGATTTCAAAAAAAGATACGCCGCGCTCAGCCGAGAGCATAAAAAAACTCTGCTGAATGTTTTTAAATACAAAGCCAAAGATAAAGAATTGAGAGAATCCGAGAAGAATTTTTTCCAGGGCGTTGAATTTTTGCGCTCGCTTCGTGTCATCCAATCGGCGGAAATCGTGGAGGCTGCGCTCTCCGGCGGGCATAAGGTCATTGCCGAAGGAGCGCAAGGGACACTGCTGGATGTCCGTTTCGGGAATTACCCTTTCGTGACTTCCTCGCACACTATAGCGAGCGGAGTCGGCACCGGGCTCGGCCTCCCGCCTTCCCTTATTGGGCCTTCCATCGGCGTTTTAAAGGCCTATACGACCAAGGTTGGAGAGGGGCCTTTCCCGACGGAGCTCGGCGGAATAAAATCCGCCATTTGGTGCCGGGATGAAAAATCCGCTTATGAAAAAGAAAAATTCCCGGAACCCGATTTAAACAGCCAAGATGAATTTGAACAGGGTATTGCACTGCGCAAAGCGGGCAGCGAATTCGGCGCCGTGACCGGACGCTTGCGCCGGACCGGCTGGCTGGATATCCCGCTGGTAAAATACGCGATAAAAATAAACAATTCGGCGGAACTGATATTGACCAAGTTGGATGTATTGAACGGCTTTAAGAAAATAAAAATTTGCACGCATTATTTTATCAACGGCCACCGAACACAAAAAACTCCATTTGATCTATCCCGGGCAAAAATAAAATGCGTCTATAAAAATTTTCCTGTTTGGAAAGAAGAGTTGTCCGACTATGGTAAAAAATTGCCGAAAGAAGCTCTAAACTATGTAAAATTCCTGGAAAAAGAGCTTGGTGCCAAGATTATTTATGTCGGCACCGGCCCGGAAGAGCATCATGTCGTGGAACGTTATTGGAGATAGGACTCCAAATTTTGTCCGGTGTAAAGGATTGTTTTTAAATTAGGGTATTTTTTAAAATCCAGGTCTTTAAAATTTTCCGCCTTATCATCAATGAAAAACACCTTTTCGTCCTTGTGTTTGGTGCAGATTTTTTCCACCATTTTCTTTTTACTTTCCTGCACCACAATAATTTCGGAAAATAATGAAGCGACGCCGGTCCTTTTAATTTTATCTAGCTGAAATTCAGTATCACCGTAACTGATTATGTAACAGTTTGATTTTCCTAACTTTTTTATCTCTTTGAGTAATTCCTCATTATTGAAAGTCTCTATTTCACGCATCATTTCTTCGTAGTAATCTTCCTTAAGAGAAAAATGAGCTAATAATTTTTTCATTGAAAAAAGCTCCCCACGTACCTTTTGGTAATACTCATCTATGTCATGAGTTGATATTCCGGCTTTTTTCAACCTGGGGTACATATGTTCATACCGACGTCTACCGGTTTGAAACAAAACATCATCAAAATCAAAAATGTATTTCATATTGTTCCGTTGAAAATTTTAATTAATAATTTTTTTCAGGCAATTGGCTAATTTTTCCGAATCGTGACGAATAAAACCCCGCAAATTCGGGGATTTGTCTCCTATTATGGCCTGAGGCATGACATGAGACAGTAAAGCGTCCCTGATGACGCGGTTATCCTTGAAATCATCTTCCACCAGCACGCCGTCGCCTTCTGATAATTTATAGCGCTCTATCTGTTCAGCAGACGGTTTTTCATTATTAACCAAAATAATATCAATTAATTTCCCGAGATATTTTTCCACGTTGTTCACATAACTGCTGACTTTCCAATGAGTAGTATGGCCTAATTTATTGGTAAGGTTAACCGGCAATATAATTTTTGCCTTGCTTTCTATGATCGCTTCCTTAAAACCGCTCACGATGAGGTTGGGAACAATTGAACAATAATAATTCCCAGGGCCGAGGATAATGTAATCCGCTTTTAATATCGCTTTTTCCGCGTTTTCATTCAGCCTCACGTCATTTTTATAAAAAATATCTTTTATGCCGGCATCCTGCAAGTTGGCATCCTGAATTTTATTTTCGCCTTCCAATATCTTTCCATCTGACAGCGTTATGGATAATTCCGCCTTATTACCCGTTATAGGTATGACATTTCCATTGACTTTCAGAATCTCCGACGCAATTTCCACTCCTTTTCCAAAATCACCGGTGACTTTTTCCAAAGCCGCCAAAAATATATTGCCGAAATTATGCCCTTTTAAAGTTCCTTCGTTAAACCGGTAATTCATAAGCTTGCGCACGATATCGCTGTGCTCGCTTAAAGCGACTAGGCACTGCCTGACATCTCCGGGAGGTAATACACCTAGTTCGTCTCTCAATACTCCCGTGGATCCGCCGTTATCTGACATAGAAACCAGCGCGGTCAAAGAAACATCCGGAAGATTTTTCAACCCAGAAAGCACGGTATAGCTGCCTGTCCCTCCGCCAATTGTAACAATATTTTTCATAATCAAAGTATAGCAAAATTTTCAAATTTGTCTTTAGTTTTTATTTTATATAGAATAGTACAAGTAAAATATTTATGTTATTAAAAAAGACGACAAAACAGGAAATATTGAGCATTTCTCATTATAATATTCTAAACGGCGGCGAAGGAAGGCTAAATGATATCCTGAAAGTAATAAAAGGGATTAATCCTGACATCTGTGGGCTTCTTGAGGCGGTAAAATGGCAAAATAAATCGGGACGTTTCCGAAAAATCGCGAACAATCTAGGGTATAAATTTGTCCATCTTGCTGTGGCAAACTCAAAATATAATATCGCCGTATTTTCAAAATTACCGATTGGGGTTAAAGTCATCAAAAAAGGAATCAGGCACGTTGCTCTAGAGGCAACCGTGAAAAGCGGCCCATTTAAAAGATTGAGCATTTTTTTTATTCATCTCTCCCCGGCATCGGAAGATGCCCGGCTTCTGGAAATAAAAGAACTGCTGAAACACGCCCAAAAATTATCTCAGGCTGTAATTATGGGAGATTTAAATTCGTTGTCATGTCGCGACCCGTATAACCGGAGAAAAATTCTGAAAGCGTTCCAAAAAAATAGTGTCACGAAATACGGAACTCGTAAACTGCGTTTTGATGTTATAAAAAAATTGAATTCGGCGGGGTTTAAAGACGCCATGTTTTATCTGAAGCGCTCTTTTGCCGCGTCTACTCCCACTCCGTCAAACAAAGACGTTAGCCACTCGGCCAGTGTCAGAATTGACTACGCTTTTCTTTCAAAAAACATCCTTAAATACTTAAAAGAGGCCAAGGTTTTCAAAAATCGCGCCGCCGACAAAGCATCCGACCATTATCCTATGTATATAAAGCTCATAAAAAACGAAAGGGGGTCGTGACTTGCGTCCGTACCCCCATTCCTCTTGATCACTTTCCGGCGAACAAGTCGCGGATGCGGCTCACTCGCTCCTCATCAGTAATTTTAAGAGGACAAAAATTACTGCTGAGGTCAAAAATCTGCGAGAAGTATTTCATTCTCGCCCCGCTCTGCGGTGGCATGAACCGCAAGGCGAGTTCACGGATAGCGTCCGGGTCCTCCAAGTCGAGCTTGGCAAGCGCGACCTGGATGTCCTGGTTGTCGGGAAGCGTCCGGAAGTAGCCTTGAACTTTCTGTCCGAACGCTTCTCCCATCACGCTTTCAACCGCCTTGAGGATGTCAGCTTCGCTGACGCCGGCATCCTGAGCGAGAATGCTGAAACGAAGCCGTCGCAAGACGCCGAGCGGGTCGAATTTGCGGCGAAGTTCCTGTTCCACTACCTCCGCCTCGGTCGGGTTCGGGAAGTGTACAATGAACTCGTCCTCGTACTTCACGAGAGGAGGGAAAGTGTCCACGTAGTACACTCTCCCGTCCGGCCCCAGGCAGAAATTCGACAGGCGGGCATCAATGCCAACCTCCCGCCCTGTCTGGGACAAGATTCCTCTCATGGTAGAGACGAGGCTCCTTAGGGTTTCGGCTCCGGCCTCGTCCTTTCGGAAAACTTCGTCGAGATCCCTTCCCACGTAAGGAGAACACTGTATTGCCTTCCCCCCCCTTACGGCGAACGTGTACGGCTCCGCAAGCTGGACTCCGAGCTCCCGGAGTTTACTGCGGAAATATACACTGGTCTCGTTGACCCAGTGCGCGTTTTCCGAATTCACTTTCTCCGGGCAAATCTCCTTCTCAACAATGACCCCACGGCCATTGTTAATGCAGGAGACCAGGGCGTACCTGGACTTTCTCTGCCATACAATGGCCATGATAATATCCTTTCTGGGTGGAACAACATGTTCAAAAAGAGTATGGTCTAAATCTTTATTTTGTCAATGAATATATTTGTTTTTAAGGCTAAAATATATTAATATGTCAATATGATTTCACGGATATATGTGACGCCTAAGGGAAAAGCCGATTTTATCAACTCTTACCTAATTTCGCATAAGTTTTCCAATGACAAAATCCTCAAAATAGCTCGGGTTTTGACTAACCCCATCCTGGAGGAATTCTCCATAAATAAATTTCCCAAAGTCAGGCATTTTTATTTCGCTATTGAAATCGGCTTTTTGCCGGGGGTGACGGACAATGTCGCTCATACCGTCCAGGAAACCATAATAGATTTGCTGCATATTAAAAAGAAATCTGATTTCGAAGTTTACACTTCAAAAATTTTTTTAATTTATAATTCAACCAATCTGGATGACGCAAAAAAAAATGCTTTTTCGCTTCATAATCCCTTAATAGAAAGGGCGCGAATCGCAAGTTTTAAGGAAATAAAGAAAAAAAAAGGTTTGCCTTTGAAGGTCCCGAAAGTAATTCTAAGGAAAACCGCTTCAGTTATTGAAGTTCCACTTTCAAGCGCCGCGGATGAAGAGCTCCAAAAGATTGGAAAAGAAGGCATAATGGGCGAAAATGGTGTGCGCCGCGGGCCCTTGGCTCTTGATTTGGCGTCAATGAAAACAATCCGGGAATATTTTAGAAAATTACCTGTCCGCGCAGGCGGGAAAAGAAATCCAACCGATATCGAGCTTGAGTCGCTTGCGCAGACCTGGTCCGAGCATTGTAAACACACTATTTTTGCCAATCCGATTGACGACATTCAGGACGGTTTATATAAAACATATATAAAAGGAGCAACAAATTTAATACGAAAGAAAAAAGGGAAAAATGATTTTTGTGTTTCTGTTTTCAAGGATAATTCCGGCGGTATAGTTTTTGATAAAGATTATTTGATAACGCATAAAGTGGAAACACACAACGCTCCTTCTTCTTTGGACCCTTTCGGCGGGGCTATTACAGGTATTGTCGGGGTAAATCGCGATGCTATCGGTTTCGGACTGGGCGCCAAGCCGATAGCGAATACTTACGGATTTTGTTTTGGCGAACCAAACGATAAACGGCTGCTCTTCTTGGATAAAGAAAGAAAACAAAAAATGCTTTTACCGGAGCGGGTTATGCAGGGCGTAATAAAGGGTATAAATGTCGGGGGAAATTGCTCTGGTATTCCCACTATTTCCGGATTTATAAAATTTGATGACCGGTACAGAGGCAGGCCACTGGTATATGCCGGTACCGTGGGGTTAATTCCACAAAAAATAAAAAACAGACTTTTGCATGAGAAAAAAGCTCAAGCTGGAGATTATATAGTCATGGTTGGCGGCAGAGTGGGGCTGGACGGAATCCATGGCGCGACGTTTTCTTCGGTCGCTATGGATTCCAATTCTCCGGCTACCGCGGTACAAATCGGGGACCCAATTACGCAAAAAAAATTAAGTGATGCAATAGTTAAAGAAGCGCGGGATATGAATTTATACAACAGCATTACCGACAACGGCGCAGGCGGTTTATCCTGTTCGGTGGCAGAAATGGCCAAAGAGTGCGGCGGCGCGGAAGTGGAACTTCAGAAAGTGCCGTTGAAATATCTGGGTCTTCGTCCTTGGGAAATTTGGATTTCCGAATCACAGGAACGCATGACGCTCTCGGTGCCAAAGGGTAAATGGAAGGCATTTCAAAAACTGATGGAGGCTCGGGGAGTGGAAGCAACGGTAATAGGAAAATTTATTAAAAGTCCTCGTTGTATCGTAAAATATCACGGCAAAAAAATTATGGACATTGATATGGAATTTCTGCATAACGGACTGCCGAAACATCATTTAGTTACATCTCCATTTATTCAAAACCACCCTGAACCCAAAATTGAAAATAAAAAATATTACACCAAAGATTTGGAAAATCTACTTGGTACTAAAAACGTTTCTGGATTTTCTTTTATTTCCCAACAATATGACCACGAGGTGCAGGCATCTTCCGTCTTAAAGCCTCTCTCCGGACGGGGCCAAACAAACACCGATGCGCAAGTTTTTAAACCGGTTTTGAGTTCCGATAAGGGAGTCGTATTGTCTTCCAGCACTTATCCTTCATATGGAGATATCAGCGCTTATCATATGGCTGCCTGCGCTATCGATACGGTAATCAGAAATGTAATATCGGCGGGCGGAACGCTTTCACATCTCGCAATACTGGACAATTTCTGCTGGTGCTCGTCTAATGAACCTAAACGCCTGGCACAACTCGTGGATGCCGTCCGGGCCTGCTACGACTATGCTCTCGGTTATGGCACGCCATTTATTTCGGGCAAAGACAGCATGTTTAACGATTTTAAGGGTTATGACGAGAAGGGAAATCCTGTGGCTATTTCTATTCCACCGACTCTGCTTATCTCCGCAATTGGAGTAATGCCCGACTTACATAAAGCCGTTTCGCCGGAATTTAAAAATAGCGGTGATGTAATTTATTTATTGGGAGAAACACATGACGAACTCGGCGGGGGAGAGTACTATAAAATGTTAAATTTTGTTGATAATAGCGTACCAAAAGTCAATTTAGAAAAAAATCAAAAAACTTATTCGGCATTGGAAAAAGCAATACAAAAAGAATTGGTGACATCTTCACTTTCCGTGACTTCCGGCGGACTTGGAATTGCACTGGCAAAGGCTTGCGTCGGCGGAATGCTCGGATGTAATGTTTCAGTAAAAAACCTTCCTAGAAACCAAACATCAATTGATGCCAAACTTTTTTCCGAAAGCCAGGGGAGAATTCTCGTTTCCGTTTCGCCAAAAAATATTAAAGAATTTGAAAAAATAGTAAAAAATATTCCTTGCGCTAAAATAGGGAAAGTCAGTAAAGATGAAAAAGTTATTATAATAGATAAGACAAGGATAGTTGAAACAAATGTTAAAAAACTACATATTATTTATCATAGATTTTCGAATTCACAAAAATGAAAGCCGAAACAAAAAATTGCCAAAATTGTAAAAAAGATTTCGTAATAGAAGCAGATGATTTTGGGTTTTATGAAAAAATGAAGGTTCCGGCGCCGACTTTTTGCCCGGACTGCAGATTTCAGAGAAGATTAATGTTCCGAAATAACAGAGTTTTTTACCGCAGAGAATGCGCTTTGTGCCATAAATCCATGCTGAGCGTCTATCATAAAAATAGGCCATATATTGTTTATTGCCGGGAATGCTGGTTAGGAGACAAATGGAATCCAATAGATTATGAAAAAGATTATGATTTTGAACGACCATTTTTTGAACAATTTTTAGAGTTGCAGAAAAAAGTTCCACGATCTAATCTATTTCAAACCAATTATGTTAATAGTGAGTACTGCAACTACGGAAAAGATTTCAAGGAGTGTTACCTGCTTTTCGGGGGGTATAATAATGAAAGGTTATATTTCGGCAATCAAGTTTTTGATTCCAGGGATTCAATGGATATTGCTTTTTCGGATAAAATTGAATTCAGTTATGGTTTATTTGAGTGTGAACGGACAAATAAGTTATTCTTTTCCGAACATTGTATGGATTGTGTCGAGAGTATGTATTTGATAGATTGCAAAAATTGTATGAGTTGTTTTGGCTGTGTCGGACTGGTAAATAAGCAATATTATATCTTCAATAAACCGTACAGTAGAGAAAAATATTTAGAGTTTGTAAAAAATAATCAGGGAAGTTTTAAAAGGCACCGAGATAATTTGAAAAAATTGGAAGATTTAAAAAAGACGGTTCCGCACAGATATGCCCGCGTGTATAAATCTGTAAATTCAGACGGTGATGACTTGTCTGAAGTTAGAAATACCCATGACTCTTTTAGCTCCAGAGAAGCGGAGGATTCCAGATTTTTATTTTTCTGCAAGCATGGAACCAAGGATTGTTATGATATTTCATTCATAGGATTTAATTGCGAGCTTGAATATGAAAATTGCCACAGCTTTGGCGGTCATAATGCCGCTTTCGGAGTCAGAAATTTTTCCAGTCAAAATGTACGATACAGTGAGGATTGCCATGATTGCCAGAATATCTATGGTTGCATTGGATTACGCAAGCAAAATTACTGTATTTTAAACAAACAATACGGCAAGGAAGAATACGAAAAACTGTTGCCGAGAATTATTGAGCATATGAAAAAAAGCGGGGAATATGGGGAATTTTTCTCTCTTAAGCTTTCGCCTTTTGCCTACAACGAAACTATCGCTCAAGAATATTTTCCCTTAAGTAAGGAGGAAGTCTTGGGGAAAAATTATGAATGGCAAGACATAGAAGATAGGAATTATAAGATAGATATAAAAAATAAAGATATACCTGATAAAATTGAAGATATAGGAGATGATATACTGAAAAAAGTTATAGAATGCGAGCATAATGGAAAATGCAAAGAACAGTGTACTGAGGCATTCAAAATTGTGGCTGAGGAATTAAAGTTTCTTAGAAGAATGAATTTGCCCTTACCGAGACTGTGCCCAAACTGCAGAAATTACCAGCTTCTCAACCAAAGAAATCCAATGAAATTATGGGATAGGAATTGTATGTGCGACAAAGAAAATCATTTTCATGGCACAGATAAATGTGAAGTAAAATTCAAAACGACTTATGCCCCCGACCGGCCGGAGCCGATTTACTGTGAAAAATGTTATCAGCAGGAAATTTATTGACCTCTCCTTGTCAAGGAGAGGGGAAAGAGGGGATGAGGTAGAAAAAAATTATGAAATCAAAGCCAAAAGTTATAATTTTATCCGGATACGGACTCAACTGTGAAGAAGAAACGAAATTCGCTTTTGAGTGGGCGGGCGGGGAAGCGGATATTGTCCATATCAATGATTTGATAGCCAAACCGAAAATGCTTTCTCAATATCAAATTCTGGCTTTCCCGGGAGGATTCGCTTATGGAGACGACACCGGCAGCGGCAAAGCTTATGCCAATAAATTCAAAAATCATTTGTCAAAAGAATTAAAAGAATTTTTATCCAGAGATACATTGGTTATAG
>Ga0209541_10008455_pt1 | contig 16954 bp, 14 predicted proteins | sample RifCSPlowO2_01_FD_184027 | JGI IMG/M metagenome (GOLD analysis project Ga0209541, IMG submission 184027) | Groundwater microbial communities from Rifle, Colorado - Rifle CSP2_plank lowO2_0.1 (SPAdes) (version 2) | ecosystem: Environmental > Aquatic > Deep subsurface > Groundwater | place...
ATGCGTCAAGCTGGGCGGAAAGCGTTGTTATGGCATTTTGTTTCCAACTTGACGCATCGTCCGCAAGTTTGAAGAATGTCGCGATTGCCGGAGACAGATATACAATCCCCAGTAAACTCGCGAATGACAACTGGAACCCGACGTCATAGACGAGCGATGTCGGGTTTACAAGCACCATGATTCCGCCGGCGACTGCGATCGCGTTTTTTATATCATAGATTCTTCCGACTTCACGGGCCAAAAGCACAAGAAATGCCATGAGCGCTGCCCGAACGACCGACGGATCCGCTCCGACCATGGCCACAAACGCGAGGATGAGAAGATTCGTAAGATAGAAATTTTTTCTCCGCGAGACGAAATTTCCGAAAAGCTGGCTTACAACGATCGCAATTATGGCAATATTATATCCGGAAAGCGCAACCAAGTGCGTCGTTCCCGATGTTGCCATTTGGGTTTTGAAATCGCTCGTGATATGCGACCTGTCGCCAAGCGTGATTCCCGCGAGAAGCGCTCCTTCGTTTGTCGGCAAAAACTCAATAATGCGGCCTACGAGCCGGGATTTAAATTCTAAAAGCATTCCCTTAAGCCAGAACCCCCGATGCTCCGCAATAATTTTAATTTCCGGAAATGAAGATATGGGCGGCGTCGCCGGAGAATCTTGCGCCTCTATACTTCCAGCCGCTTCAATCGCATCTCCGTATTTGAATTCGATTGCCGGGGATGAAATAATTCGAACTTTTCCCGCGTATGGCGCGAGTAATCGCACATCAAAATATTGGTAGCGCTCGAAACGCCGCGGCGCTTCGAAAATTATTCCGGAAAAAGAAATTTTCTTGTCAAAAATAATCGCTTGTTTATAACTTTCGAAATTCAAATACGCGTTGAAATAAAAAGTTCCGAGAAACGCGAACGCGAAGAAAATAAAAATATATCGATGAGGCGAAATACTCTTGTTCAGTATGACCGCGCAGGTGCCTGCTATGCCGGCAATTCCAGCGAGCGCAAGTATACTCCAGCCGAGACTTGCGACTGCGATTCCAACAAGAAACGATAGTATCCCCCAAAATAAAAGTTCTGAAGGATGCATTAGGAATTATTTTGCGGAATGCATCTTTCTCCACATATCTATCTTTCTGTGATCACCAGAGAGAAGCACTCTGGGAACTCGCCATGGTTGCGCATTCTTTGCGCCGCGCGATTTTCCCTTGTCGGGGAAAAATTCAGGCGGGCGGGTATAGACCGGGTACGATCCTTTTATTTCTTCGAGCGATTCATGTTTGCCCAAAAAACCGGGCAGGAAGCGGCAGACGGCCTCGATCGTCACAAGCGCCGGGAGCTCGCCTCCGCAGAGTATGTAATCCCCGATTGATACTTCCTCATCGGCGACGTACGTTGCTGCCCGTTCATCCACTCCTTCGTAGCGGCCGCAGATTAGTATGAGCTCATCATATTTCGAGAAGCGTTTTGCCATTCTCGCATCCAGTTTTTTTCCCCGAGTGGAAAACAGAATAACCCGAACTTTTGACTTTTGACCCTTGACCTTTGACTTAATAGCTTGAACCGCTCGATAAATTGGCTCGATTTGCATCACCATCCCCGGCCCCCCGCCAAATGCCTTATCGTCCACTTTTTTATGCGGATTGGCGCTGAATTTTCGCACATCGCAGGAATGTATTTCAATGATTTTATTTTTTTGGGCGCGTTTAAAAAGAGATTCATTAATGTAGGAGTTAGAGATGTCTGGAAAAATTGTGACTATGGTAAATCGCATCGGCGCGTTATATTTTCTGAAGATTTCACTTATCCGAGTCAGAAAGTTTTCCAAGCGCGCTATCCCCGCCCAATGACTCTTGTATCGCTTTGCGAAGTTCATCTATATTTACCTCCTTCTTCGGAACTCTTTTTTGCTTCGGAGTTCTTTCTTGCGGCTTTGTGTTTACAAGAGACGAAATCGAGAGCGTATTTTCGATCTCCTCTGTCGCTGGCGCAGCAGCCGCTTCTTCAAAGACTATTTGCTTTTTCGGAATCATCGTCTCAATATTTTCTCTTTCTTTCTCCTTGCGATCCTCTTCAATGAATTCTTCTTCATCGCGGCGATGTTCCGGCTGTTCTTGAAATTCAATCCCGATTCCCGCAAGATCGGCCGAATATTTTTCCTTTGGTCGCTTTACTGAAGGCATTCGTCTGCTCGGCAAAGGTTTCAGTTCCCCCGATTCGATTTTCTTCATGCACTCCTTGCAGTATATAGGACGTCCCGGAATCGGTTCAAACGGAACCGTAGTCATTTTTCCGCACACGGAACAGACTGCCTGCGTTTTAATTGTGCCGGGAGCGGTTGAAGATTTTCCTCCAAATGAGGATCGGCCATCGGCGGATGCCCCCGCCATACCGCTTTCATTCATTACGCCACTCCACTCGTTAATTTCTTCTTCAACGACTTGTTGTGAACGCGCGTAACGCGCCTGGGTCATATGCACAAGCTCTTCCTCGCGTACCGCGGTGGAATCGACATTCAACGGCGGGATTGTTGTCGCGGAGAATGGCCGAGCCGTCACACCATCAACCATAAGCTTTATATATGCGTGATAATTCGGAAGATTTACAATATCCTGGATTACAAATTCCGGTTCAAATTCTGCCTCCAAAAACTCGGCGTCCGCCGCTCCAACGCGGAACACAATCATTGTTCCGACGTTTCCGAATATCGCGTCGCGGACTTTTGTTGATACGTCGGTCACGAGCTGCCCGATATATTGATGGGCAAGTATGAGATTCAAGCGATATTTCCGCGCTTCGGAAAGTATTCCGGAAAAAGAATCTGTCGCGAAGTTTTGGAACTCGTCGACATAGAGGTAGAAATCCACACGCTCGTCTTCGGGAATACGGACGCGCTCCATCGCGGCAAGCTGGATTTTTGTGATAAGCATCGCGCCGAGAAGCGAAGAATTGTCCTCGCCGATTCTCCCTTTTGAAACGTTGACAAGAAAAATTTTTCCCGTATTCATGACATCGAAAATATCAATCGTGCTCTTGGACTGGCCCACAATGTTGCGGATAAGCGAAGTGGAAAGGAATTGCCCGACTTTATTTTGAATCGGAGCGATCGCCTCGTTTCTGAATTGATCTCTCCATCCTTCGAACTCATGAATCCAGAATGCTTTAACAACCGGGTCTTTGACATTCGCGATGATTTTCTGGCGATAGTCTTTGTCCGTCAAAATTCTTGGAATTCCGAGAAGCGTTGAGCCCGGCGTGTCGAGAAGCGCCAAAATCGCGTTATTTAAGATGTATTCCATCCTCGCCGACCAGACATTGGACCAGATTTTCGTGAAAATTCCCATGAGGCCCGAAGCGACAAGGTTTTTATATTTCGGATCGGGGAGTTCGAGAATATTAAAACCGATGTGAAAATCCGTGTCGGCCGGGTTGAAATAAATCACGTCTTTCATCCGGTGTTCGGGAATTTTTTTCAAAACTCCCTCGACCAATTCCCCGTGCGGATCAACAACGCAAAGCCCCTCGCCGTTCATAATGTCCTGAACGATAAAATTATTAAGCAGGGCGCTTTTCCCGGTGCCTGTTTTACCGACAACATAGACATGCTGGCGCCTGTCATTCCGCTTGATGCCAAATAGCCGGTCCTTATTTCTAAAGTCCGTTCGCCCGAAGTAAATTACGTCTTTTTCTGGTTCTAATGAGCTCATACTACTCTTATCCTACCCTATTTCCCGCATTTTTTAAAGGTGTGCAAAAAGCGGCGCGGTAACATTCCTGCTTATTAAATATCGCAAAAATTGTGAAACAAAAAGCCAGGCAAAACTTGCCTGGCCGGGGTTCTCGCTCATCGGCTTAAATCGCATCCGGAAGAAAAGATCCGACTGGATATCTCTCCCGCAATTTCTCCGGTACAATCACAAAAGTTATTCGGTGAACATTTTCCCCAAATTTAGTTACCCTTCACCTTCCCACTACGAGTTGGGAGGGGTCGTGGATGGCGATACGGACAGGGCTCTCTTCCATCGCGGCATCAATCACCGCAGCGCTTATGTCTTCTACCCAAGTTCTCGGATTTTTCATGTGTTCATTCTTTCTCTTATATTTTTTCAACGATCGAGTTTTAATACTGACATGTTTCTTTTACGATGTCAATGTAGTAAACTCGAGTGAGTAATACCCCAATACCAGCAGGGTTTTGGAGTCATCCGGAACGCGGCGGCGCGAGGCAGAGGAATTTTCTAGTAGAGAAAATATCCGACTCCAAAAACCCTGTTGGTATTGATACATACAGTATCATCAAATTTATTGATCGCGATACTTGGCAACAATGGAAGTTTTAAATTTTTCGGGTTTATATGCCTTAAGGCGGATTATTTTTATACGCGGCAATTCCCCTGTTTCCATTCGCGCGCGGAGATCGGTTTCGAGACCATACTGGTCATACCCGAAGCATATTGTGTCGGGCTGTAGTTTTTTGAGCACGGAATATGAGCCTAAAATTTTATCTCCAAGGAATGTTTTTGAAACTCCTGGAATTCCGCGAACCGCCGCGAGCCGGGCCCTCTCGCCGTGGCGCGGCTTCCGATTTTTTAAATCCATCGCCGAGCTGTCGCGCGCGACAATGGCAATAAGCGTATCCCCGAATTTCCGCGCCTGTTTCAAAAAATAAATATGGCCTTTATGTAAAAGGTCGAACGTTCCAAAAACGAGCACTTTCGTGCGCCTTTTGCGGATCTTGTTATTCATCCGTACGTTCTACTTTCTATTTTTTAATTACTATTTATCGCTACTGCTTAACAACCGTTGTCATCCACTCACGGTATGGTCTATTGAAACGCCGCACGTCAACCGCGCCAATGAAAGGCACGGAATACGAATGATTGTTTTCGATCAATGCTTCGATTTCAGCAAGGTGATGCTCGAGGGTTTTGATAAACATGCCTGTCTCGAGATGATTTTCCAGTTTTCCCTCCCAGTAATACATAGACTGGATAGGCCAGATGTTTACGCACGACGCAAGTTTTTTATCTAAAATAAGCTTGCCGATTTTCACCGCCTCCTCGGTGTTTTTAAATGTTGAATAAATGATGACCATAATGATTTTTTCTTTTCGACCTTTGAATTAGATAACTTCATTTTGATAACAACTTTCGCAATACACTATTTCAGGCCGATCGGGGGCGTAAGATGTCTGAATCGCCGCACCGCATTTTGCGCAATTCCGATCCCATAATTGCGGCGGATTGATCCGACTCATTCGTTCCATATGGCGGCAATTGGGACATATGTGTGGAACTGGGAATTCAAAACGGCGGAGGAGCGAGAGCTCTGCAGGAGTTAAGCGAAATGCTTTTCCGCATTTTTCACAGCCAAGAATTTCTTTGAGGATAGAATCTTGCACATCGTGGATGTTGTCTGGAATTTTATCCGCGGGCAGAGTAATCGCATGCTTGCTCACTATAGACTCACGCCATTTCCAGCCGCGCCTCTCGACTTCTTCTTTGGTGAGTGGATAATATTGAATTGCCTGTGATTCGTTGTATGCGAATGGGCTTAGATCGTATGGCATGAAATCTCCATAGCTCCATATGTGGCCTGCAGAATCCGTGTACGGATTTTTGTTCATATCCTCGATTATTTGGGCGCGCAAAGTCCCGTACTCTTCCGGCGAATATTGCTTATTCAAAATCCGGTACTGTTTTTTCTTGAGATTGATACAGCCGAATGTTGGACCGCATGAGACGTTGTACATACCATATTCCACTTCCCTGGTATTTGGGTGCCAGGCGCCGGAGGAAAACTTCACTATATCCGCTCCTTCGCCGACGGTTATGGCGTCCACAACGCGCTCTACGCCATTCCCCCACTCCGTGAGGTCGTAGATGTCCTTCGCTGGCGCTATGGTCATAAACTGGCAGTAACGGGCGTCTTCGAGTTGGCGGCATTGGTAGCAGTTCCGGGCGTTTTTGGCGTTGAAGACGTAGTCCCCCGTCGAGTTTACGTTTTTGGGCGAGCCGTGCATATATTTCTGCGGATGCTTTTGCCAGAATTGCAGAACTTCACTCCATGTTTTTTGTAGGTGGCTGTGCGTGTTGAGCCGATATTCTTTTATTTTCTTCATATATTCCTCTTTTGAGTATGGCTTGTTCCAGATGTGGTAGGACTTGTTTCGTAGATTGATACAGCCGAAGCAGTTTGCACAGCCCGTGCATGCCTTGAGGAAATACGAATCCACGCAGTTTTTCGAATCTTCGCAGAAAAACATCTTATAGCCATTGCTGTCAATGTCTTGGTACATGAGTTCTGACTCGCCCACCATATTGCAATCCATTGAGTCTTTGACGCGAACGACGACGCTTGAGTAGTGGGTGTTTTCGCTGTAGTCCGCGTTGAAGATGAGATAGCAGTTTTTGAGCGAGCCGGCGTGATTTACATAGTCGCTGTTTATAAGCGTTGAATGGTCAACGATGAGCGACATATGCGGGGTCTTTTTTTGTAACTCCATCATCTGCTCAAAAAAGTTTCGTTTCGGGTCGTAGTCGAGAAAGTGTGCGCCGTCATCCCATTTATCCGACCACCAGCACGTGCCGCAATAGACGATGAATTTTGAATCGGGTGAAAAGATCGTCACCATATTCGCGCCGCACAAATCACATTTCCGCTTGTAGAGTACGCGTTCATTGCGGAACATTATGCGCCGCTGGAATCTGCACTGTGGACAGAACGTGGGCGGCGGGACGTTTATCTTTTTGTAAAAATCGAAGTCAGTTGGTTCGATGACGAACTGGGTTTTGCAAGATTGGCAGACCTTAGTTTCAGAGTTCATAATTTTTTTATTTCTCTTATTTTCTTATTCGCGCGAATAAGAAAATAAGAGATTTATATTATTATGGTGAATTGGTTTTTACAGTTTTGGCAAATTCGTGTTTCAACAACCATTTTATTTTTTGACTTCAGGTATTCCTAGTTTCTAATATCAAAAGCAAGGCCTCTTTTAAATTTTCCTTTGCTTCGCGAAGCGTCCGGCCTTGCGTGTTTACGACCGGAATTTCTTCTATCCATACAAAATGCCATTTTCAGGAACGAGTATATATTGCCGCGAATTGCCGTTTTTCATTTGTCATATTGCTAATGGTAGTATTGGCCATTATACTACACAACTTCCGCTTGATAGCACTGTTTGCAATAAACAATATTGGAACATTCCGGCGCATAAGCTGTCTCAAATTCGTTAGGGCAAGGCGGAGTACCATGAAAATGTGTTGCGGTATTAACGTAAGAACCATTTTTTGACTTCTGCCCAGCGCATGTGCATGCACGATGCCACAGCCTGATTGGTGTGCGTTGTACAAGCCGTGCAAAATGTCGGCAATTAGGGCACAATTGCGGAATTGGAATGCCTATGCGCTTATGGAAAATTAAATCATCTGAAGTGATCCGAAAGGCGGTTGTGCATTGATGATTACATTTCCCTTCGTGCAGACAACCAATAGTTTCTTTCAAAATCTGTTCTTCGGTTTCTTCAATCGCATCAGGAATATTCTCTGGCTTAAGGGTAACCGCGTAATTCCGCTCCTCTGGATCAGCCCACCTGTACCCTTGCTCGATTGCCTTTTCTCTTGAGATTGGGAAAAGTTCTTGGGCAATTGTTTCATTATACGCGAACGAGTGAATATCTAATGGGAAGGTGTCGCCATAGCGGAATGTTCTTCCGATCGAATCTTGGTACGGCATCTTAGCCATTTGCTCACGGATTCGTTCAGTCATTTTTTCATATTCCGCTTTGCTGTATTGTTTGTTCAAAATACAATATTGTTTTTTTCGCAAACCAACACACCCGAACAAATCGGACGAGCTATGACAATTTGCGCAGTATTGACTTCGAATAAGTTGATCCCAGCACTCATTTGAGAAAAATACCGATGAGCATTGGCGACCGATGCTTGAGCACTCATAAATCAGTTCGGATGATTTTCCCCAATAGGTGTAATCCATCACATCTTTTGCTTCGATAATCCCGAAAAGATATTTACCGTCTTCAACTTTCTCGCAATTGAATCCGATGCTAACGTTTTTACATTCTTCAAGCCAATTGCCCGAGACATTCACGCTGTGATTTTCAACAAAGGATGGTACGATGAATTTTTTCGCAAAATCTACAAAACTTTTACGCATTTTCTCAACATTACTGAGCTTGTTAAGCTGAAATTCAGCGAGGCGTTTCTTGTATTCATCTTTGGTCAACTGCTCGTTGAAAATACAGTAGTTTTTATTGCGCAAATTAACACACCCAAAACAATCGCTGCAATTGCGGCAATTCAGGAGAAATGCGGAATTTGTGCAATGGTTGCACTCTTGAGAATAGAGCAGACGATTACAACCAAAGCAGTCAACGCATTCAAAACATAATTCTGACGAATGGATGTTGTAGTTATCAACGCTGTCTTTCGATCCCCATATGGAAGTGCCATACGAACAATTTTCGTTATTAGCCGAAGCGAAAACGAGATAGCAATTTTTGTTGTCGCTTACTCGATTGGTGTAGACACTGTTAATGTTTGTTCCCTGCTGAATGATTCCGAGCCGAGGGACTTTAAGGAATAATTCTTTGAATTGCTCGAAGAACGGTCTAGAAAAATCATAATCTTGAGCATAGGATTCGGGATTCCATTTTTCGCTCCACCAGCAAGGAAAACAATAAATAGTATGAGGACTTTGCCGCGGAAAAATCAAAATCTTTTCTTCTCCGCATAGATCGCACTTTCGTCTGAAAAGCGACCGCTCGTTTCTCCACGAGAGGCGTTTAATAAGTCTGCACTCCGGGCACCGCGTCGGTGGCGGAACATTTATCTTCTTGTAGAAATCTAAGTCCTCCAGCTCTATGGCAAACTGGATTTTACAATTCTGGCAAATTTTTTGTTCGGGGCTGGGCATTGAATTTTTGCAGCTCCGACGCCTCCTGGGTCGGAGCCCCGACCGAAGCGTCTGGGTTTTGACAAATTTTAATTTCTTGATTCATATTTTCTTATTCGCGCGAATTAGAAAGAGTAAGAATTGGTGTATCTAATCGGGAAAGAAGGGGTTTTTCTTTACGGGCTTCGCGGAAGCGAGCACTTCCTGAATTCTCCTCGCCTCTTCTTGTATCAGATCGCTGTTGTAGTCCCCGCTGTGCGCTGTTGAACCTTCGTATGACGGCCGCTTTTGGTCGAGGTGAAGGCTGAATTCTATACCACCCTTGCCTTCCAAGATGTAGGCGTGGAAACGGGGATAATCGCCGGAGAGCGGGCGAACGGCGTTTAGTTCCCCGTGTTCGGTGTGTCCGATCGGCTTATAGCTTATCCTTCGCGCCAGATCGCTAAGATTATAATGCGTGTTCGAGATCGTAAATTTCATACTTTGAATATCACCACTGTCATTCCCGACTTGCCTGCCCGTCCGTAGTTCAATGGAGGCGGGATCGGGAATCCAGAGCTCTTTTTGATCTGGATCCCCGCCTGCGCGGGGATGACATTCGGAAATGTCATATCAGCGGTTCGGGTGTTCCTTCCCCTTTTTTTTCTGCTATTTTTTCTTCCGCGTCGGCTTCATTTTTTCCCTTCCCTTCGATAATCGCCTTTTCCTGGGCGCTTCGGATGATAGAAGACTCTTCTTCTTGAATCAATTTTTTTGCCGCGTCTGCGGGAATGGTGTATTTCGTGCGGGAGCGTTCTATTATTTCTTTTTTAAACGAGCGATGAGTCGCCGGGAGCACTTTGAGCGTTTCGGCGGAAAACGGGTCGTACGACTCTCCGTCTATCATCATCTTGATATAAAACTCCTGCATGCCAAGGTTTATCATGTCTTTCACATCGAAAATCGGCGCGAGTTCCGGTTTTAGAGTTACCGCGTCGTCTCCTCCGACGCGGAAAACGATAATACTTCCGACATTGCCGAGCACCGCCGCCTGCACGCGCGGGATAAGCTGGCGGATGTATTGGTGCGCAACGGTAAGGCACATACCGTATTTTCGGGCTTCGGAAAGAATATTTTCAAAGGTCTCCGTTACGAGGTTGTGGAACTCATCCACATACACGTAAAAATCTATACGATCCCTTTCGGGTATCGAAGCGCGCGCCATACCAGCCTGCTTGAGCTTCGTAATAAGCATCGCTCCGAGGAAACTCGAATTTTCTTCCCCTAAGCGCCCCTTCGAAAGATTAATAAGAAGGATTTTCCGCGTGTTCATCACGTCTTCGAGGTTTATTTTATTTTCTTTCTGACCGAAGATGTTGCGCAAAAGCGGATCAGACAAAAACTGGCCGAGTTTGTTCACGAGCGGGATAATCGCATCCGTGTCGAACTTTTCCGACCAGTCGGCGAATTCGATTGCCCAGAAACGCTTTACCATGTCGTCTTCGATATATTCCACAACCTTCTGACGATAGTTCCGGTCGGTAAGCATCGAGATCATGCCGCGCATCGTTGCGTGCGGATAGTCGAGAAGCGCGAGAACCGTGAATCGAAAGACGTGCTCGAGGCGCGGCGTCCAGTTTGCGCCAAATTGCTTTTCCATAACCTCAATCAACCCCTGCGCGAGTTGATGCTTAAACCCCGGATCAACATTTTGGAGCGGATTGAAAGAAGCCGGATGGCTCATATCCGTAGGATCGATTATAACCACGTCTTCAACCCGATTCTCCGGTATGAAATCGAGAATGGCCTCAATCACGTCTCCGTGGGGATCCATAAGGCACAGCCCGTGGCCGTGCGCGATATCTTGCCGCAAAAGAAGCTCAAGAAGCTTTGACTTCCCCACTCCGCTTTTACCGACAATATAGAGATGCCGCCTGCGATCAACGCGCTTGATGCCGAAAATAAATTTTTTCTCTTCGAGCGAGGCGACGTAATTCGTTCGTCCAATGAAAGAAACCTCCGTCGGGTCGAGCTGGCCGTATATCGGAAGCTCCGACGGCGGCGGAGCGTATTTGATTATTTGGATTTTTCCAGGCTTGGGCATCGTAAATATTTAATACCTCTTATCTCAAATCTAAAATCTTTAAGATGTCTGATTTTAGATATTACTTTAGTGAGAACTTTGTCCCGGCGGTTCGCCGAGAAGACCGAGTTCCACGAGAAACGCTTCATACGCGGCGACGGCTTTTTTCCCGTCCGCGACGCTTACCACAAACCCCGGCGTGTTGGTCAGCTCCTTTCGCAGACGATGCGCGGCAAAAACTTCTTCGTCGTGTTCCAAGTCTTCAAGATCAAGATTTGACAATCTGTCCGCGAGAGTTTCACCGGCAAACCCAAGCTCTTTGAGCGCGTCATTTACCAAATTATCCGCTTCAATGATGGCCGTCTGCGCCGCCTCCGGCGAATTGATCGCAAGTTTTGCAACCGCGGAATTCCAGCGCTCCATAACCATTTTTTCCCGCAACGTTAAAAGCTTTCTCGCTTTTTTAATTCCCAGATCAAAATCAGGGCGGTATTTCATGGATTTCTTCAATGAGTAGAGAAACATGGCCAGAGCCGCGATGTCCAACACGACAAAAATCAAGATCAGCATCTGAATGAAGGGCACGATAATTTGAGAATTGAAACCTTCGAAGCCGGTTGTATTCATTAATGCGCGTGTTTATTTGTATTTCTGTATATCTTCTTCGCCGCCATAAATCGGAAGTCCGGCGGGCGGGCCCATCTTTCTGCTCTCAACTCTCTTAATATGCGGGGCGGTAAGTACAATGAAAGTGGGTGGATGGAAGATAGTGGCGATCGACCGGTTCGACATGATGAATTTTTTGGACTTGAAATTAAAATTGAACCGATGGCTTGTTAAAAGTTTTCCCATAAACGTATGATGTGTCATCTCCCTGTGCCGGTAATTGATCATGAGACGCTGTTTTTTATATTCGTTTCGAGAGGCGGGAGCAATATGCGGCCAATGCCATATTTTTGTGCGGGTAGCCGTGGGTTCGTTTCTTATGAATGAATTTAGATCAGAAGAAGAATATTGGTTAAAAATTCCCATAATTCCCCTCCGCGGAAACGTATCGTAAAAAAGTTCCTTCGGTGAAAAGTAGATAAAACGGATGATCGTTTCAAACGCAGGTTTCGAAAGATTTTCTTCGACGGCTGTCAGTACGTCTGTTTCTCCCGGGGTTCGGAGAAATGATTTTCGCAAGCCGCCAAAATCATCTTTTTTATCTTCTCCTCTTTTTTCAATTGGAAAGTGGGGCAAAATGCCCTCAAATTCAATTTTTCTTACATACGACGATTTTCCAGAAGACGCTTTTTCCTGCTTATCTTCATTGTTGCGAAGTTTTTCAACCAATTCCTTGTATTCATCTTTCCATGTATGGGAAGCGGGCTCGATAAGAATTTGGACCGCGATAATTTCCTCGGTCTTAATTTTCCCCAGAACCTCGAGAGCGAGCGATATGGGATCGTACTGTTTTTCTTCGTCAACTGCCTCGAAATCAAGGTAGCTTTTTATTGGGTACGCGGCCTCTCGAACGAGCATGAGCTCGCTTCCCCACATATCGTATCCCCGTTGGTATAACTCGCCGACATTTTTCGGAAACCGTTTTGTGTAATCTTCCACCTCGATTATTTCTATATCCGGATAGTACGAGTAAAACGCGGCTTCAATAAGATCGCGCTGTTTCTTATACATGCGCAAATAAAAGTGCACTTCGCCTCCGAAACTCACCATTTCAAGGGAATACCACCGTGTTATTTCTCCATCAATCCATAGTTCACCGAAGTCTCCTGCAAAATTTCTCAAGGCGTGAATGGCGGACAATATTTGCTCCATAGCTCTCGGGCTTTTTCGAACCTCTCGAGGCATGCGCAATTCCACAAGAATGAACGGCATTTTTTCCTTAAATTCTTCTTGCTTCCAAAAAAGCCATGTTGATTGAGCAAGCGGAAAAACAACGGCAAAAAAGGCCGCTAGTCCAAAAAGCCAAATTAAATCTTGCGAGGACGATATAAGCTGAAGAAAATCCATGCGCGTATTCCCGTGCTGTTATTATAACCCCGTAGGAAATTGCCGGCAAAGCGTGACGCAACACGAAGCATGGTGCGACAAAACGCGGCAAACGGCCGAAAGCCATTGCCCTGATTTATGCTTCCTGCACTCTGTAATTGCCGTCCGGAAGCCGCTCGAAGAAGCTTTTATTCTGCAGATTTATGATGACCGTATTCGGCTTAAAGAAGCGCTGCTCGTTTACTTTCTGGATTATTTCTTCCGTCGACAACGGTCCGTGCTTTTTTAAGATTCTATGAATAACATCCCGCGCTATTCCGGGCTCGTAGCCGTGTTCTTTGAGGCCATACATTCCGCGGCCAACCAACACAAACCGCACATCTTTGATAAGTTCGTTGTGTACCGTCGGAGCAAGCGCGAGCTGGGCGCTTAATTTCGCGTCATTAATCGCTTCTGTTATTTCTTCAAAGTGGAGCGGCTTCTTTTTTTTCTTCAATACGAGATAAATCCGGTCCCGGGTTGTCTTCGGGTTTATTTCCGGCCAATCGCTCAACCCGACATCGCCGAACGGATTTGAATGGATTTTCTTCGTGACGCTCAACATGTGCTCTGCTTCAGTCTTGGTTATCCCCTTCATTTTAATGAAATCTTCGAGGTGTTTTTTATAGAGGCCGCTCAATGCATCGGACTTTTTATTCTTAAGAAACAGCGCCCAGTCGTTTATAAGAACTTTCGCCGTCTGGAATGATTCCTTATCCGCGTAATAAAACGGGTGAAAATCTTTATCCTCCTGGTGAACGGAAAAAGCGGCGGATCCTTCGAGAAGAAACGCTATGTGATTGTCATGGATTCCTTCGATAAACTCTTTCGCATAATTCAAAAGCGCGTCCTTCCGGATTACTCCGCCGCAGTTTTTAATATATTTAACCAGCCGATTCACGATTTCGGTTGAAACGTTGTCTTTCGAAATATGCTGCTTGATTTCCAAGAGAGCCGCTTTTTCTATCTGCCGGACGCGCTCGCGGGTTATATCAATTCTATTCCCGATCGCGGCAAGCGTTTCGATTTCCCTTCCCTTTCCAAGCCCGAAGCGCGACTCAATAACCTGTTTTTGGCGAGGCGTAAGATGCGCGAGCAATGAGTTGATTGTCTTTTGCGCTGAAATCATATTCTTATGTTTTCTATTATAAAACATTTAAAGCTAATCCGTCAACCCCACCTGTGGAAAACCTCGAAAAACGCAATACTTCCAAGGCATAACTAGCTTTTTGCGCTTTTCCCGCCCACAAGCAAAAGTCCCGGACTTGCAATAAAGATTGAAGAGTAAATACCGGTTGTTACCCCTACAACAAGCGTCAAAATGAAGTATTGGAGATTTGTCGGGCCTACAAAATAGAGGCTTATGAGAACGAGAATGAGCGTAAGCGATGTATTTATGGACCGGGCAAGCGTTTGGTTGACGCTCTCGTTTATGATCTCCGCAAACTTCAATCTGCCGCGATTGAGGATGAGATTTTCCCTGATTCTATCGAATACGACGATTGTATCGTGTACCGAAAAACCCACCACAACAAGAAGCGCGACGACGAAATTCCCATCTATCTCGACATTCAGCTGATGACCGAGGAACGCGAGAAGCCCTGCCGGAATAGCGACATCATGAAAAAGCGTGATAAGCGTAACCACTCCGTACTTCCAGGAACTTATCGGTCGCGATGCTTTTCGAAAAGCGTACGCGATATAGAGCGAAATTCCGATAAACGCGAGCATCATCGCAATGACCGCGTTTTTTCTAAGCTCGGACCCGATCGACGGCCCGATTGACTGAAAACTCAATTCTTGAAAACTCCCGAACTTTCCCTTTAAAATTTTCGAAAATTCCTGATGATCGGACTCGTTTATTTCTTTAAGACGGGCAAGTAGAACATTATTTTGTTCGTCGTAGCTGATAGCCACTTCTTCGTGCGCAAAATTTGTTTGGAAAATTTTCTTTATGTCAGAAACAGCGGAATTTTCACCGCTTACTCTGAACTGCCAAAGCGTTCCCCCGCTGAAATCAACCGCTTCTTTGAAACCGAAAAAGGCGATAGCGGCTATTGCCGCGCCAACAGCGACAGCCGAAATCGCGAAATACATGTTTCTCCTTCCTACGATGTTTAACATAACTTTTAACTTTTAACTTCTAACTTTCGACTTTTTGTTTTGCCGCCGATGAAAATCCGCAGGAATAATCTTGTGGTCGTAATCGCACTGAACAAGCTCACCAATACGCCGATTAAAAGCGTAAGCGCGAATCCCTTAACGAAACTCGACGTAAAGAGATATAAGATAATGGCAGTTATGATAGTTGAAATATTGGAATCGCGTATCGACGGCCACGCTCGGCGGAAACCTTCTTCAACCGCGCCCGTCTTCGGAAGTCCGCGCTTCAATTCTTCTTTGATTCGCTCGAAAATAAGCACGTTCGCGTCAACAGCCATGCCGATGGTAAGCACAAATCCGGCAAGTCCCGCAAGAGACATCGTGAAAAGCGGAATGAGTTTGAAAAGTCCGAGTGTGAGGGCGATGTATATGAGAAGTGCGAACGATGCGAAAACGCCGAACATTCCGTAATACATCATCATGAATACCATCACCAGAAGCGTACCCACCGCTCCTGCGACGATTACCTTCCGGAGCGAATCAGCTCCCAAGGTCGGACTGATCGTTTGTTGGTTTATGAGAGTGATGGGTGCTGGAAGCGCGCCTGCGTTAAACCGCTCAACAAGCTGCCGCGCGTCGCTCACGGAAAAACTTCCCGTGATCACTGCTTGCCCGCCGGATATTTTCTGCTGGACGGTCGGCGCTTCAATAAGATTGTTGTCAAGAAAAATCGCAATGGGTTTTCCCACGTTCCTTCCGGTCATTTCTTCAAAGATTTTCGCTCCCTCGTCATTGAACGTGATCGCAACCTGCGACGCGCCGGTGGTTTGATCAAACGTGAGCTGGGCGCCGGAGACGTATCGTCCGGTTAAGTTTGTGGGAATGAACGTGGTTGAGGATCCATTTTGTTCAACTTCCCGGAAATCCAATTGCGGCGTCTCCCCTATTTGTTTTATAGCGTCAGAAATATTTTTAATTCCCGCTAGCTCAACAACGAGTTGCGCGTCTCCTCCTGCTTTCGCGGTAAATACCTGCGGCTCGCTTACGCCAAAGAGGTTTACTCTTTTTTCGATAACATCCCGAATGCCGCCTACGACCAAATCCTTATCGCTTTCCGCGATCTTGGAGAGGTCGATGTTGTAGACAAGGTGGCTTCCTCCAACAAGATCGAGCCCAAGTTTCCACGGAAGCCAATTTGCTCCCCAGAATTTGGGGTAGACGAAAACGGCGGCTACAACCGCCAGAACGACTATTGTTGCTAAAAAAAACTTTGGGTTTTTCCGCATGGGCTAATGGGGGTAAGTGTATAACATCTTTATATAAAAAGTAAAGAATAACATGCGGGAGTAATGCGAAAACACATAGTTGCGCTTATTGAGTATTGATCACAATTTTGTGCGCCCAGTAGGGATCGAACCTACGACCTTGTCCTTAAAAGGGACCTGCTCTACCAACTGAGCTATGGGCGCACAAAATAGTTATCTTGTTTTACTCTTATCACTCTTATCATATTTATTTTTAATGAGCGAACCAGCGAGAGCCCTACTCCAAAGGGAGTTGCCCTGCCTGCCGACAGACAGGGTCTACCAAAGCCGACGATTCTGTCGGCTCCCCGATTTTGCCGTAGGCAAGCGTCGGGGCTGACTACGAGGGCAAATCCGCACACTTATTGTACGTATTTCAGGAGTTTTTTCAATTATGATGGAAGACAACTCGTGAGCGCACCCGGATTCGAACCAGGTATCTCTGCAATGTGAATGCAGCGCTGCCGTAAGACTTGGGCAGTGGGCACTACAGGGATCGGACCTGTGACCTTTCCGATGTGAACGGAACGCTCTACCACTGAGA
>Ga0209541_10008462_pt1 | contig 16950 bp, 19 predicted proteins | sample RifCSPlowO2_01_FD_184027 | JGI IMG/M metagenome (GOLD analysis project Ga0209541, IMG submission 184027) | Groundwater microbial communities from Rifle, Colorado - Rifle CSP2_plank lowO2_0.1 (SPAdes) (version 2) | ecosystem: Environmental > Aquatic > Deep subsurface > Groundwater | place...
GTAGTGCTTTAGGCATGTGTTAAGTTAATTAATGCTGACACTCTCTTTTTAGTCAAAAGAGTGTGAGGGGGTCACACTCCCCAAAAGGAGGTGAACCCCTATGGAATGTATTTGCTGCCATTCCAAGCAGATAAAGAAAAACGGATTTTATAAGGATTACCAAAAGTACAGATGCCAAGAATGTGGAAGGCAATTCTCTGAGAGAAGCTTCAGCTTCTTCTGTAGGCATAGATTTCCTGATGAGGTTATCAGGAATGCCGTGCTGTTTAATTTCTTCATATCTATAAGAAACACGAAGTATCTTCTCAGTGAGACAATACAGTTCAAGCCTTCTCATGTAAGCGTATTTAGGTGGAGCAAAAAGTTTGCTCAACATCTGAGCAAACTTCCTCAGAGCAAAGCATTCTCGAATATCTGGCATGTGGATGAGAAATTCATCAAAGTAAAGGATAGTCCTGATGATTTTGCATATCTCTGGACTGTTATCGACGATAAAAACAGTATGATTGCTGTGCATGTCTCTCCGAAGAGAGACATCCAAGGAGCGAAAGAGGCACTGAAAAAGGCAAGGAACAATGCTGAGAAGCCACCAGATATTCTCATTTCAGATGGCTTAGCTGCATATCCAAGAGCCATCTCAGCTATCTTTGGGAGAAAGATAAGACACTGCAGGAGGCATTTCAAAGCAGAGGCAGAAGTGCTTGATGGAAATATTATGTACTTGAGCAATAATCGTTTAGAGAGCTTAAACAGCAAGATTAATCTTTGGTACAAGAAGTTTAGGGGATTTAAGGGATTTGCAACTGCCCAGCTCTGGGCAGATGCGTGGATGTATTTCTATAACTTGATGAGACCTCGAGTAAAGGTTCATCAAACCATAAGTATTCATCAAATTATTTGAGATTAAAGTACAGTTTCTTATCGGGATCTTTGTTAATTCATGCTTTCAGCATTAATTAACTTAACAGAGCCCTGATTTTTTGCTGTATTGTGATTCTGTTGAAAATGACATTTTTAACTGACCCTGCTCTAAATTACCCTACTTATATGCCCTTTCTTTTCAATTCTAATAAGCGTATCAACATAGCTTTCAATTTTACTCTCATGACTCACAAGGATAATTTGACTCATATTTAATTCCTTCAAAACATCTCTAATCCTATCAACTTGAGCACTCGAAAATCCATCTGTAGGCTCATCTAAGATCAATAAATCTCTTGTTTGAATTACACTCAATAGTTGATTAATAACATGATTCAAAGCTAACCTATAGGCTAAAGCAATCGCTGTTTTCTCTCCACCAGAAAGATATGTATATTCAATCAAATGCCCATTCTGCTCAATCAAAGGGGTAAACTCTTCATCTAAACGAACAGCTAAGTTTTCTTCTTCGAGTAATAATCCAAACCATTTCTGAAAGTATAAATTGAAATCGTGATACACCCTCATTAAAATATGTTGCTCAGCCTGCTCCATAGATGATAAAAACTCTTTCTCAATCCATTCCTGCAAGATATTCCAATGCAAAAGCTCCTCTTTCTCTTTCTCTTTCTTATGAATCTCGTTTTGTAGTGCAAGAAGTTGTTTCTCGAAAGACTGTATTTCAATCTGCAATCCATGCAACATTAACTCTTGCTGTCTCTTCTCCTGCTCAATCCTCTTCATTTCTTGTTGTGTCAATAATAATCTTTCTTCAATACTCTTTGCCGTTAATAATTGATCTTGCACAGTTTTCACTTCTAATTGTGTATTCTTAAGTTCTTCTTGTAATTGTTGATACTCTTGCTTAAGTTTTTCAGAAAGAACTTTCTTCTCTGCTAAATACTTTCTCTCAATCTTGTATTTCTCAAAAGCCATGCTTCTCTTGCGTAAAGTTTCAAGATGCCTTGTAGTAGACTCAATATTATTTTGCAGTTCAAACGTGTTTTCTTCTAAAGTTTTCAAATATTCTTGTGCTTGTAAAATCTTCTGATCCTCTCCAAGAATTACAGCCTGAATATGCTCTGAAGTAACTTTCTGATTACACAATGGACAAAAGTCTAACGTAGAAATATTCTTCTTAATTCCTTCTGCATAGTGCTGTTGCTGTTGAAACATTCCTTTTCGTGATTTCTTCTCACTTAATTGTTGATACATCAGTTTCAAAGAAGCATCTAACTCGCTTATTTTACCAGTGTCTACAATATCCTCTTCTTTCATAGAATTTTCCAAAGAAATAATCTCTCTTCCAACTCTCTCCATTTCAACACTATCCTTCAAAAGCTGTTTCTCTTTTTGATTAAAGGTACTTTGCAACATCACAAGATGCTTCTCTAAGACTCTGAAACTTGTCAGCTCTTCCTGGATCTTTATGATAATTTGTTCTTGTATCTCTAATTGAGTTTTAAAATCTAAAATATTTGTTTGAATATTAATTTGTTTTTGCTCTAAACTTCCTTTCTCTGAAACTTTGTCAGAGTATATTTTCTTTTTCTCATCCAAATCAAAAATTTTTCCTGCTAGTTCTTTTTTGGTATTCTTCAATGCACTTACGTAGATTTTTGCATTATCTCTAACTCTTTTATATTTATCAACCCCAAAGACTTTTCTCAAAATTTCTAAACGATGTTCTTTTTCACTAAAGAGAATATGCTTCATTTCCTCTTGAGGGGTATACACTGTATATCGATAGACTAATCCTTTGCTTTTCGTCAAAAATTCAGCAGGATAGTGTAATAAGGCAAGTACTCTCTCTTTTAATTCGATAGGACTCACATCCTCTCTTTTTCCATTTACTATAATATATCCAGGTTCCTGAGAGACAGAAGCACTTGATCTCTTCAATACTCTCTGCAAAATAATATCTTTCTTCTCAACCTCAAAATGCAACAACACACTACCTTTTTTAGCTCCATTACGTAATAAGCTATCTCCACTTAATCCTGGCCTTAAACCAAATAAACCAAACTCTAATGCTAATAATATTGTACTCTTACCACTCCCTACATCTCCTGCTAATAAAATACTTCCTAAAGGAAACTCAAATTCTTGCAAAGTATAGCTTCTGATGTTCTCTAATATAATTTTATGGAGTTTCATGGAATAGGGTTTTCAAATTAATCAACAAACGTTCTTCAAAATCACCAACTCTTTCTCCTTCATGTTTTTCATCATTCAAAACAAGCATAAATGTTTTTAGAAAATCACTAAAATGCTCGGGAGTTTTTAAATTCTTCAGTATTTCTTCTTCTATCTCTTCTAGAGTATCTCCTTTAGGAGTAATAGCCTCAAATTCTTTTGTACTGAGCATATGAGTATTTTGCAATAAAGCATACATCTCAAGATGCTCTCCTAAAGTATGCAATTGTAAATCAGAGATTTTTCCAGAAGATAGTTCACCAGAAATACGTAAAGTAACAATCTTCTCTTTAACCTCTTGATTACGTAAACTTTCTTCCAAAAAAGCCCTTGCTTCAGCTGCTGTCTTATTACTAACATCACAATGCAAAGAAACAACTTCTTTTAATTGAAGAGGAATTCTTCTTACGTTTAATTTATCATCAACAATACACATTCCTCCGCATTTCAACTCTTCTAATTCTTTGAAGTTATTCGGAAAGACAGGTCCAGGATACACAATTTTTCCATAGCCCTCTTTCGCAATATCAAAACGATAATGCACATGGCCTCCAGCATAATACTGAAAGGTTTTAGGCATACTACTATAAGATGTTCCTTCTACGTTTTCAAAATCTTTGGGTTTAAACTCTTCTAAAGTAGTATGAAACATAAAAATCTTGAATCCTTTTTCAGATTCCAAATGCTCTTTTTGCAACGTTGCGTAATCTAAAGCATCTAAGCCTGACCTTCTACCATATAAGCCCGTAATTTTAGTTCCGGTTTTATCTAAAGTAAATTGTAATTTTCCATCCTCAAATTTCATGACATTATGAACTAAGCCAGCATGCTCAAAAACCTCAAGCATAGTTTTTCCAGAAGGAGAATAATCATGACTTCCAGGAATAATGTAAATACTAATATCTGCTTCTTTTAACATATTGAATAATGAAGCAACTTCTTTAATGTAATCAATTTGAGGCAAACTCGTATTAAATAAATCTCCTGAGATTAAAAGAAAAGCCACATTCTCTTGAATACAGACATCAATAACTTTTTTTAGGCTATCAATACTTAATTTTCGTAAGGCTTCCTCTCTCCACCCTCCAACATGACAATCAGCAATATGCGCAAACTTCATACAAAAAGGAATGAAAAAATACTCTTAAGCTTTTGTGTTTTTGAGAAGAATGGTGAAATGTAACCACTTTTTAATGGAAATGTATATAAAGGAGTCTGAAGTGCTCTTCGCATGGTCTTAAAATTATTATCCGATAGATATGCGAAAATGAATGTATATGAAATCCCCCAACCTAAAACGCTTTCTATTGAAGAAACAGTTGGGCAGATTAAAAGTGATCTTGTTGCAGAGTTAGAAGCAAGAGATTTTACCCTTATCGATGATGATGGTGCGGTACGGGGACCCTACATTGCATCAATCCTAGCAAATCGCACAGTATCAGACTTAGGACTAAAATTTACCTACTCCTTAGTTTTTGAAGTAAATCCACTCAAAACACCCAAGATTCACGCTCAGTATCAAGAAAGTTTAGTAAGTCATGTTCTCCCCGGTTTTTCTATGTTTTCAGAGACCGGAACGGAAGGAGTTATAAGATTAGTAGAAGGAGAAACAGCCAAGAGATTAGGGATTCTAAGAAGGCAAATGACAGACATTGAAGATTATTTAATAGGAATCGAAGATGCGGTTACATTAGGCATCTTTAGATAGTTACTAATAAATAGTAACATTTATATACTAGTTTTTCTCATAAAAACGTATGAAATCACCCTGTATTTTGTTAGGAGAAACTCTTGCTGAAAGACTTGTAGAAGCTACAGTAAGAAAAGGTAAAGTTCTAGACCCCCATACCATACAACTAGGAAGAGATCCTTATACACTACTCAAAAATATGACACCAGAGGTTAGAGTAGCTTTGAAACGGGGACAAGCCTTTTCATTGAGACAAAGAGTAGAAACCTATCCAGCAATTCTTGAAATTACTAATTTTTATGGTGCCTTAGATGCTACTCATCATAGATCTGTACAAAGGCAGGTATTGCAAAAGTACGCTGTTGATTCCCGTGATGCTGAAAGAGCAACAGCCAATCTTTTAGAGTTTGGTTTTTATTGTAATCCCTATACGCAACCAGATGCAGTGCTCTTCGCACAGGGAAATAATCCCTTTATCAGTTTTGCAGGCGATTCTCTTACTGGACCAACAATAGGGGACAGAACAAAGGAAACGCGAATGCAACATGCTCTCTTAAGCAGATTTGGGCAAGGTTATCAAGAATGCAATGGATTTGACCTAGAAAATCCTCAATCTATTGAAGAAAGGAAAGGACGTAATGATTTAACTATAGATATACCTTTAGCAATTACTCCATCACATAAACATCCACACATATTCATGCCTTTTGGACCTTTTTATATTAACTTAGCATTCTCAAATTCAGAAACATCTTAACTTTTCAAAGAGTTTTTTAAGAGAGAGTATTTTCTAAAAACATGTTAGATAAACTTATGCTATTAACACCAGATTGGTACGAAGAATCATACATTGCTCTTGAAAATCAATTTTCGTTGATTAATAGAAATCCAAAATACATGCGTTTAACAACAACGCTCTTTCTTCTTTCTAATTTTAATCCTGTTCGTGGATTATTTCCTGGAAGAGTTATAGGTATTGCACCAGGAATCAACACTGCTTATCATTTTTGTAGAGTCCTAGATGATATCACAGATGGAGTTCTGGAACTTCCTCGGGGATATGCGTCCTTCAATGAATTAAAAACCGCATTACAAAAAGCCTTGCAAGAAAATGAATATCCTAACGACACTCTCGGCATTCTTCTTCGGGGAACTATACGAGATATGAAGGAATATTATTCAGTAGATCTTAGAAATGATATCCTACATTTTTTGGATGCCATGGAGGAAGAACATGAACGAAGAATGCACAAAACGATTTCCTCGCAAGATGAACTACTTCAAGTATATCAAAACTCTTTTAGAGTTCCGCAAGATATCGCATTTATCAGTTTAGATGCAAGAGTAAGATCAACAGATATCCCTGAACTCGCCGAACTACAAGGAAGAATCTATGCCCTAAGAGATTTAGATGAAGAATTACCTAAGGGGGCAATCTTCATTCCTAAAGAAGCCCTTCCTAAAGAAATTTCTTCAAATGAATTATTAAGAAAATATCAAACACTGCCTGAAGTAGCTCATTGGAAAGAACAAGAAATGCAAAAAGGAAGATTACTTATAGGAAGATTGAAGCAAAAGAAATTAGATTGGAGATCTAGAATCATTGTAAATTTTACTATTAAGGGTCTAGAAAAATTTGTGCTTAGTTGATTTTTAAAATCTGTCCATTACGCATAATATGTAAATTCTTTCCATGCTCATATCCCATCTCCATCCCTAAATCACCTAACGCATTCAAGATATGAGCATCTCCATGCGCAGGAATCAAATGTTTTGCTTTAACAATATCTAAGAAATCATGTAAATCTTCCCGAGCAGCATGACCACTCACATGAATATCAGTAAAGATTCTTACTTTTTTCATGCGTAATTTTCTTTCCAATAATGCTCTATTCGCAATGTTTATATCCACTGGAATAGTTCTGCAAGAAAAGATGATATGATCTTCAGGTAAAAATTGAAACGGAAAGACTTCCGTAGCCATTTTAGACAGAACAGATTTAGGCTCTCCCTGACCACCAGTACAAATAATCAAGTATTCATTTCTTCTTTTCTCAATCTTCTTCAGTTGCTTCTCAATCTGTTGTGCATATCCGTAAATTTCAACCTCTTTAGAAAAATTAACAATATTAGCTTTCTCAGCAGCTAAGACATATTTTCGCATGCTTCTTCCTAATAACACCACTTTTCTATCCAATTTCCTCCCAAACTCAATAACACTTTTCATTCTTGCAATATGGCTTGCAAAAGCCGTTACAATAATTGCATGACCTCTATTTTCAGTACCAAGAAGAACATCTTTGAGCATCTCTCTTGCAACAGATTCACTAGGAGTTTTTCTTCGTTCATGAGCATACAAAGATTCAACGATTAAGGCTTTTACATTTCCTTGATAACTTCGTAATTTTTCATAATCGGGTGCTTTTCCTAACACAGGATTGTTATCAAATTTGAAATCATTTGCATAAATCACAATTCCTTCAGCAGTATGTAAAGCAATCATCACTGTTTGAGGGGTGCTATGCGTTGCATTGACAAACTCAATCTCCAAAGTTTTGCTAATTCTCATTTTAGAACCAGCATTCATACTCCTAAATTCATTCTTTAATTCAAGATTATCATCTCTAAGCATACTTTTCAAAACTTCTAAAGTAAAAGGAGTTCCTATAATCGGGCAATTGTATTTATTCGCTAAATAAGCAACAGCACCGCAATGATCCAAATGACAATGACCTATTACGATTGCTTTTACGTAAGGTTTCCAGTCTTTCAACACTCTATCATCAGGAATAGCCCCTAAGCGTATTAAAGAATCAGAAGTTAATTTAGCTCTATGTCCGCCTTCTTCTTCAAAATCAATAATTGCTGGAAGAAATAAACCCATATCACAAATGACCGCTTCATCTCCAACTCGGATAGCAGTCATATTTTTTCCGACTTCATTATAACCGCCGACACTACATATTTCCATTAAGCTAATGCTCAGAACACTCTTTATATAGCTTTCTAATCAAGCGTCAAGAAATGTTAACATATCTCCCACTGATATATTGTTAGTAGTTTCAGCTCTTAATTCAACAACATATTTTGCAGCTTTTTTTGGTTGAATCCACAATTGAAAAGGTTTAAGATTCTTTTTGTCCACTACTTTTAGGGTATTATCAACCCATAAAACATCAATCGGATAAAAAACAAACAGCATATGGATACTAGAATGCAAAATGCTTTCTTTTTCAACAACTAAGACTAATCCTCTCCCTTTTTTCAAAGATCTGAACATTAATCCCCTCATTCTCGCAAAAGAATTCTTCGCTATCTCTACTTCAGCGATGATCTTTTTTTTGTGGAGCAATTTCATGGTATAGATAAAACAAAATACCTCCTAAACTAAACGCTAAGAAAGGGGAAGGTAAGCTAAAATAAGTAGTTTCAGCCAGTATTGAAGGGAGTAAAAAACAAAGACCAATCAGAATATATTCCTTAACAGAAAGGAGATTTCTACTATAAATTAATCCATACAAAAATACTAAACAAGCCATAAGACTAAAAAAGTTCAATGAGAAACTGCTAAATGCTAATCCTATACCTAAGAACAACGCTGGCTTTCTTAAAATCTTAAACCAACTTACTAAAATACCTAAACCAAATGCCAAAATACTAAGCAATAAACTCAAGTGCGTAAAGATACCATACAAAAGAATCAAACTTATCGCTCCTAAGACACTCAACTCCAAAATACAAAAGATTTTTTTTCCTTTACCGATCTCTTCTTTTGTATAATGTGCAATAATTCTTCCAATAAAGAAACTAAGAAAAACAAGAATCGTTGTAAAAAGGTACTCCATAACCGTAATCTTTAAAAATGACCTATAAAAAAGTTGTGTTTTGCAGAAAGTTTATAAATAAGGTTTCGTTTCCCACAATGAGGTGTGTAAGTGTTAAAACCAAGAGGGTGATAGGATGAAACCTATGGTCTGGAAAGATAAAGACGGTGAAAAGTATAAAATTTCCTTCAGCGAAGAACTGCAGCTGAAAAACCTAAAAGCGGTGAAAGAGAATACAGAGTGGCAAAAACGTCATTTCTTTGTTAAGATTGCTCTTTTATTAATAGGGTTAATTAGTATTGTTTCGATGTTGTTTGTGTTTTATCAGTTAGATAAAATCAACTTTTTTACAGGGCTGTTGTATAGATGATTATAACTTCAGAAGAAGACCTAGCATCACTAACAATTCAAGAAGCTTTAACTGAATTGAGAATTCCATTTCATCAAGTAAAAGAAGCTCCAATTTACGCAAATGTGGAAATCCAAGACAATATTTTTATCTTTGCTTCAAAACATAGCAGTGCAGCAGGGGTTCCTTCACTAAGTGTACATTTTCCTGGAAACTGGAATACAGCTAATTTAGGTGGAAAGCAAAAAACTCTTTGTAAAGCTGCTCCTTTAGAAATGAAAGAAGCATTTCTTGAATTACACAAAAGTTCTCCCGAAGGTTTACAAGTTACCCTGGAAGTAACTCATCATGGTCCTGTATGTAATACTCCCTGTTTCTTCATTGAAATTGGCTCTTCCTTAGAACAATGGAAAGACAAAGCTTTAGGAAAGATTATTGCAAAGACACTAAAAGAAATTTTGAATAAAAAACCAAAGCAGTATGAAATTGCTCTTGGTATAGGTGGTCCCCATTATTGCAATAATTTCAATAGAATTGAATTACAGAGTAATATCGCATTCTCTCATATCTGTCCAAAACATAACTTAGAATTCTTAGATAAAGAAATGCTTTTGCAAGCTATTGAGCAATCAAATCCTCAGCCAACGTTCGCTATCCTAGATTGGAAAGGTCTTGGGGAGCATAAAAGAAGGATTACTTCTTTATTAAATGAAATTAAGTTTCCCTACAAGCGAACGGATCATATTACAAGAGAAAGCAATCTTAATGTTTAAACCAACCAATAAATTTTCCAAAAGTTAAGTGTTGCATCTCCCTAAAAGCATCTTTAAATCCAAAAGCAGGAACATTCCTCACTTCTTTTATAGTTCGTAAGAAAAACAAAGAAACAAGTAATCGAGCTATCCCACTTAAAAGAATAATAAACAACAAAGGAGATAATCCAAAAGCAAAGAAAGATAATGAAGAGATAAACCCACCTAACAAAGCTCCAAATAAATTTCCACAGCTCTGTAAAATATTAAAATACGCAATGCAATAGGACATTCTCTGTCTCGTTACAGTATCATAAGGAAAATTAGCAACTGCTAAATTAAATCCAGCCCAGCATGCTCCAGAAAAAGCTTCTATCAAAATTAAATACAAAACCAAAAGCAAGGGACTATGCACAAGAAAAACAGATAACAACCAGAGTAAAGGAACAAACGGAACTAAGTAACCACAAATTTTCATAATTCGGATATTCCCATATCTATCAGCAAATTTTCCCCAAGCTGGCATAAATAATAAACTAAATAGCGAAGAGAAAATACTGATAGCTGTATACGTTACGTAATTGAAATGTAACTCTTTTAGCATATACACAGCGAAAAAAGGACTCGCAATTGCAGTTGCAAACATCAAAAAACTTACATAAATCGTAAATTTTCCAAAATTATTTGATCTCATCCTTTTCAAAAAATCAAGTAAGCTAAAGTAAAAAGCAGGTTCATATTTTAACTCAGGTTCATGTTTTTTTAAGAAAAGACTTGCAGAAATTAGCCTAAAAAGAAACGCTATACCAAAAATAATTGCAAAACCTAAAAACAAATGCGTTTTTTTTAAAGAGTCTAAGATAACCCCTGCTATTAACATACTTACTAAAGCAACAAAGCCCGTAATTCTATTTCTCATTCCAAAATAGCTTCCAGGAGTATTAGACATGATATCCTTCATCCAGGAATTCCAAGCAGGTCCTAAAGACAATCCAGCAACAATAAGTGAGGTATACACAAAAATCAAGAGTAAGGCTGCTACTTGTGAACTGCCATGAAACAAGAAATAATACGCTCCCACACCAATCAAAGGCAACCATAACAAAGCTTGTAATAACACAGCAAAGATGACAATTTTCTTTCGAGAATTTTCTTGCATCAGTTTTAGTGTAAAGAGCTGCGACAAATGCCCTAATAACTGTGGAATAGAACTCAAGAAACCAATGTGTGTATTCTTAGCGCCCATCGCTAAAGCATATGGCGTAATATTCCTTAATCCAAAACCCTCCATAACACTATAAGCAGAGCCCTCTTTGATACTAATCTTTCTTGCCTTTGCTTTTTTGTCCTCGAGAGGATCTGCTGAGTTCATAGAAGGTCATTCAAAAGTGAAAGATAACCTCTCTTTTTAAATCTATTTACTACTAAGCCACTTGATATAAGAAAACAAATGAATAGATAAATGCACTAACTTCATATTTGTATTATACGCATGATCAACTCCTTTTCTGACGTTAAGAGCATCTCTATAAATAGAATCTCCTATCTGAATTTTCTCTGTTGCTAAACGTAATTTCACAGAGCTAAAATCAGCTTTCTTTAATTCCTCTCCAACTGTAAAATGATACAGATATCCTTTCTCTAAGCTCTCTATTAATCCCTTCATATGGCTGATATGGCTCTCATTGATCATCTCTTTACTATTAAACATCAGAGCATCACTTTTTAATAAAACGCCAAATACCTGGCTTAAAGCTCCCTGTAATACATATTTTTCATCATCATTCTTAGCTTGAGGAATCTTATTCATCACAGGAGTAAGTTGCTGTACAAAACTCTTCTGAAATTCTAAGATATCTTTAAGAAAAGCAATATTTGCTTGTAAAGGATCAGGTAATTCCTGTAAAATCTGATACGTCCTGATTAAATTCACAGATTCAAAGGTAGGATCATTTGCAGCTAAAACTTCCTGAATCTTTCCTAAGGTAGGATCAATAATAGGGACAGATTCTTGTATCGCTTGAATATCTTCTTCACTTACATAAAAAGGATTAAAGGCTTTCTCCAATACTTGTTCAGAAAGAGGATATTGAGCACCCTGTCGAATCGCCCTAATTAAAGGTATACTTTCAATGTCAATAGATTTTGGATTGAGGTCTTGTAACCGGTGTACGTATTGCATAACTACTCCCCTTTTATATGAAAAAGGAAGGACGAATACCCTTATTAAAGTTTCGAAAAGAAAGTTCCATAAGAAACTTAGGTAAGATACGGGGTTGTAATCTCTTTATCTCTAAACATTTTTTGAAGTGTGCGAACAAGTACAGGTTCAACCTTATCCCTATACTCAAGAGCCCATCTCACTTTTCGTTCTGAACTATCAAGAAGCTCAACACTTTCCCCTATGGTAAATCCTACATCATAAGCTTCGTATATTTGGCTAGCTAATCGATAGGTTACATCTCCCTCATCTCTGGACATTCTCTTCAAAGGAAGTCTTACTTTTCTTTCTCCCTGCATCCGAAAGTACCTTCTTGTTACCTCAGGAGATATTCCTAAAAAATAACTGATATCTGATGCGCTAAGTTGTGTTGAAAAAGCTCTCTTCACCGCTCTGAGTGTTTCTGGAGGAGTTGCATGAAACTCTTTTGAACCATACAACGGAGGAACCTGAGCAATGACAAGCGCTTTTCTTGCTGTAGTATGATGAAAAGATGATTTTTCAGTTAATTTGTCTATAGAAACTCTTTGTGATCTTTCTAATGCCTTATAGTGTCTTCTGAAAAAACGCACAAGATCCTTTAAGGGAATACGTTTCAATTCTCCTTGAGCATAGATCTGCGCTGCTGCTTTTTCAGCAGGATCATGCTGCGCAAGATGTATTACATAATATTTCAAAGAAAAAAGAATTTGGCTGTAAAACTCCCGAAGTTGTTGTTGTTCTCTCCGAATTCTTCCTTCATAAACTGCTCTTTTCTGCATAAACTCAGTATGAGTTCGTGAATCAACAAGGTATTGCCTTACAGCTTCTCGCGAAATCCCGCCATTGCGTTCTCCTATCGCTTGTTCAGTAAATTCTCCTGTAACTAATGTATCAATTCCTGGTCTGTATCTGTAGGGAAAAAGCTCTGGCAACCGAATATGATGCTCCTCTGCTTTAGCAATGACTGTAGAAGGTTTCCATCCAGTTCTTTTACAAATAATCTCAAGCGAGCGCTCTCCTTCTCTTACTAATGTACGTAAAGTAGCAAGTTTTGTTTTCTGTGCAAATTTGAGATGTTGTCCTCGTCCGTCCATGTACTTAAAGAATAAGAATAGTTTTAAAAAAATTCCTATTTAGTCAACAAACAAGAAATCCTCATCCCAAGTTTTTTTCAATTTTCCTTTTTCCATATTCAGTAAAGGCATGTAATTTCGTAATAAGCTAAATTGAGTAGTAACTCGCAATGCAAAGGTATTCGTAATACAATCCTCTCCAAAGTGTTTCCTCACCATAGGTACAATACTTCCATTAAATATCTCCATAATCTCAATACCTTTTCCACCTTCTAAGATTAAACACCAGAGTAATTGTCCATTGCTCTCTCCTAAAAAACTCTCAAAAATATGAAGAGTATTAGTTCGTACTAAAGGCTCTTGTTTGATTTTCTCTAGGAAAAATGCTTTTGTAATGCCAATCTTAAACGTTAACACATAGAGTTGTCTTGCTGGCAAACTACTTATTCCATATCTACTTGTATCTAAATAACAATAATACTGCAAAACACCTTCTTCTTCTAACTTCTTTCTTTTCCTATTCACACTCATTACAGGAACCTTCGTTGTTTTGCTGATCTGATTATCACTTAACCTAGGATCTTTAATTAAGGCTTTAACAATCAATTTCTCTTGTTCGTCTAATTGTATCATTTTATCTCTATTTATTGTTATATTTATACCTATTTATAGTAATAACTTATATATATACCTTTCTATTCTAGTTATTCATGGTAAATGACAACTTTTCAACAGTAGAATGGAGTGTTAGTAGGCTCTATGTAAGAGGTCCAATGAGAACCTTCTTCGAAGAAACACGAGGAAATCCTCTAAAACTATTAACCTATACAGAAGTAGAAATAAAATATGGAATAGATCCCTATAACGTTCCCTCACCAAGAGATAAGGATTTCACTTTCGTAACGGATAGAGTAGAGAGAAATGGAAAATCAAATATTCCTCCAGGACATGTATTCATAAAAGCAGGTCGTTTCTACGTAGGGTATCCTAAAGAGAATGCTGCACTAGAAATAGGAAGAGAGGAATTAGCAAACATTGGAATTGATGAAAAACTTATTGATTATCAGAATTCCTTGCCTGTCGGAAATGGTTATTTTGCTTTGCGTTTAGTAGCAACGCCTTTCCTTGAACTCTTAGCAAAAGATTCGTGAGTTTGTAACCATTTTTCATGGCTTTCTTTAATGATTTTCATGGCTTGAGAATAATTCTTTGCCAAATGTAATGACCCTGTCTCTCTTTTTTCCAAGAAATGATGATGTAAAGGCCACTTCTGAATCCATTTATAGAAATCAGCCCACTCTTGTCCAAGTAAAATAATAGGAATGTCATTAATTTTTTTCACTTGTACTAATTGCCAGACATACAAAAATTCTAACGTAGTTCCAACACCTCCAGGAGTAACAACAACAGCATTAGATAATAGAGTAAATTCATCTAATCTTTTGGAAAATTCTGAAAAATTTTCTCGTAAATCTAAATGAAGGCTTGTTTTTTGCTCCTTAGGAAGTTTTATGGTTAACCCAATAGAGTAAGGTTTGTTTTGTTTAGTATGTTTCCTTCCTGCGTGATGTCCTCTATTTGCTGCATCCATTAATCCGGGTCCACCACCAGTAACTATATCTATACCATCAGCAGCAATCTCTTTTGCAAGATCAAACACAAGAACATACCTTGGATCATCTTTTTTTATTCTAGCAGATCCAAAAATAGCAACCCGAAAATACTCACCCTTTTTCATAAAGCTTCAAAAAGAAAGAGCTATTTAAAAGTATCGAAGTATTGAGCAGTGTGTAAGAAGTCTACCATTCTGTAGGTTCAATTCCTAATTCATAGTATGCTCTGCTTAGAATTGTGAAGTTGTACGCGCACCATGTGAGCTGGCTTTCTTGCTCTTTAGCAGTATCCTTTTTACAATAAACAGTGTCACCAAATTTGCGTTTCTTGGCGCTGTTCGTACATTCAACATTGCTTCGCGTATGATACTCTGCATCATACTCCTCAGAATGCTCTTCAGCATACATGAGCATATGCTTCCATGCCGGGTGACCTTTTGGCTTTTTGGTGAGACCTTTCTTGAGATGGAATCGTGGCTTTCCCCCCGCTTCTTCGACTGCAGTACAGTTTTCTCTTGAAAGATAAATTCCATCTCCTGCGTGAATGTTGGTTTTGAAGTCTTTTTTGATTCTCTTGATATGTTTGCGGAAGATGATGTTATCTTTGCCTTTTTCTGATAAAACGTCAAGAGCAACGACAGGATGAAGCTCGCATCCTGTCGTTATGTGGACGTTTATGTGATCTCTTTTACGAGTTTCCTTGTTGCAACGTATGCTATACCAGCTGGAATATGTTTTTGTTCGCTCTCCTGTTTTATCTGTGGCAAAGTTTTTCTCAATAAACTTAAGCGGATTTGAGGTATACCTAATAATTTCATCAAGATATTTTTTACACACAGGATTGTTCAAGTAATTGTCCAGAGTCTTGAAGCACAGAACCTTGAAATGAAGTTCGAACGCTTGTTTCATCAACCGGATATAACCCACGCTTCGTCTGAGGCTCTTACAAAAATATTGTTTAATACTCAAATTCATTAACACATCATACAATTCTGCGGGCGGAGCGCCAATGCCGCTCCACAAGCTCTTTTTCTTACACACAAAATAAACAACTCGCGGCAGGTATTCAAAGAAAATGAATATCTCATTTTCTTGGGCAAGGTTATATCTGGCTTCATTACGATCTTTCATCTGAAATATTGTGCCTAACTATTATTTAAGAATTTATATACACTAAAACACAAATATTTATTATCTTATTATGCATAACACAACACGTGATGTATATACGCAAGAAAAAAGTCAAGGGATACATTTACTATTACCTTGTCGAAGGGAAACTTGAGAACAAAAAGGTTAAGCAAAAAATAATCAAATATTTAGGTTCTGCAGAGAACATTCTAGAAAAATTCAAATTCTGGGAAAAAAACAGCTAATTCTTACACCCTGCTGAAGTATTGAGCTGTTAAGTTAAAGGGAGCTAATTGATATTTCTAATTTTAACTGGAGAACCTTAACCTAAGGTTAATATCTCGGGGGTACTTTTTGCTCATCGAAGACAAGCTTTTCGGGAGCATTTAACTGCTTGATTATTAAAAATGTTCTAACTTAAGAAAATTCTTTTTCTCATTTAATCCTTTCAATAAGTTAAATATAAGTATAATAACCACCGCCGATATTATTCCAATTATCCAACCCATAACACTAATAGGGACTGTTCCAAACACTTTATTCAATGGAGTATAAATTACTGCTATTGTTGCTATAATTGAGGCTATAGAAGCATAGAAAAGGTATTTATTAACTCTTAGAGACTCAAATGAAACCTTGTGCCTGAAAGACATAAAATTATACGCATTAGCTATCTCTAAACCTATCAATGAAAGCAAAGCAGTTGTTCTTGCAAAATCTATGCTTTGATGAAGAATATTAAAACTTACAAAGAAAACAGATAAAGTTATAATTGCCATAGATGTTCCTGCTATTGCTAACCAGATTATAAGAGATTTATTTAATATTTCCTTTTTCTTTCTTGGCTTTTCTTCCATTATATCTTGGGAAGAAGGGGTTAATGCAAGAGTTATCGCCGGCAAGTCATCTGTTACAAGATTCATAAATAATATCTGTAATGCGAGGAGCATGGGAATTTGCCAACCAAAGAAAGGAGCTAATAAAACTCCAATAAATAGAATCATCAGTTCTGCACAATTGCACGATAGTTGATAGGTTACAAATTTTCTGATATTCTTAAAGATTGTTCTCCCTTCTCTTATAGCCACAACAATAGTTGCAAAATTATCATCTTTTAATGTTAAATCTGCAACCTCTCTTGAAACATCTGTTCCATTCTTGCCCATTGCTACTCCAATATGAGCTTCTTTGAGAGCCG
>Ga0209541_10008463_pt1 | contig 16947 bp, 14 predicted proteins | sample RifCSPlowO2_01_FD_184027 | JGI IMG/M metagenome (GOLD analysis project Ga0209541, IMG submission 184027) | Groundwater microbial communities from Rifle, Colorado - Rifle CSP2_plank lowO2_0.1 (SPAdes) (version 2) | ecosystem: Environmental > Aquatic > Deep subsurface > Groundwater | place...
CTCATGGCGCCCGTATCGCCCATAAAAAATTTAGCCGGATAAATATTGAACCACAAAAAAGCAATCAAAGAACCCATTATGGCCGCAAGAAAAACGACTAAATCCATTCTGCCTTGGTCAAAGGCGATGGCCGCATAAGCCCCAAACATGGTAAGAAAAACCCCGGCGGCTAAACCATCAAGACCATCTGTCTCATTGGCTGAAAAAGCCGAAGCAACAATTACAAAAATAAAGAACGGGATGTATAGCCAACCAATGGTCCAATCGCCAAGAAAAGGAATATTGACAAAGTCCCAGCCGAGTTTGGAGTAAAACCACCAAGCGCCGCCGGCCCCAACAATAGCATACATTATTAAACGATCTCGCATTCTTAATCCACCGCCTCCCGAACCCTTCCTTAAAACACCGAGCATATCGTCAAGCAATCCAAAAAGTGCCGCAATAATCAAAGTAGCAAAAGGAACCCAAGTTTGGCCTCGAGAAAGAAAATTGATACTGCCAAGAGCGGTATCTGGATATATTCGGGCCAATAACCAATAACCGATTGTTAATATCGATACTGTGACCCAGATAACCACTCCGCCCATTGTAGGGATACCGACTTTTTTCTTGTGAAGTTCCGAAAAAATTGGCGCATTCTCATGGCGAACGACGCCTTTGCCTAATTGATATTTATATAAAATTTTTGTCCATAACGGCGTGATAAAAAGCGTAACAAAAAAAGCTACCGTAGCAACGGCAAAAATACGAACTACGTTAAAAATTGTAAAAACACTATCGCTCATAATACTGCTTAAAGCTTAAAGACTAATGACCAAAGCCAGAATTTTATCTTGCTTTAGTCCTTAAGCATTAGACATTAAGCTCATCGCCATCTATATGCCATCCGGGTCCACTCGACTAACTTCTGGGTATCCCCAAATCTATCATTTGAACCAAGGACAATACTTATTATTTTACCGGGATAATCAGGCACGCTGGCAACTAATATCATACACTGGCCGGCACCATCTGTATATCCAGTTTTGCCCCCGATAATGTCTTTGATCAATCCGAGCAACCGATTTGTACTAGTGATGGAATGTTTGATTCTCTCATCGCTTGATTCCACAATCGCTGTTTTCTCGGCCGATATGTCCCAAATTTCTTTATAATTCAAAGAGTATTGTACTAATTTTACCAGATCTCTCGCCGTTGAATAGGCGCTATCATCTAAACCAGCCGGATCAGTAAAAAATGAGTCATTCATATCTAGATTTCTAGCTTTGACATTCATCTCGCCAACAAAATTAATACCTAGACTTTTAGCATGCTCCGCCAAAGCATACGCAGCATCATTGGAAGATTCTATAAGCATCAGCTTGAGTAGATTTCTAACAGTTAACTTTTCGCCTAAATATAAATCCTGTTTTTCACCATCTACTTTGATAGATTTCTCGGTGATAGTTACAATATCGTTTGAATCAAGTCTTTCTAGGACAACTACCGCGCTTAAAATTTTAGTAAGAGAAGCTATCGGGAGCTTAGAATCAGTATCCTCTTCGTACAAAAACCTATTAGAGTCAGTATCATAAATAAGGGCGGATTTGCCACTTATCATAGGCCGAGGAATCTCAGCATTGAGAATAGGAATATAATTGGGTTCGGATACAGAAAGAATATAGGCCTGCCTTTGAGAATTAGAAATACTTAGAGACGCCAGATCACTTAAGGGAATGTCTTGAGAGTTTTTAACGGCCAAAAAAATATTTACAGCAAAGAGAACAATTATCGTAATTGTTACAACATAAACCTTTAATCGCATAATCTTACTTCTCTATCTTTAAATGAAGCTCCCTAAGTTGTTTTTTATCTAATTCCGATGGCGAACCCATCATAAGATCCCTGACATCTCCCGTCTTAGGAAAAGCAATTACCTCTCGAATATTCGGCTCACCCTGTAGAATGGAAACCAATCTATCCAAACCCCAGGCAATCCCGCCATGAGGAGGAGCGCCATATCCCAGAGCACTCAACATGTGGCCAAAACTTTCTTTTATCCTTTCGCTCTCGAAGCCCATTATTTCAAAAACTTTCTCTAATGCCTCTGGTCTATGGTTGCGGATGCTACCGCCCCCTATCTCCCAACCATTTAGAACAATATCATACTGACTGGTAAGAATTTCGGCAATTTTTTCCTTTTTCAACAAATGTCCCATGTATTCCGGCTTTGGCGCTGAAAAAGGATTATGGGTAAAAGTCCACTCCTTCGCTGAAGCGAAGTGCGCAACATCCACTTTTTCGAAAAATGGAAAATCTATCACCCAGCAGAAAGCAAGAAGATTGGGATCATCCTTATCTTTGCGCAGATCCGGTCGATCGGAGTTATATTTCTCCATCGCCTCTTTATAACTAATTCTGGGAAATGGTATCTCTTGAATTTTTTTGTTCGGATATAATTTACGGATGATCTCGATTAAAAGTTTTTCATTCAACTCCATCACATCTTCTCGCTCAACAAAACTCATCTCTAAATCAAGCTGGGTAAATTCCGGCTGACGGTCACCCCTAGTATCTTCGTCACGAAAACAACGAGCAATCTGAAAATATTTCTCAACTCCTCCCACCATTAATAACTGCTTATACTGTTGGGGGCTCTGGGGTAAAGCATAGAACTTACCAGGATAGAGCCGAGATGGAACAACATAATCCCTCGCTCCTTCCGGAGTTGATTTAGTGAGTATCGGTGTCTCGACTTCTATAAATCCGGCATCCGAAAGCCAGTTTCTTATCGAATGAATAATATCGTGGCGCTTGATGAGGTTTTTATTTAATCTTGTACGCCTAATATCTAAATAACGATACTGCATCCTTGACTCTTCACCTATCTCATAGCCATCAGTATCTATTGGCAAGGGCATCGCTTCGGCCTTGTTGAGGATCTCTAGTTCCAAGGGTTCTATCTCTATCTTGCCGGTTTCAATCTCTGGATTTACCATTTTTTCTGGACGCTCTTTGACTTTGCCCTTTATCCTAATAACCCACTCGGTTCGAAGTTGGTTTGCGGTTTCATAGAGATCTTTTGTCCAGGGACCAAAAACAACCTGCGCCACTCCGCTTCGGTCACGCAAATCAATAAAGATTATTTTTCCATGATCTCGCCGGACATTAACCCAACCAGCCAGTTGAACTTCGGTTCCGACAAGATCTTTAGTTTCTAAAACTAGAGTTCGTTGCATGATTGAATGTTATCATAGAAGTTATAAAAAACAAAAAACCCGCCCTTTTGAAAAAAGCGGGGCAGGTCGGACGAATGTCTGATTCAGAACCAACCTAATATTTTACCGGAAAGTAGAATAAAAATAGCAAAAAGAAAAATCTTACTAAATGCTAAACCACTTCTACCCTTACAGAATGTGTTGTAAATTTCAAAACAAAACATCAGACAAACACCTACAAATGATATCCACACGAAAAAAGGCATGAGCCATCCTCCTACATCAATGAACTTTCAATTATCTTATCCACTAATTGAGTCATCGTCAAGCCGGCGGCAAGGGCGGCCCTCGGTAAAAGGGAGTTGGGGGTCAATCCGGGAAGAGTATTGGTTTCGAGCACATATATTATGTGCTCACCCTGAGTAGCTTGCCCTGAGCTTGGTAGAAGGAAGTCGAAGGGCTTTTGTATTATCATATCAGTTCTTGAATAAGCCCGACATCCTAAAAGCTGATGAGCTTTTACAGCAATCTCTTTAACTTTTTTAGTTATATCTTCATCTATTCGCGCTGGAGTAATTTCATCAGAATGGCCGCTTTTGTACTTAGCATCATAATCAAAAAACTTATGTCCCCTTTTTGGAACTATCTCCGTCACAGGTAAAGCTGAAATTGACTGGCCATTTTCCAGGACTCCACAAGTCACTTCTGTTCCTTCAATAAAATCTTCGATGAGAACTTTCTTCTCAACCAGAAAAGCTGATTCTAGGGCTTTATTTAATTGGCTTGCATTTTTTACTATCGATACCCCAACCGAAGAACCATTCGAGCATGGTTTAACCACCACCGGAAAACCAGCAACTTTACTTGTAAAAACATTTAGCAAGGCCTGATAATTTTCTCCGGCTCTTATTTTCAAAGTTTTAGGAACTTGAAGTCCAGCCAGTCTGAACATTTCCCGACTTCGTAATTTATCCATTGCCAAAGCTGAAGCAGTAATTCCTGAGCCAGTATATTTTTTATCATAATACTCAAGCAAAGCCTGAACTCGGCCATCTTCACCGAAAGTACCATGAAGGGCGTTAAAAACTATATCGCAACTCGCCAATGCTTTTCTCTCGTCCATTTTCCTGTTTCCAACAAACCATTCTTTATCTTTGGTTATTTTAATACCAATAGCTTGATATTTTGATTGGTCAAGATTTTCAATAACACTCATTCCGGTACTCAAAGATACCTCGTGTTCAGTCGAGAGTCCGCCCATCAAGACACCAATTTTTAGCTTGTCGGACATGGTTTTTTAAAAAAATGATCTTATAAATTTTACCACTTCCGGAAATGGCGGTATAAACCAGATAACTATATCTATGGCTATTAATACTATAATTATCTTCTCCAGAAAAGCGTTCTGTTTCTCGGCCAAAAAGCTCATTAGCATTTGGGAAATATCCGAAAGATATTTTATTTTCTCATCTAGAACATCGAAACGATCCTGAAGTTCATACTCCGCATTCATCCGATTGTATAGATTCTCTAACTCGGGCGATTCCCAAACCTCCTCGGGTTTGTCAAATAATGAAAGATGGGCAACCGCTGTTTGTTTTACCGATAAGGCATTGCCGATCTGGCGAAGAAGTTGTTTCTCGGTCAACATAGCCTGACCGCTGGATTTTAAATTCTCGACAATCGTACCTATCTCGGATAAGCTTGTTTCGATCTCATCCTCATATCTTTCAAGGGCAACGGACTGAGAAAGAACATAAGAAATTATTTTTATTTCTTGAACGCCTAATTTTGGAATAAAAACCTTATCAAATGTTATTTTAGTCGTATCGCCCCCAACAAAAACCTTAGTATCTTCATCGTAATTGTAAGAACCCTTTTTGCTCTTAACAAGCGGCTGTATTTCTTTTAAAAACTCTAAGCGAAGACGGTAGGGAACGTCCCAAAATGTAACCGCTCCAAATTTAGTTAATACGGCATACTGATCTTTCAAAAGACGAACAACTAGGGGGTGATCACGGTTAAGATAGGCATATTCCCTAACATTTTCCTGAATTCTCTTTAAATCAACAGATTCCCCGATATAGACGGTTTCGGCTGAATGTTTGATATATTTTACTTTCGTGGCTTTAGACATTTTATAACCTAACTTTAACACAAATTCAACCAATTAAAAACGACCTTTTTAGGGTCGCTTTTTTACTTTTTAATTGCTTCTACGAGATCAACTTTCTGATTACCGACATACAGAGTATGTGGTTTCTTAAAATCACAATCGCCATCCTTCATCTTTATACATTCGAGCGTAACCGGAGCTATCCAGCCAATATTAAATTTCTTCAAATGTTCAGAATCGGTGTGAAAAATGATTTTCGTCTTACTATCTATCGTCGCTACTTCAACTATGTTCTTCTCGGAATCAATGACTTTAACCCAGCCATCTTCGTGATTTTTTACTAAGACACCATCTTTATAAATGTCGTCGTGAAAAGAACTAGATACGGTATTGCCCAGTTCACGAGCGTTATTTACTGATTTTATCTTTGATTGAACAACTTCTGCAAATTCTGCTTGAAACTGAGCCCAAAGCCGTTCTACTTCTTCTGCCTTTTTTTGAGCATATTTGTTGATAGAAAAGCTTATGAGACTAACAATGACAAGAACGACTAGCAGAACCTTCTCTCTTCTGGTTAGTTTTCTCATCTCGACTCCAGTCCTTTGCTCAATATTTAAGGAACTTAACTTTTACATATTATATAATAAAAGGTTAGGAAGTCCAGGACTGGACTTTATTGATAAGATGCCAAGAGATTAGCTAAAATTTTTCTTTTTTCTAAATCTTTCTTCCAGATACTATTTGAGCGTTTGCCATTGACTCTTAATCCTTTAGAGAAATTAATCTCTTGAGCAAACTTTTTAATATTTTCTCTGCGACTGATAATGATTTCATGAAAACGAGTATCAACTTTGGAATCAATACTGAAATTTTTTAGAAGCTTTTGTACTATCATCAAAATTGAATTATCGTGCTGATATCCTCTGATCCGTCTTATGTGACGTAATCTTCTAAAATCCACAGACCCTTCATCATCGAAAAAAGCAGATAGAAATTCTTTCTGAAGATTTCTTCCAGAATTAGTAATAATGGCGAATAGTTGGGATATCTTATCTTTAAAAAATGGGGCTAATTCAACGTTATGATAGGCGAGACAAATCACCCCATCATTCTTTTTATATATTTTGGGATCAAAATTATAGATACCCTTCATTCTGCTAACAAAATTCCTAAGAAGAGCAGGACTTCTATTATGATATAGAATGCCAATATTTCGAATAGAGCCATCAAAAACAACATGAGCAAAAAGATTTACATATGCAGGTGTCCAGTCTTTAAAATCAGTGTAGTGTCGCCCTAAGATACTCTTTCCTTTTACTGGTCCCTTGCCTCTTATTCCCCTAATTTTAATCTCTCGCAGTTTAAGACGAAGCTTTTTCGTCTTAAACATCTTATTTATATGAAAATAGACGCTTGTTTTTGGCCGTCCAGTTATTTGAACGATTTCACCCAGAGTATACCCATTTTTACGTAAAGTTTTACACAGATTACCAAATGCCTTCATAGTCCGTCCCCCGAGAATCGAACTCGGAACCTCATCCTTAAAAGGGATTTGCTCTACCAATTGAGCTAGGGACGGTTACTACTGCTATTTTTATTATATCAAAAAATTGGTCTATTGCAAACTATCTTTATTGGGATATAGTCCAAGGTTCTATTTATCAGATTATCGCTTGATTTGCCATCAATGTCTTAATAAGTTTGAAAAAACCTAGCAGCCGACCGATAATCGGCTTTTTCTTTTTCTGATAAAGTTCAGACATTTGACATTAATCAGCCATTTTTTATACTTAAAATATGAATCCCGTACGAAGTAGTAAAAACTTTGGACGGGATAGTAACGAAATCCTCGCGTGAATATGAATGGCAAACGGTTGACCTTCAAACCTTGCAAGGGTTACTTCGTACGGGATGAAAAAGAAAATGACAATCGACACATTAGCCCGAATGACCCAAGATGAGTTCTCCAGAATGGATGGAAAGTTTGAAGCCCGTTTTGATAAAGTTGATAATGATATGGCAGAAATGAAATCTACTCTGAAAACAGTTCTTGACGTTGTTTTAGAAATACCCTCGAAAAAGGCCTTCAATCGCCTTGAAACCAAAGTTGAATCTATAGATGCTCGACTGACATCTGTTGAGAGAAAAGTTAAATAATCCTTCGACAGGCTCAGGACAAGTAAACTACTAAATTTGAAGGGCATCCTAAATAGGTGCCTTTTATATTGTCTGATTTATCCGCCTTCGGCTTGGCTATGCCATGGCGAGCATGATGAAGTTTAGCCTACAGCGAGACGCAGTCAGCCGTTACACAAAACAGGTAGTGGATAACCAAGACTCAATTTATGAAAAAGGGGGGCAATGCCTACCTGCCTTTGGAGGGTTGTCGACTAGAGCGGCAAAGTCATTGACGAGATACGATATTGATTCTTACGTTCCCAAAAGTTATAATTAGTAAACAATGGAATCAAAATTTAAAATTACCTACGGCGGTTGGTATCAGAGAACAACCCTTCATTTAAGTGAGGTTTATGACCTTTTTGCCTTAGGTAAATCTGGTCTAAATCTTTCGAAAGATAAACTTTCCGAATTCCATAAAAAGTTTGATTTCGAATCTGTTACCAGAGAAGCGGGATACTTTGAATTTGTAAAAGCAAAAAGTACCAATGGAATCGAGATCAGATATTACGAAGACGGTCTATATATTTTAGAAATTGAATTAGATTATCTTAATTCTATTGGCAAGACTAAGGAGCTCCTTGAAACCTACTTTAATGAGGTATTAAACCCTGCCACTTCTTACATTTTTTCTCTCGGAGCACCAACACCTAAAGTTCTAGCAAATATTAAGACAGTCCATCCAGTCGTTATAAGTGTTGTTCAGGATAACCCTGAGACTTTTAAACCTATCCGCGGTGAATTCGGTGATATCTATAGTACAATCGCATCTCAAGATATAGTTGTTTATAAGACACCCGGATATATTTTTATTGCCTCATCTCCGAAATCAGGAAATGCGGTGGCTGAACTAGTGGAAATGCAAATATTCTTTAGAGAATTTAAAGACCAGCTGGAGAAATACCTCAATATCCACAGAAATCTCTGGGAAGAAATATCGGATATTAAGGAAAGAAAATTGCTAAGAGGCAGTGAGATTGAGCCGATTCGAGCAAAATTAGATAGTTACCAAAAAACAATAAGTTTAATCAGTAATAGAATTAATCAGATGGGTTCTTATATCCGTACCCGTTCTTCTATAGCCAAAGGCTCCGATATCGAGGAACATCTAAGAAAATTATTTGAATTCAAATTTGAAGTCTTAACCGATACCTTAGATTACATAAAAGAATTATGGAAAATGACTACTGATTACTTATCGTCGGCAATACAGAATATCGTAGAGATAAAAAACCAGGGGACCAGCAGGGGTATCCAGTCATTACAGGTAATTACCAGTATAGGCGTAGTCTCGGGTATAATAGGCTATTTCTCTAAAAATGAATTACCAAAATTTACTGCTCTAGGTGCTCTGTACTTTGTGATGATAATAGCAATTACATGGCTAATCAATGTCTCCATCTCTACTCTCTATAAAAACAAAAAATACACCCTAAAGTTTACGGATAGGGCTAAGGATATTTAGTGGCTTTGCACATCACATCTCCTTTTTTATAAGATTATAAATCTTGGAGGAATTTTTGTATAATATTCCCCTATCCCCGACTATGCAAACCCGAACGGCAAGATAATCGCTCATCTCGGATTTCAGAGCCTCAAAATACTCTTTTTGAGTGTCTTTAAGCGAAAGTATCCGGCCATTATCGTGATACAAAATATCTTCCGGTACAAATCGCCACGGAGTTAAAGTTGGAACTATCACAATTTTATGAGCCGGGACAGCTATTAGTTTTGCGACCCTAGATTCAAGATTCTCAAGATCATTAGGAGAAGTGTGCTTCATAAACTTTTGAAAAAATTCTTTATTTTCTCCTATCACTTTTATTTTCTTACCGGCAATTCTCTCTTTAAATTTCTTGTCGTTAAGTCTTATCACGACTCCGGTGCTGGGAAGAGTTCTATTGTTATATGAGTCATAGAGAAACTTTAAGTTTTGGTCTTGGTGAGTATAAATGAGAGCCATCAATTCCTGATCATTTAATCGCCACAGCTCAGCTGGGTCAGTCCCGGATAGGCCTATCAACATCGATATCATTTTCTGGATGAACCTCTGGCTGATAAGAGCGGACTTATGAAGATAAACTTCTTTATACATATAAAGGTAAAGTTTCTGCATTTGCTTAGCCGCTTCAAGAGATTTTTTGTCTATGACTAAGTTACCCCTTAAATAAACGAGGTAGTTAAATAAACTTTCTATATCCGGCCTTTGGCCAAAACCGGTATGATAAACGTCCCGCTCAAGATAATCAAGTTTGTCCATCCCGACATTTTTATCCATTACTATCCGGTAAAGTGGATTTTTATGAGCGGCTATTTTCTTTATAAATTCATAATCTCCACCAGCCGCCCTAACTTCTTCTTTTAACAACTCAAGAACTACCAGACCATTCTCATCTTCGTCACCGCTTAACGGGGTTAACTCCTCAATAACATGTGAAAATGGGCCGTGACCAATATCGTGAAGCAGGCCAAAGAGTGAAACATTCTTTGCCTCATATGGTGTCAAAAAACCATCCTCAACCATCCTCTTTGAAAATCTCTTTGTTTTACCATATACACCCATAGCATGCTCGAAACGATTATGGGTTGCTCCAGGAAAAACATTGAGTGTCGTCCCTAGTTGAGAAATATGAAGCAAGCGCTGAAAAAGCGGATGATGAATAATGGGCATTATGTCCCTGATGTCTATAGACTCGCTTGGAGGAATTCGGATGTATTTTCTATAGAATTGGTTCATTTGGTACTATGAATAATTACATTTCCACGCAAAAAAGAAAAGCCCGCCAAATGAGCTACTATTAAAAATCGAGCGCAGGCTATCTGTCTTGTCGGGACATTAGAGTTGCCGGATTGCTTGGTTTGTCAAAGGTCTTTCCTTGACAAAATTCGGCAACGAACATAGTGAGCTTTGCCGCTGGAGCAAAGCGAACGTGTCCCGAAAGACAGTAGCCGAGAGCGAGATTTGTTAATGTTGCAAGTCGGGTGAGAAATTGAAGAGACGAAAGAAAAAACTACCCTACTCCTTCTTCCCCATCGCCTCTTCCAAAACCTTCTTGAGAGCATCGGTATTTACTTCTACCTTTGGCCTTTCTCTTTTATCCTCTATTTTTCTACCGCGAAAATTAACCGGTCCCTGTCTTAGCGCATCACTAAATGAAAGCCTAGACGACTGTGATTGCTGTTGCACCTGCTGTTGTTGGGCTCGGAACTCGGTTGGAGTTTGAACTGGTTCAACAACTCTTGTCCCGATTGCTCCAGAATCTTTCAGATTCTGGCTAGCAATCGAGGATCCTCGACTTCGTTGCTCCAAATTTTTCGGAGACGAAATCGGGAGCTCTAGTCCAATAGTCCGCCCTTGCGATTTATCTAGAGGTCTATATTCAGGATTTATTGGCGGACGAGAAGGCATTGGCCTATGATATATTGGCATCGATTGGCTTTGTCTTTGAGAATCAAATTGTGATTGGAACTGTCTTGGTCTTGGCTGCTCCTGACCAAAATTAGGACGACTGCCATAACCTCCGCTTCCTTGTTGAGGTTTCTTGTCTTCCTCTGTGGCAAGAGCCCAGTCGGCAACATCCTTCTCAACTTCACTCCGAGGAGTAGCATAAGTTCTTCTGGAATACTCAATGATTGCCTCCCGATTAGACTTCTCGAGTCTTGGTAAAGGAGGAATGGCCGTGGCTGAAAATCCTCTTGAAGACACTCCGTCAATCATGAGTTTCAAATACATATTATATTTTCCAAGATTAATAATATCAGCCATTAAAAAGTCAGGTGAAAACCATTTTTCTAAAAACTCAGCATCTTCTGCGCCGACTCTAAAAGAAACGATTGTCCCAACATTACCAAAAACAGCATCTCTAACCGGTTCTTCCATCTGTTTTATATATTGGTGAGCGATAACCAAACTTAAATGGAACTTCCTGGCTTCAGATAATATGTTAGCGAAAGATTCAGTAGCAAAGTTCTGAAACTCATCTACGTAAAGACAAAAATCATGCCTATCTTGCTCCGGCGTATCAACTCGAGACATCGCGGCAAGCTGAATCTTAGTTATCAACAAAGCTCCCAAAAGACGGGAAGCATCTTCCCCTATTTTACCCTTAGAAACATTAACTATCAGGATCTTGCCCTCATCCATGATTTTTCGAACATCAAACTTTGGATTGACCTGACCGATAATATTGCGAATAACATTATTAGAGGAAAACTGACCGACCTTGTTTTGAATGGCCGCCGTGGCCTCAGTTGCAAACCGATCAGCGTACTTGGCAAACTCATCAACCCAAAAAGATTTGACTATAGGATCTTTAAGGTTAGCAATGACTTTATTCCTATAACTTTTAACGGACATCATTCGGTTAATTCCTAAGAGTGTCGAATCAGGATATTCAAGAAGGGCCAAAATCGTATTATTTAAAATGTACTCCATCCTTCCAGACCATACCTCTGCTCCCCATATTTTCTTAAAAACCCCCAGAAGCCCGGAAGCAATAAGATGACGATAGTCATAATCAACTTTTGCCATTATGTTAAAAGCAATCGGAAATTCTAGATCGGAAGGGTCAAAATATATAACATCTTTTACCCGATCAGCAGGTATATGATCAAGGAGCTGATCAGAAGGATCGCCGTGAGGATCAATAAGAGCTAGGCCACGCCCCGCTTCAATATCCTGAATAGCCATATTCTTCAAGAACTCGGTCTTGCCCATTCCGGTTGAACCAACGACATACATATGACGCCGACGATCATCTTCCTTAATGCCAAATCGCCATCGCTGATTGCGAAAATTAGTTTCACCGATGACAACAATATCTTTTTTACTTTTAACTGGCATAATAATATTTTAGTTAATTGGTAAGCCCACAGGCGGCTCGCCTCTTTTAGTTTCAACACGAGGCAGCAAAGGCGCTCTGACCCCCACATCTGGGAAGTGAAAAATAGTTGCCAACTCCTCGGTATTAAGAACAAAGGGTGTAAATCCGGTGCCAAATAATTTTCTTTCGCGAAATGCTTGAAAAATTGATATTTTTTTATTAAAAAGTTTGGATTTTTTAAATAGACCCTTGGCGAAGGTGAGAGTATATTTATTCATCTTAAAACCGTTTAGATTCTGCGATGAAAATTGCCTAAAAGCACCGACTATCCCCGCAACATGACTTTGTTGAAAATTGTCTTTTGGTCCGATGTATAAAAATCTGATTCCGGTCTGATATCCTAACTTGTCCCAGCTTTTCTCCATGGCTTTAATTATATCCTGTTTCCCGGGACTTAAGCTGACTCTTTCTTTCTCTTTCTTTTTTTCAATTTTTTCACCTTTTTCGTTAACTGGTGATGGCACCACCCCCGAAATTGCACTATCAATAGCAAAAATAGCGTCCGAAAGTAAATTACCAGTCAGGGACGATGCTTCTTTACCCATTATTTTATCAAGTACTAACTGTCCTCTTTTAACCCAGCCATCCCCAGTCGGAGCACCCATTATCTGTACCCATATTTGTTCACCGGCATGAAGAGTAGTAAAAAGTTCCGACAACGAAGCCATCGGGTCTAGTCTTTTAACATCCTCTTTACCAGCTGATTTTTCTTCAAAATCAGGATAAGTCCTTATGGGATAGGCATCCTCTTTGTTGAGAATTAGATCGGTCCCCCAAAGATCATATTGATCGTTAGGTAGGTGCATAGGCATATCATTTATATAATCTGGAACCTCATAGACTTCGGCCTCCGGATATTGAGCATAAACTTGAGCTTCAACTACATTTTTGTACTTTTTTTGGGTCCTGATATAAAAATGTATTTCTCCGCCCTTACCGACCATCTCAAAAGAAAACCAATGAGGCATTTGGCCTTTAAAAAATTTAGCCGGCCATTTTATAGGGAGAGAATAAACTCCATGGAGACCGGCAAAAACTTGCTCCATCGCCCTAGGGCTTTTTGTAACTTCCTTAGGTATCTTTATTTCCAAAAGTACCCACTCAAGAGAAAGTCTGTATTTTAAACTTGTATAATTTTGGACCACAAAGTAGGAGATAAAGTACAAGAAGACAGGTAACCAAACCCACCAGATCGAGGTGAATAAGGATAGAAATTCCTTAAAAGTATTTAAAATTAAAAGAAAAGAATTCAAATTAAAAGGCCTAAAGCTTAATGTCTAAGGCCTTAGTCCCTAGTTCTTAAGCTTTGCGTAAAATATATGTTCCGTCTTCTCGTTTTGAAAAAACTTTCGAATCTTGAAGATTTAACAAGATAGTATTTTCCTTAACCATTCGGTTATCTAGAACTTTAGCAACCAACTCTGCTCTAGCCAATGGCTTGCCGTGTTTTTTCATGACATTAACCAAAACTTCCTTGACTGTACCCGGTTGATAGCCCCATTCAGATAATCCATACATCCCGCGACCGACCAAAACAAATCTAGAATCTTTTATCAACTCGTTGTGGACTGTTTGAATATTAGCTTTCTTGGCCGAGAAACCAGTTGTATTTATCAGCTTGGCGATTTCCGTAAAGTGTTTTGGCTGTTTTTCTTTTTTCAAGACTAGAAAAGCTTTGTCTCTAACTCCCTTTGGCTTTACCTCAGCCCAGCTTATTAAACCTATATGACCAAAAACATTTCTTCCAAGTTCTTTCGATATATTTAAAAAGCTCAAGACATCTTTTGGACTTGAGACGCCGCCCGCTTGAGCAAAAGAAACTAGCTCAGCTTCAGCCACCGGACTTGTATTTTTATTAAATGACTTGACCAGACTAAATACACCATTCTTAAATGAATCGGCGCTTTCTTGGTTCAAGGCCCAGAATGAATAATACTGCTCATTATCTCCAAATCTAACCGGACCGCTAGAAGATGCGGCTGGCTGACCGGCAAGAGTAAGAATAAAAACAAGAGATGCATTAACAACGCTCTCCTTGTCGTTTCCGCTAAAGGCCTTAAACAAATCGGCCTCCTTCATAAATCCTCCATTGCCGTTAAGTATCTCTTTAGCTAAAGAAACATATCGGAAAACATCGCGAGAAGAAGCAATGACTTTTGACAGCTGATTGATTGAAAACTCCTCTATCTGCCTGACCCTCTCTCTGGTTATCCCGTAGCTCTTGCCTATCGATTCAAGAGTCTCTTTCTTGCCAGTTTTCAAGCCAAAACGCCTAGAAATAATGTCTTTGTTTCTGGGTGCTATATTTTTGACCAACGAAGAAACCGTCTTGGTTATTGCTGTTTGATTTGACATGACCTTTATAGTCTACTGTACCTCCATATACAATAGCATTATGAGTTAAACGAGTCAATCCCGTTAGAAGTAGCCTCGCAGAGGTCCTTCGGACTCGCGTCCGCCCAGGGCGGACGAGCGAGACTTCTAACGGGACCAATATTGGATTACTATAATCTATCTATTCTTCCTTGTCCATCCCGTACGAAGTAGCCTAGCCAAGGTCCTTGGACTCGCGCTCTTAGCGCGAGCTAGACTTCGTTCGGGACCACTCCGACCACCAAACTAGCAAGGGCGCAGCAACAAATATCGAAGAATAGGCCCCCAAGAATATACCGATTATTAAAGCTAGGGCAAAGTATCTTAAGCTCTCACCCCCAAATAAGTATATAGCAACTAGAGACAAAAGAGCTGTGAAGTTGGTATTTAATGATCGGGTCAAGGTCTGCATGATACTGACATGAACAAGCTTGTCAAACCTTTCTTTTAACCTATTTCTTATAACATTCTCCCTTATTCTATCAAATATGACCACCGTATCAGAAACAGAATAGCCGAGTATGGTCAAAAGTGCAGCCATAAAAACAGCGCTTATTTCAACACCATAAAAATGACCAAGCAGAGAAAAGACTCCCACCGGAATTATAATATCATGGGCAAGAGCTAACATTGCCGCCAGACCCATTGCCCAAGGAGATAAGACCACCGACATTTTACGAAAAACAAAAGCAATATAAATGATTATAGCTAAGAGGGTGATAATTATGGCTTGGACACTTTTATCTTTGAGCTCTTTGCCAACTACTGGTCCAATTGAATCAAATTTCTTTTCTTCAAAAACATCGACGAGATTAGTTCTCATCTTATTCAGGATTTCCTGATGCTGTTCTTCGGAAATTTCTCCCATCTTTAATAACACTCCCCTATCACCGACAAAACTTACTTCGACATCTTTGACTGAAAAATTATCTGATAAAGCTTTCTGAATATCAGAGGCTGATGGACGATTAGTTCCGAACTCGAACTCCAAAATGCTGCCCCCCCGGAAATCTATGCCAAAACTCAATCCATAAACTATAAAAGCGCCTAGGGCTAAAAGCGTTAACGCTATCGAAAAAAAGAACATGATTGTATAAATCTTATGCATAATTACCTAAACAGCCATTTTTTACCCTCAAACCAATTACCAGTACACAATAATAAGAAAGATCTGGTTACGGTAATAGATGTGAATAAGCTGGTAAGAACACCGATGCTTAAAGTAAGGGCAAATCCTTTAACGATAGAGGTTGTGAATGCATATAGAACCAGAGCCCCTAAAAGAGCGGTGACGTGGCTGTCCCTGATAGAAAGCCAAGCTCTTGAAAATCCTTCTTTCATCGATGGGCCAAGAGTTTTACCGGCTGCAATTTCTTCTTTCATTCTTGCGAATATTAAAATATTAGCGTCGACGGCAATGCCTAGAGATAATATAAATCCAGCTAGACCGGCAAGAGTAAGGGTGACTGGAACAAGTTTATAAGCCGCCAGAACTATCAAAACATAGACCACCAATGCAATAACTGAAACTAAACCCGGAAGACGATAAAAGGCAATCATAAATAAAGCCACAAAGATGAGACCATAGATACCTGCTTTTAGGCTAGCACTGATCGATTCCGACCCCAGAGATGCTCCTATCGTCTGTTGGGATATTATACTGATTGGTACCGGTAAAGCTCCAGAATTCAAACGATTAGCAAGGAGCTTTGCTTCTTGCGGATTAAATCCGCCGGTAATAACCGCTTGACCATTAGAAATTTCCGTTTGAACTACTGGAACACTTATCGGCAAGCCATCGAGATATATTGCTACTCGTTTGCCGATATTTCTTTTGGTTAGTTCGCCGAATAGTCTGGCCCCCTCATCGTTTAGTTCAAGACTAACTTGGGGCTGACCAGTTTGTGGCTCAAAAGAAACCACCGCTCGCTTAACATGGCTTCCGGTTAAACCGGTAGAAATAAAAAGTTTATCATTAAGGGCAAAACTGTCCAATTCAGTTGCTTGTTTGGAATCAACTTTTTTCTGAAATTCTGCCAACAACTCTTGGTAATTAGAAGCTTCCTCCTTAAACTCCAAGAATGGCGTCTCGCCGATCATCTGAATCGCCTGATTAACATCTGTTACGCCGGCTAGCTCAACAATAAGACGATCATCGCCTGAAACTTGAACTAATGGTTCAGAAACACCGAAAAAATTT
>Ga0209541_10008464_pt1 | contig 16946 bp, 10 predicted proteins | sample RifCSPlowO2_01_FD_184027 | JGI IMG/M metagenome (GOLD analysis project Ga0209541, IMG submission 184027) | Groundwater microbial communities from Rifle, Colorado - Rifle CSP2_plank lowO2_0.1 (SPAdes) (version 2) | ecosystem: Environmental > Aquatic > Deep subsurface > Groundwater | place...
ATAGGAGGGGAGATGGCTCTATCGGCAATTGGAGGATTAGGAGCAGCCAAAGTTTCTAAGGCTTTGTATTTAAAAAATATTAAAATCAAATGTTTTGAGAATAATTTTTTAATCCAAGGATACTCATGTGGTCGGTCAATTGACTCTAAAGATGAGTAAAGAGATTTTACAGAGTGTCTGTGGATTGTTTAAATCCTAAATTAAACCTTCTTTTTGAGAGTTGTGTAGTAGGTTACTGCGCTTGCTAAAAGTACAATTATTCCCCCTGTTAAAGCTATATTTCTAACTAAGTTACTTGAGCTGGATCCTTTTATAGAAGAAACTGGGCTTGGGCGCAAATAAGCAGGCTGAGTGCTTGCTGATGCTTCTGAACTGGTTGCGGATTCAGTTGCGGATTCAGCTGTTACATCATTTACTCTGCTCAGCCCATAATCTGAGCTGGCAGATACATTGGTTACTCCTAAAGCGCTGCTTACTACTTCCACAATCTTTTCAGCTACAAATGATCCGTCATTTTTAGTAACCAGCTCATTGGAAAACTCTCCGGGCATACAACTATTCCCTGCTCTGACTCTAAAGTAATAAGTTACTCCCGGAGTAAGATTATCAATAACAAAGCTTGTGACATTCCCCACGTTTGGTACACCAAATTGATATTTATCATGTCCGGTACCATATTCTATTAAATAATAGGTAACTGGATCTTTAGCCTTGCTCCAGATTAAAGTAACTTGATTTCTGCCTGTGATTTTTGCTGAAAGTAAAGCCGGAGCACTGCCTGGTTTAGGATCTCCACAAATAGGAGCAGAGGTATTATATAACACATGTATAGCTTCCAGAGATCCGGGAACTGGTGAAATTGAAACTGCTGCAGAGGTAAAGCTAAGCTCAGAGCTGACAGCCTCAGGTGAACCAGCAGAAACTACTCTGTAATAATAAACAGTTGAAGCAGAAAGTCCTGTTAAAGTTACAGAATGGTTGGTTACTTTAGGAGAGGTATCAAAATTTGCTGTGGAGCTGGCATACCCATAGTTTGGAGTAGAGCCTAAGCTTAAGTGTGAGACAGTATCATAAATTACCCTGGATGAGGTTGGGTCATCTGTGGTCCAGTTTATCACTACCCCGCTTTCTGTGGTGTTGGTTGTTTGAATGGTGCTTGTTGATATAACTGTGGCTACACCTACTGTCTGCTCAACTATGGTAACATTGCCGGTATTGTCAGTAATAGTCAGTCTCAAAGTGTAGTTATCCAAAACCAAAGTATTAGTGTCCCAACTTGTGCCTGCTATATCATGAAAAGTGTCTACCCCGTCATTTCTTTTATAAGACAAAGTAATTGTTGTGCTGTTGGTGTCTGAGGCTGTTACCTCTAAGGTGACGATGCCTGAAACATTAGCACCGGCTGCAGGGCTGATCCATGATCCAGAAGGAGCAGTTTTATCAAAGGCAATTGAGGAAGTAGTGCTAATCGGCGTACCAATATTTCCTGCTGTGTCTGTGAAAGCGATTGAGTATGAGATTAACCCTTCAATATCCTCTGCCACCAAAATATAGGTAGCTGACCAATTATTGCCTGAAGTGTTGGTGGCTGTGACAGATTGTCCAGCTATGGTGACAGTTGGATTTTGGATTGTCTCAGATGAGGTAAAGGTTAAAGTGAGCGTATCTCCGATCTTGGCAAAATTTGGATTAGCATTAGAGCTGGTAACGCTGGTGGAGGTAATGGTAGGCACAGCAGTGTCTTTGGTGGCTGTTGAAGTGCCTACTGACCCGGTATTGCCTGCCTGATCTGTTAAAGTGACAGATAAAGTTAATGTCTGATCTGACAAAGAAGAAACGTCGATCCCGGAAGTTGTAATATTACCTTCAGAACTAACAGTTCCTGTGCCTGAAACTGTATTAGTTCCGTCTGTGATGGTATAGGTAAATGTGGCATTTGCCTCACCTGTGCCTGAGATTGCTATATTGATCTGATTAGTGCTGTTTACAGGGTTGGTTAATGAGACAGATAGAGTAATTGGTGCTGTCTGGTCAAAGGTAATGGCTGAGTTAGTATTGATAGCACTTCCATCATTTCCGGCTGAATCTGAAAAATTAACGGTATATGGGATTAATCCTTCAGTGTCAGAAGAGGTTAAAAGATAAGTTGCAGTCCAATTATTACCTGAGTTGGTAGCTGTAACAGATTGACCGGCTATGGTGATAGTTGGAGTCTGAATACTTTCGGATGAAGTAAAAGCTATAGTCAGCGTGTCTCCAACTTTGGCATAGTTAGGATTGGAATTTGAGCTTATTAAAGCAACTGGGCTCAAAGTTGGATTGGTCTTATCAAAAGTGACAGTAGAATTACCACTGTTTGTTCCTGTATTTCCAGCCAGGTCCTGGAAATTAATCACATAAGCAATTAAGCCTTCAGTATCTGAAGACTGCATAATGTAGGTGGCAGTCCATGAAGTGCCTGATCCAGAAACTGAAGCAGTTTGTCCAGCTATAGTGACTGATGGAGACTGGATAGTTTCAGATGAGGTGAATGTTAATATGATAGTATCTCCCACCTTGGCTAGAGAAGGATTGGAATTAGATGAGGATATTGTTACTACTGAAGCAGACGGGTTGGTTTTATCAAAGGTGATGGCTGAGTTTGTGTTAACCGGTGTGCCAGAGTTGCCAGCAGTATCTGTAAAAGCAATAGTGTAGGCAATCAAGCCTTCAGTATCTGAGGAGGTCATAGTATAGGTGGCTGTCCAGGTGTTACCAGAAGTATTGGTTACAGTAGCAGAATTCCCAGCTATAGTAACTACAGGTGTTTGAATAGGTTCTGCAGATATGAAAGTAACTGTAATAGTGTCTCCTGCTTTGGCAAAGGTAGGATTGGTATTACTGGTAGAAACAGCAGCTGTTAAAGTTGGAGCAACAGTGTCTTTGGTGGCTGTTGAAGTGCCTGCTGACCCGGTATTGCCTGCCTGATCAGTTAAAGCAACAGAAACTGTTAAAGTACCGTCATTAAGACCGGAAGCATCTATTCCTGTAATAGAGATGTTACCTAATCCATTAACAGAACCTGTACCTGAAACAGAATTTGTTCCATCTGAAATATTCCAGGTAAAAGAAGCATTAGCCTCACCTGTACCAGAAATAGCAACACTGGTTTTATTTGAATTATTAACAGGATTTGTCAAAGAAACAGTTGGAACAGCAGGTGCTGTTTTGTCAAAAGTAATAGTAGAATTTGCTACCACCGGTGTAGCTGAATTGTTAGATAAATCAGTGGCATTGATTGTGTAGGAAATTAAACCTTCTGTGTCTGTGGAGGTTAAAGTAAAGATGGCTGTCCAATTATTACCTGATGTGTTGTTAGCTGAAACAGTTTGTCCGGCAATGGTTACAGCAGGTGTGTTGACTGTTTCAGAAGTGGAAAAATTCAAGGTAACAGTATCTCCAACCCTGGCATAACCCGGATTCGAATTAGAAGTAGTGACTGAAGAAACTGTGATGGCAGGATTGACAGTATCTTTGTTTGAAGTGTCCAGTCCTGCAGTGCTTAAATTACCAGCCGGATCTGTTAAATATACAAACAGTCCTAATGATCCGTCCACAAGAGAGGTGACATCAATATTGGAAATTAAGATATTGCCTGAGCTGTCCACTATCCCGGAACCACTGACTTGATTTGAAGCGCCATCCTGGATAGTAAAGCTGACTGAAGAATTTGCCTCTCCTGTGCCCACAATAGTGATATTTGTTTTATTGGCATTATTTACAGGATCGGATATTGCAACAATTGGGGGTGTTGGAGCTGTTTTATCGAAAGTGATAGTGGAATTGGTATTAACTGTAGTTCCGGCATTTTCTGCTAGGTCTTGGAAGTTAATGGTATATGAAATTAGGCCTTCAGTGTCTGTAGACTGCATGATGTAGGTAGCTGTCCAGGTATTTCCTGAGGTATTTGCAGCAGTTACAGCATGACCGGCAATGGTGATAGTTGGAGTCTGGATTGTTTCTGAGGAAGTTATGGTAACAGTGATAGTGTCTCCTACTTTGGCAAAGAAAGCATTAGCATTGGATGAAATGACATTAGTAGATGTTAAAGTAGGGTTTGTTCTATCAAAGGTGATAGTGGAATTGGTATTTACTGAAGTTCCAGCATTGGAAGCTAAGTCCTGATAAGAGACAGTGTAGGCTATCAGACCTTCAGGATCTGAAGAAGTCATAGTATAGGAAGCAGTCCAGCTATTGCCTGAAGTGTTGGTGGCGGTGGTAGAATTTCCAGCAATAGTAACTAATGGAGTCTGAATTGTTTCAGATGAGATGAAAGTTAATGTAACAACATCCCCGACTTTAGCAAAAGCAGGATTGGTGTTGGATGAGGAAACAGTTATACCTGATAAAGACGGACTAGTTTTATCAAATGTGACTTGGGAGCTTGTATCAATTGGAGTTCCTGTATTACCGGCTAAATCAGTAAAAGCAACAGTATATGAAATCAATCCTTCATTATCACCTGATACCAAAGTATAGGTTGCTAACCAGGAACTTCCTGATCCTGAGGCTGTAACAGAGTGATTGGCAATAGTTATTGTTGGAGTCTGAATGTTCTCTGATGAAGTGATATTTAATGTAACAGTATCCCCTACTTTAGCAAAACTACTATTAGCATTGGAGCTGGATAAAGACTGTGAAGTGATAGTCGGAACTGTTTTATCAAAGGCGACAGATGAATTGGCACTGGATGTTCCACTATTTCCTGCCTGATCCTGGAAATTAATAGAATAAGCAATTAAACCTTCAGTATCTGAGGATTGCATATTATATGTGGCTGACCAGGATGTGCCTGAGCCAGTTACTGTGGCTGTTTGTCCAGCAATAGTTATAGCTGGGGTTTGGATAGTTTCATCTGAGGTGAAAGTTAATGTGACAGTGTCTCCTGTTTTGGCAAATGAACTATTTGGATTATTTGAAGAAACATTTATTCCGGATAAAGTGGGAGTTGTTTTATCTAATGTTATAGATGAGTTAGTGCTAAGGGGGGAGCCGGTATTTCCGGCTAAATCACCATAACTAATAGTATATGAAATTAAACCTTCAGGGTCTGTGGAGGCCACTGTATAAGTTCCTGACCATGTGGTCCCGGAACCGGTTACTGTGGCAGTCTGTCCTGCTATATTAATGATTGGGGTCTGGACTGCCTCGGATGTTGTTATGGAGACTGTAATTACATCACCAACTTTGGCAAAGCTTGGATTGGAGTTTGAGGTGGTGACAGTTGTTGAGCTTAAGGTAGGAGCAGTTTGATCAAAAGTTACACTGGAGCTGTTGGTGGTAGAAGTGACAGTTACTCCTGCATTGCCTACAGTATCTGTAAAGTTAACCTCAAAAGAGATTACCTCTTCTGTATCTTGTGAAGTTAATGTGTAAGATGCGAGCCAGTTGTTGCCTGAGGTATTGGTTGGTGAAACCAGATGTCCTGCTATAGAAACTACCGGAGTTTGGACAGATTCTGAGGAGGTGAAAATTAAATTAACTGTATCCCCTACTCTGGCAAAACTATTGTTTGCATTGCTGGAAGAGATAGCCACGGTTGTCAGTGTGGGAGCAGTAGTATCTTTGTTAGTGGTGGTGGTGGCAGCAGAGTTGGTGTTGCCGGCAGTGTCAGTTAAAGTGACAGACAAAGTCAAAGTGCCGTCAGACAAGGAAGACACATTAATGGTGTTTGCGCTGAAAGTGCCTCCGCCAGAAACTGTACTTGTTCCGGAAACTGAAAAAGCTCCGTTTGAGATAGTCCAGTTGGCTGTGGAGTTAGCCTCCCCGTTACCTGAGAGAGCTATAGTGGTTTGGTTGCTTGAGTGGATTGGGTTGGTGATAGATAAATTAGTAGCCATGGAAGGAGCTTGAGTATCTTTGGAAGAGGTGGCTGTGGCAGCAGAACTTGAGTAACTATTAAAAGACAAAGTAGCTGATAAAGTTAAATCTCCGTCAGGCAGAGATGAGACATCAATTACACCTATATTAATAGTGCCGTCAGATGCTATTGCCCCTGTGCCGGAAACAGAACCGGAAGTTCCGGTGATGGTGTAATTAACTGTAGCATTAGCAGCTCCTGTTCCTGAAATTGTTACATTGGTTTGATTGCCTGAAAAAACAGGATTTGTCAAGGATACTGTGGGAGTGGCAATAGTAGTGGATCCGGCAGTAATACCTGTAAATGTTGAAGGGGTGGTTTGTAGCACAAAAGCGGTTACTACAGGATCCCCTTGTCCGTTGAAAGTTAACTGTTTGCTAACGTTTACTGTTTCGTTATATGTGCCTGCACCAATAGTGATGGTATCCCCATTGGAGGAAGCATCAACAGCCTCTTGAATAGTGGAGAAACAGGTAGTTCCTGAGGTGGTACCCAAAGCTACAGCATCACAATTAGCCTGGGTGTTGGGGTTAACCACCACAAAAACAGTGAAGTGGTTTAAGTTATGAATAGTAAAGGTTCCATCATTATTTATAGTTATTCTTTCTCCAACTTCCTGGGCATTATCCAAATCATCAACAGAGGTTGCATATTTTACTTTGAAGTTATTTCCATTCACCCCTTCAGGTAAAGGCAGAGTTAAATCATAACTGAATGAGCCATTGTTCATACCAGAGGAAATATCATAAACAGTTGAAGAGAGAGCCCCTAGTTTAGATGCCTGACTGGAAGATAAAATAGTTTCAGAAATTGTCAGACCTCCAGCAGTACCGGAGATAGAATTAAATTTAACTTTTGCTTTGCCATCAGTGCTGGAGTAAGTTGTGCTAACTGAGACAATAGTTGGGGCTGGAATGGGTGCAGCAGAAGATTGTGGCAACAGTGTAGCAGATGGAGTTGCTGAAGGCTCAGGAGTAAAAGATGGAGCAGGAGCTGTACTTGGTTCAGAGGTGGCAGAAGGTTCAAGTGCAGCTGAAGGAGTTGCTTCTTGGGCTTTTACAGCAACAGGGGTTAAAACCACAGTAAGTAATAGTGCAGCAAAAAGGGAGTAACTAAAAAGTTGCCCTAAAATTTTTCTAAATATTTTCATTACTTTAAAAATAACTATGGGGCAAGAAAGTTTTGGAAGTATATACGATGCTGTCAACATTGTCAAGCCCACCCGGAAAGTCTGATAGTTTTCAAAAAAGTACCATCAAAAAATCAATCTTTAAAAGTCTTTAAAAGAAGTGGGTAATTTATTTGTGCATAAATTTAATTTTTCTCTTTTCTATAGTCTAATATTTATATATTGGGTATAATAATTACTCTTGAATACTTAAATTACTCTATATTAAATTTAGCTTCAGATTAGCTAATATTTTAAAACCTGGTATAATTTCTAGATATGGCTTTACCGCCCCATTCATGGAAAGCTAGGAAAGAAGCTAAAGCTCTTTGGAAGTTCAGATTTTTATCTAGATTATCCTCAAGCTTGCTCTTAATTGTGGTTGCTTTTCTTTTGCTGCTTTTTGGCTCAGTTGTTTTTTTTGCCACCCAAGTCCCCTCTCCTGAGGAACTAACTTCCCGCTTTGTGGCCCAATCCACCAAAATTTATGACAGGGATAATGAGCTGTTATATGATATTTACGAAGGGCAAAATAGGACTCCGGTTAAATTGTCTGAAATTCCGGATAATGTCAAAAAAGCCACTATTTCTATTGAGGATAAAGATTTCTATAAACACTCCGGCTTTTCTGTGACAGGCATTATACGTTCTGTGTTTAATCTTGCTATATACCGCAAGGTTGAGGGAGGTGGCTCAACCTTAACACAGCAATTGGTAAAAAATGCCCTGCTTACTTCCGAAACATCAGTTATCAGAAAACTTAAAGAGCTAGTTTTGTCTGTACAGGTTGAGAAGGCATTTACAAAAGACCAGATTTTAGAGATGTATTTAAATGAGATTCCTTATGGCGGTACATCTTATGGGGTTGAAGCTGCTGCTAATTTATATTTTGGCAAACATGCCAGGGATTTAGATTTGGCAGAGGCTTCACTTTTAGCAGGACTTCCTCAAAGACCTTCTGTTTACTCACCATATGGTACACACCCGGAGCTTAGTAAAGTAAGACAAAAAGAAGTTTTAAGAAGGATGGTGGAAGATCATTACATTACGCAAGACCTCGAAAAAGCAGCTGAGGATGAGCAGTTAACTTACCGGACTAAACAAAACGAGCTTGGTTTTAAAGCTCCCCACTTTGTTTTGTATGTTAAACAAAAGCTAATTGAACAATTCGGAGATAAATTAGTTGAGCAGGGCGGTTTGAAAGTCACTACCACCCTAGATTACAAAATACAGGAAAAAGCTCAGCAAATTGTTAAAGCTGAGGTGGAAAAGTTAAATAGCTCCAAAATTGGCAATGGAGCAGCTGTAGTGCTGGATCCGAAAACAGGCCAGATCCTGGCTTTGGTTGGCAGTAAAGATTATTTTGCTAAGTCCCTGCCTGAGGGGTGTAAAGAAGGAGAGACTTGTGTATTTGAACCTAATGTTAATGCTGCGCTATCCCTAAGACAACCAGGTTCTGCCACCAAGCCAATTACTTATGCCAAGGCTTTAGAGAAGGGTTATACAGCAAATTATACTTTAATGGATGTTAAAACAGAATTTCCCGGCGGTGATAAGCCCAGTTATAATCCGGTAAATTATGACGGGCAATTTCACGGTCCTGTACAAATCCGCTACGCTTTGGGTAATTCTTATAATATTCCGGCTGTTAAAATGCTGGCTTTGGTAGGAGTGAAAGATATACTGGAACAAGGATATAGGATGGGTATTACTTCCTGGGAGCCTTCTGATGAAAATGTAAATTCAGTTGGATTATCACTGGTTTTAGGAGGGCGTGAAGTTAGATTGCTGGATTTGACTTCTGCTTTCGGGGTTTTTGCCAACAAAGGTGAACAAGTTGATCCTGTTTCCATTCTTAAGGTGGAAGATTCCAAAGGCAAAACGCTTTTTGAATATAAAAAACCTGATGGCAGAAAAGTCTTAGATGCTGGTACTGCTTTTATAATTTCAGATATTTTATCGGATAATGGTGCCAGGACTGCAGCTTTTGGTTCAAATTCTTATTTAAATATTGCAGGTAAAACTGTAGCTGTAAAAACAGGAACAACTGACCAGAAAAGAGATAACTGGACCATTGGATATACTCCTTCAGTGGTAGTGGGTGTTTGGGTAGGCAATAATGACAATTCTCCGCTTGATCCTAAAATTGCCTCAGGTGTAACAGGAGCCTCTCCTGTTTGGGCAGCTATTATGAAGGAAATTTTGAAAAATAAACCCAATGAGCTCTTTGAAAAACCAGGTACTGTTTCACAGCAGGATGTGGATGGGTTAATGACCGGTAAGTCTCATGGTGGTTCTCCACAAAGAAAAGAATATTTTAACGGAGGTACAGAGCCTAAGGGAGAATCCCCTGCTTACCAGCATTTAAAGGTTTGTAAAAGCAATCCACACAGGCTTGCCAATGATAATGAGGAAATGGAGGAAAAAGATGTGGTGGTATTAAAAGAAGATGATCCAACAGGTGCAAATAAATGGCAGACAGGAATAGATCAGTGGGTTTTAACAGCTCCTGATGCCCGTTTGGTGGGAGCAACCAAAGGTTGTTCGGGAATTCCGGGCTTTACTGCAGGTACTGGCGGGGTGATTGAGATTGTTAATGTAAGTAATGGAGCAAACGTGCCCAGAGTGTTTGATGTGCTGGCCAGGACTAATTCACCTGCCGGAGTTAAAAAAGTAACCTGGACTATTGATGGGGCTACTAAGTCAACTCAAACCTCCGAACCATATGCTCTCCATGTAGAATTTCCTAATGGTGATAAAGGCTCGCACACAATTACTGCGACTTTAGAAGACAACAATGGTGGTTCATTCAATTCCTCAATTGGAGTAACAGTGGCTTTGTAGGTATTTGATTTTGATCCCATAGTTTGATATAATATACCCTTTATGCTAACAGATCATCTTGCCCAGATTTCAGCGGTTGCCATTATGAGCATAAGTGCTCAGCTTATGCCCATAACTCAAACCCATGTAATTTCCTCTCATGAATTTTCATTGGAGAAAAGATATGAAGTGAAATCAGTTTCTGATGTTTTTAAAGACAATATTTTACTTAATTTAGCTTATTTAAGGGGTATTATTTCTACTAAAGATATAAAATGGGACGAGGTAGAAAAACCATTTCACTATGAATTTAAATTAGAACCTAATAAAACTTTTGCTTTTCATGATGACCTGTTAGATGAGTATAAAGATAAAGTTGTTAAGACTACTAAGGCTCATTTTAATTCCCAGGAAGGATTTAAAACAGACGGATATTTGTTTGGAGATGGGGTTTGCCATTTAGCCTCACTTTTATACTGGGTGGCCAAAGATGCAGGACTAGATGCCAAAGCTCCCACAAACCATGATTTTATGGCCATACCAGAAATAGATAAGCAATATGGAGTATCTATTTACTCAAACCCTCAATCAAAAGGTTCAAATTCCCAGCAAAACTTATACATTACCAATAACAAAGGTAAACCTGTAACTTTTAAATTTGATTATGGACAAGATAAATTAAAAGTCTCTATAACAGAAACTCAGTAACTGCTACTCTTTTTTCAATTCCTAGTTTATTTAACAGTCTTAAGTGAACCTCTCCCAATCCATCTGTAAATCTTTTGGGATGAAAATGCTTTGGATCTAATTTTACTTTCTTAAGATTAAGATTTGTAATAAGTGCTGCCATCTCTGCTATTGGGTTATCAGAGCCATTCATTAAAGCTACGGATAATCTATACTCATCTTTTGGCTGCCCATTTTCCTGACTATAAACTTTCCCTATTTCAAAAATAGCTATATTCTTGAAACCAGCCCTGATATTTTTTCCCGCCACTTCCACCAGATTTGGCCATAAATTATCCCTTAAATATTCTGTCTCAGAAGAGATTGGGTTAGCAATTTTGATCAAAGCCTGTTTTGGCAACTTCAATGCCTCTAAAACAGCTGTAGAATAGAATGAGTAAGTCTGCACTTCTGTCAGCCCGGCATCTTTTAATTTTATCTTCAGGCCATAGATAAACTTGGGCAAAGTTTGGTCCAAAGAAGGGATATCTTCCTGGGGCAGAGAAGCCCCTTCAATTTTCTCATACCCATACATCCTGGCTACTTCTTCAATTAAATCTTCCTCAATATTAATATCCAGCCTAAAATAGGGTACAGTTACTTGACCTAAGTTAATTTTATATCCTAGCGATTTCAAGGATTCTTCTGTTTCACTAGCTGAAACATTAACCCCAAGGAGTGAGTTTATTTTTTCCTGGTTTAAATTAAGGGTTTTAACCTGATCTTTATAATTGTCAATAATTGTTAATCCAGTTATTTTCCCACCCATTTCCTGGTATAGCCTGATCGCTTCATCTAAAGCCTGAAATAAATTGGTTTTGGTTAACCCGTGCTGGAATCTTTTACCGGCTTGCGAATAAAGCCCATGTTTTTTGGATGTTTCCCTATTAGCAAAAGGATCAAAAATAGCTGCCTCAAGCAAAATGGTGCTGGTTGAATCTGATATTTCAGAATCTTTCCCACCCATCACTCCTGCTAACCCTAAGGGTTTCTGAGAATCAGCAATTAATAAATCAGTCACATTCAGATCACGTTTTTTATTATCCAAAGTTATTAATTTTTCACCTTTTTTGGCTGTTCTGACTATTAGAGTTTCTCCTTCAACTTTTGCTGCATCAAATGCATGCATTGGTTGGCCATATTCCTGCATTATTAAATTAGTCACATCAGCAATGTTATTTATTGCCCTAATGCCTGAGTCAGATAATTTTTTTACCCAATCCTCATCTGAGTGTTCAACTTTGACATTTTCTATTTTGGCAACACAATAAACAGGACAAAGATCAGGATTTTCTACCTTAACAGGGGTTTGTAAAAGGTCAAATTTGGGAAAAGGTTTATCCTCAAATTTAAGTTGGGAATTGGTTATTGCTGCCATTTCCCTGGCCACACCCCTTAAGGATAATAAATCCCCCCTGTTGTAAGTTAAATCAAGCTCAATATAATTATCTGTTACAGTTTTTACTCCAATGGATTTTAAAGACAACAAATCAGCCAGCTCCTGGGCTGTTAAATTAAAATCCACTAAATCTTTAAGCCAAGACAAAGAAACTTTCATCTAAAATTTCTCCAAAAATTTTAAGTCTCCATCCAAAAAATATCTGATATCTTCAATCCCATATTTGAGCATCATCATCCTGTCTGGTCCAAATCCCCAGGCTAAACCTGTATATTTTTTTGGATCCAGGCCTGTTTTAATAAAGACATTAGGGTGTATCATGCCTGCTCCGGCTATCTCAAACCAGCCTGTGCCTGAACATATTTTGCATCCTTTGCCATGACAAAATACACAACGACTATCAATCCCTACTCCAGGTTCTACAAATGGGTAGTATTTTGGTCTAAATCTTGATTTAGCTTCTTTACCCAAAATAGCTTTTAAAAAATAATCTGATAAATATTTCAAATTAGCCATGTTTACATTTTCCGAAACCACAGCTATATCAAATTGATTAAAAGTATGGGAATGCCTGACATCTAAAGCTTCATACCTGAAACATCTGTCAAAACTCATAGCCCTGATTGGGGTTTGGCCTTTTTCCATAAGCCTGGGCCAAAAATTAGAAGTGTGAGTCCGAAGTAGCATAGATCCGGGCTCCACTTTTAAATTAGAGCTATCTATATAAAAAGTGTCCCACATATCCCTGGATGGGTGGTCTTTGGGGATATTCAAGTATTCAAAATTATATTTATCTTCTTCAATATGTGGGGCATCAAATTGCTCAAACCCTAATTTTGAAAACAGCTCAACAATTTCCTGTTTAAATTGGGTAGCCAAATGAAGGTGCCCATTTCTAACTTTTACTTCTTTGTTTTCTAGTACAAGTTTTTCGTCCTCTAGTGTTTTATATGTTGCTTCCCTGACTTGATTACGTTTGTTTTCAATAGCATTTTCTAATTCATTCTTAACCCTATTAAATAAAGGCCCAATTTTAGAAAGTTCATCTTTTGTTAATTTGGAAAAGTCTTTGGGTAGCAGAGTAATTTGCCCATTTTTACCAAAAAGCTCCAAAAAAATCCCATCCAGCTCTTTTAAACTCTTAGCTTGATTAATTTTCTCTAAGTAATTTTTTTGTATTTGGGAAATCTTTTCTTCCACAAGCTTGATTCTAACACTTACCTTACCTGGGAGACAATCTGTTTAAAATCCTGAGGATGATTTACTGCTAAATCTGATAAAATTTTTCTGTCTAAATTAATCTTTTTAGCTTTGAGGGAAGCTATGAATTTCGAATAACTTAAGCCTTCTGCTCTAACAGCAATACCAAGCTGGGTAATCCACAGCCTTCTCATATCTCTTTTGCGAAGTTTTCTGCCAGCAAAAGCATACTCTCCAGCATGCAGCAAAGCTGATTTTGCTTCCCTGACTAAATTACTTCTGCCTCCTCTATAACCTTTAGTTAAATTATGTAATTTTTTGTGTTTCCTGTGTGAAACAATACCCCGTTTTACTCTTGCCATCTTAAATGCCTAATACCTTTCTTAGATCTCTACCTTCCCCTTTGGATAACTGTGAAGTTTTCCTTTGTCTTTCCAGGGCTCCTTTGCTTTTATTTCTTTTTAAATGTCCGGCTCCTAATTGATGCCTTCTTAAAATTTTACCTGTTGAGGTGATTTTAACCCTTTTAAAAATACTTTTCTTAGTTTTTTGTTTGCTCATGATTTCCTTCCGGATTTTTTATTCCGCCTTTTGTCTTCCCCACAATCATAGACAGTTTTCTTCCCTCCATTTTAGGGTCTCTTTCTACCCCAACCTTATCTCCTAAAAGAGTTAAGGCTTCTTGTAAAACCTTGTATCCTAAGTCCTGATGAGTCATTTCCCTGCCTTTAAACTTGACTGTTAACTTAACCTTGTGGCCTTTTTTTAAAAACTCTTCTGTTCTGTTTAGCCTGACCTTTAAATCATGTTCATCAATTCTGGGAGACAACCATAATTCTTTTAAACCTCCCTCACTGCTTTTTTTTGAGGCCCTTTTCTTTTTATTTTCTTCGTATCTGAATTTTTGGAAATTGGCAATCCTGGCAACCGGGGGGTCAGCTTGCGGAGCAATCTCTATTAAATCAAGCTCCAGGTTCTTTGCTTTTTCCAGGGCTTCAATCCGGGATATGACTCCTAATTGTTCTCCTTTAGAGTCTATAACTCTTAAATTTGGAGCCTGGATATTTCCATTAATACGATAAAATTTGGCCAGTTAAAAGAACCCTCCTAAGGTTCCAACAGATTTTATCACACTCACGCTTTTGCTTCAATCTCTGATTTAATTTTATTTAGGAAGTCTTCTGCGCTAATTGCTCCCAAGTCTTTTCCTTCCCTGGTTCTAACAGCAACTTTTCCTGCTTCTGATTCTCTATCTCCCACAATTAACATGTATGGAATTTTTTGGAGTTGGGCATCCCTGATTTTTCCCTGCATTTTTTCTGCCCTTTGGTCAATCTCTACCCTAATATTTGCGCTCTTATATTGTTCGAGTACTTTTTGTGCATAATCTAAATGCCGGTCAGCAATGGGTATAATTTGTACCTGAGTTGGTGAGAGCCAGGCTGGAAAAGCTCCTCCACAGTGCTCTATCAAAAAAGCCATAATTCTCTCCAAAGCGCCAATAGAGGCCCGGTGTACTACTACTGGCTCCTGCTCTTTCCCCTCTTTGTCGATGTATTTAAGATTAAATCTTTTAGGCATTACAAAATCATACTGAACAGTAAAAGCAGTTTCCTCTTTTCCTGAAATATTTTTCATCTGTATATCTATTTTGGGTCCATAAAATGCAGCCTCATTTTCTGCTTCAAAAAAAGGTTCATTATTTTCTTTTAATACCTCTCTTAGAGTATTTTCCGCTTGTTCCCAGGCAGCGTCATCTTTATAGTATTTTTTATCCTCATTCCGCTCACCTAAAGACAATCTGTATCTATAATCTTTACCCTTAACCAGACCAAAAGTTTTATTTACATAGTCAATTAAATCCAATACCTTTTTTATTTCCTCTTTGGCTTGATCAGCAGTACAAATTATGTGAGCATCTGAAAGTGTAAACATTCTTACTCTCATCAGCCCGGTTAATTCCCCGCTTTTTTCGTATCTAAACTGGGGAGAGATCTCGGCATATCTGATAGGTAATTCCTTGTAGCTTCTTGGTCGTGATTTATAGAGCATAAAATGATGCGGGCAAGTCATTGGTCTTAGGATCAGCTCTTCCTCTTCTACTTTCATAGGAGGATACATAGTATCTTTATAATAAGGATAATGACCTGACATTTCGTAAAGCTGTACTTTTGCCAAGGGTGGGGTCCAGACATGCTGATACCCTCTTTTCAATTCCTCATCTATAATAAATCTTTCCAATTCCCTTCTAATTGTTGTACCTTTAGCAGTTAACAAAGGCAAGCCAGCTCCTACCAAATCTGAGAAAACAAACAAGCCTAACTCCTTTCCAATCTTTCTATGATCTCTTTTTTTAGCTTCCTCAAGCATGTTCAAATAATCATCTAACTCTTTTTGACTAGGAAAACATGTGCCGTAAATTCTGGTTAGCATTTTGTTTTTCTCAGACCCTCTCCAATATGCTCCAGCAATGGAAAGTAATTTAAAGTGCTGCATTTCTTTTTGGGGATTATCAACATGTCCTCCTTTACAAAGATCAATAAAATTGCCGGGGTCATTAATGGTTATTTTTTTACCTTCCTTGGCAAATTCTTCAAGAAGTTCAAGTTTATAAGGATTATCTTTGAAAATATTTCTGGCTTCTTCCAAAGATACTTCTTTGTGCTCGAATTTATTCCACTTTTGCAAAATATCTTTCATCTTTGCTTCAATTTTTGGAAGATCTTCTTCAGTAATTTTTTTATCATTGAAATCAAGATCCTGATAAAAACCATTTTCGATAGATGGGCCAATCGCATTGTGAGTCCCCGGCCAAAGCTCCTTCACAGCAGTCGCCAAAAGATGTGCACAACTATGACGCAGGTTTTGTAAGTAATCTTTATCCATTTTTTCTTTCATTGTTTTTACTATGAGACATCATTGTGGGCGGTGAGGAATTCGAATCCCCGACATCGTCAACGTCAATGACGCGCTCTACCAGCTGAGCTAACCGCCCTAAAAATTCTAATTTACCCTGTGGCATGGGCAGAAAGATTGGCTTGGCCTGCTCCCTGAGAACCGGAACCACCTTCAAAAGCTGTTTGTAGAGCTGAGGCTCCGGGCTTAGTTTCAGCCACACTTGCTTCTTTGTTTTGTTTTTCTGCTTTTCTTCTTTCTTCAATTATTTTTTTTCTTAATGCTGCCATTTGATAAACACTTCTGTCTTTATAACTTGCCTGATAGTGTAATAATCTATTTTTCTCCTCTGTAGACATATTTGAGGTAATATCATTAATTTCTTCTTCCAGCCACATTTTATCTTTAGCTTGCTGAGTCCTAGCTTGGTCTTCTTTTAATGCTTGATAAAATATCTTTTTATTTTCTGCTTCAGCCTTAGCTTGATTTTTACTAAACTCAAGAGTGCCTTTAGATGGGAATCTAGCTTTTTCTTCTTCCAGAACTCCACCAGTTCCTCTTACCACAGAAGAAACAGCTGCCTCAGTTTCATAGCTTCCCTCATTCTCAAACCACCCCATTGTTCCTCCTAAAACTTGGGAGAATTTTACTTTCTTATCATCATCAGAATTACTGGATAAAAAGGGGTTCATATAAGAAGCTAATTGTACTACTTTCTTCTGACTTCGTCAAAAAACAGTCTTGTCCAATACAAGATGAGCATGAAATATTAGGTTGTTCTCATACAAGATGAGCATAAAAAACCTGAGTCTTTGTTAAAATCACAGGATGATTCC
>Ga0209541_10008466_pt1 | contig 16943 bp, 20 predicted proteins | sample RifCSPlowO2_01_FD_184027 | JGI IMG/M metagenome (GOLD analysis project Ga0209541, IMG submission 184027) | Groundwater microbial communities from Rifle, Colorado - Rifle CSP2_plank lowO2_0.1 (SPAdes) (version 2) | ecosystem: Environmental > Aquatic > Deep subsurface > Groundwater | place...
CATGTCTCATAATGATGAGGCGTTATTTAAAAGCGCGTTTACAAAGAAAGATCAACATGTGATAAAAATCAAAGAAATCTTAGATTTAGTCGGTTTGGATAAGCCGTTAGGTACATACGCTGTTGATTTAAGTTATGGTCAAAGAAAATTATTAGACTTGGCAATCGCTATGGCAAAAACCCATGACCTATTGATGCTGGACGAGCCGGTCGCCGGTGTCAATCCTTTGATCAGGAAAGAAATCAAGACTATCTTGAAACAATTAAAGAAGCAAGGAGAAACTATTTTCGTTATAGAACACGATATGAATTTCGTGATGGACATCGCGGATCACATTATTGTTATGGACGCGGGCAAAGTGATTGCTGAAGGAAAGCCAAAGCAGATACAAAAGAACAAGAAAGTCTTAGAAGCGTATTTAGGAGAATAGTGAGTAATTTCAGCACATTTCCAGAAAAGATGAGATCTATGCCTTTCAAACGCCCTTCTAAAACGTTTTCTAAGAAAACAGAAAGACTTAAATACTGTTTTATATTAAAACAATTATGGATCTAGAACTTACAGCAGTTTTTGAAGAGTGGAATAGTTATGCTGACAAGCAAGAGCTAAGACCACGCCATATGAATCTAAGAAGCATCATAAAAAACTCAAAATTAAAAGTTATTTCTATCACTGGCGTAAGAAGAGGAGGAAAAACAAGCATTTTACTCCTTCTAAAAAAAATCCTTCAAGAAGAAAAAGAGAAGCAGGCGTACATAAATGTGGAGGACAGCAGGATGCAGGAGAGCTCAAATATGCTTGCAGAACTAGTTAAATGGTTTGGAGATAGGGGAACTCTGCTCATTGACGAGATAACCAATGCGAAAGACTGGGCAAATTGGCTCGCGAGAAACCATGAAATGCTCAAGGGTAAACTCAACATTCTGATAAGCTCATCAAGGCATGCCATTACTAAAACATCTAAAGCGTTGAGAGGGAGAATAATTTCCTATGAGGTGTACCCCCTTTCATTTAAGGAATTTTTAGAATTCAACAAAATAAATATCGAGAAAACTACTGCAGGGATTGGTGTTGCAGAGAATCAGTTAAAAGAATATCTCATGTACGGAGGATTTCCAGAAGTTGTGCTATTAAGTGATAAAACAGAAAAAGTTCGGCTCTTGAACGCGTATTTTAGAGATATTATAGGTCTGGATGTTGCGGAAATAGCCAAGGAGAAAATATCTATCGTTGAAGTATTCGGGAAGTATGTTTTAAGCGGCAGTTATTTTTCTGCTTCAAAATGCCTTAATTTTTTTAAGAGTTTAGGTTATAAAATAGCGAAACAAAGCATCTTAGAGTTAGAAAGACATGCGCAGGATAGTTATCTCTATTTTTTTGTTACGATATTTTCCTATAACATTAAAGATAAAAACCAATACCCAAGAAAAGCATACACTGTCGATAACGGATTCTATTATGCAATCCTCGGCAAGAATGATATGGGCAGATTATTTGAGAACGCTGTTTTGTTGGAACTAAAAAGAAGAATAAGCATGAATGAAGAAATAAATTACTGGAAAAATAAAGAAGGTGCGGAAGTTGATTTTATTGTAAGAAGCGGGCAAACTATTAAGAAGATAATACAAGTAGTCTATGATTTAAAGGAGGAAAAAACTAAGGAAAGAGAAATAAAAGGCATAGTGGAGTGTGCTAAAGAGTTGAAGCTAAATGAGGGGCTAGTCATCACAAAAGACTATGAAGCCATAGAAAAAAGAGATGCTATCAAAATAAAGTTTATTCCCCTATGGAAATGGCTTTTGTCTCAGTAAAAGAAGAAAATACTGGAAGAGTATTTAGGAGAATAACTTAAGGTTTCGCAGAGTGCCATAACGTCTCAAAAAAAGTCTTGAAAGATTGTACAATTTCAGGATGTTTAATGGAAAGACAAGTAGGAATTTCTCCATGAGTAAAGATCAAAACACGATCACCAATAACATCAACTGCTGCAGGTGTCACACCAGAAATAATGCGTATGTGCGTATATCGTAATGCCTGTAATTTTTGATAATAGAGTGTTCCCTTATTGTCACTAAATAACAAACGACAAGGTATTTTCTTTTGAATACGAAGTTTATGCCACTTTGGCCAGAAAAGATTAAACTGTTGAGGCTTATTGGAAAAGATACCCATGCCCAGCACTTCATCTTTAGGAGTCAATTGATGAATAGCTTCCATAGCAACAGTCTGTATCCCACGAAAGCCTTGGAACAAACGGATGTCATAAGTTTTCTTTTTCAGTTGTTCAAGTTCTTCTAGAGAAGGTAAGGCTACAAGGAGATCTTCTGTCTGTTGTTTGAGACGGTCTTCTTTTTCGCGAAGGTAATCCACAATGCGACGCGGTGATGCAGCGCTGAAATATTTGGTTTTCTCCTTGATGATATAACTAACCAATCCTTTCTTGATTAATTTCTCAAGGATCTCATAGATCTTCCCGCTGGAGATTTGTGCTGCTTCTATAATCTTGCCAGTAGTAGTTTCGCCAATCTGCAAGAGGGTCAGATAGACAGTAATCTCTCCCTTCGTTAGGCCTATGTCTTGGAGCAACGGTTCTAGCATCTTGAGAAGAAAGTTTCCAGCTTAAAAAAGCTTTCTATTACACCTCACTAGGTGGGAGATAAATTAGATATACTGTAATAGTTATGTTCAAAAAGTAATATGGGGAGAAGAATGAACAAACACACAATAGATATTATTGGGGTATTAGTTATCATTGTCCTTATCATAGGGTTTCTCGGTTTCCAGCTAAAGGGAAGTCAAAACAATGTATCTAAAGAAGTGCAAATAGGAGTACTTCTGCCTCTGACAGGGAATGCTGCTTATTATGGAGAAGCATCGCGTCGTGGCATAGAGATTGCCAAAGAGGAAATACAAAAGAGCTATCCCGATTTTAAATTAAATATAGTTTATGAAGATACTCAATATACAGTGCAAGGGGGAGTTGCAGCTTATAAAAAAATACAGAACACAGAGAATATAGATGCAGTAATCACGGCCGCAAGTCAAGTATCTTTAGCAGTCCTTCCTTTGACAACACAGGATAATCTCTTGCAAATGGCGATCTTCTCATCCACAAATAAATATAGTTCTCCCAATGATCTGAGTTATCGTGTAAGTACAAAAAATGATATTGAAGTAAGTGCTATCGTAGAAGTTATCAAGAAACAAGAATTCAAAACACTTGCTATAGTCTACATCAACAATGATTTTGGCGTTGGCATCAAAGATGCTTTGCAAAAACAACTTGCCAGATCTGTTGATATTGTAGCTGAAGAAGCTTTTTTACCAGAAGAAAATGATTTTCGTACTCTCTTGACAAAGATAAAAAGTAAAAAACCAGAAGCCATCTTTATGGTGGGAACTGCAGTCTCTTATGGATTAATACTCAAACAAGCTAGAGAATTAGATATCAAAACACAATTCATCAGTACACGTTCTGCGGAAGACCCAGTATTATTACAGCAGCCTCAAGAAATAACTAATGGATTAATTTATGCTTATCCTTTTGATGGAACTAAACAAACCAAAGAAGTAAAGAACTTTATTAAGGAATTTCAAAAAAAGTATGAAACAGTACCAGATGCTTATGCTGCTGAAGGGTATGAAGGATTCAAATTGACAGTACTTGCAATAAAAGACTGCGGAAGAGAGAAAGAGTGTATACAAACCTACTTCAAAAATACTAAAGAGTATAATTCTTTGTTTGGTCCTCTCTCATTTGACATAAATGGAGATGTCACTTATCCCTTTTTCTTAAAGATGGTCAGAGATGGACAATTTGTACCTCTAAATTAAACATTCAGGTAGAGTAAGTATACTTTTTTGTAAACTGTCTAGGCGGAGAAGTTTAATTTTTGGAGAATGGCTTTTTCAACGTCTTTGAAAGCGGGAGCGGTGCCCATGATTAGCATTAGCTGTTTTATTTCATAATCCCATTGGTCTTTTTTATTCCTCATTCTCAAGATAAATTCTTTGTGATTCCAGTTTTTGTTGTAATAATCTAGTTTCTTTTCAATAAGGGATTTGTCGAAAAGTATTCCCCTTTCTAATAAAAACCAGAGGTCATAAACATCTCTCGCATGATCTCTGTTAATTATGGCTCTCATTTTTTCCGCTAAAATTTCTTTTTCCTGCATGATGAGAAGAGAATATGGGGGAATATCGGGATAGATGGAATTGTGCGTTGCTAACGTAGGTTCTAGAACGACTTCTGACTTGAGATTTATGTCAATTCTGATGCTGCACAATGAGTTTTTGTTTCCATTATAAAGCGGACCTTTTGCTAGCAAGGTCAAGAGAATCGTGCTATATCTTTCTTTTTTTTCTTTTACCTCTGCCTCTATTCCAAATAAACCTAAATCATGTATTATTTTCTTCATCAACTCTTCGATATTTATTTCTTTGACAGCGCTAAAGTCAATATCCTCGCTGAATCTATTTATTTTATAGAATTTGTAAAGGCAGGTGCCTCCCTTGAAAACAAGCTCATTTTTGGTGTTTTTTGATAGGGAAAAAAGGGCTACATCTAAGAGATAGTCTTTCTCCGCGTAGCCTAGGTTGCTGATGCCTTTCATGCGGGCGATTTTTTTGAGCTCATCAAGTGTGATCATGTGTCAGGTTGTTAAGTATCCTCCATTTTCTGTTTTTCTCGCCTTGCTTTTTGTGGTGTATGGCTAGCGGTATATAATTATAATCTATGTGCTTTAATAATGCGTCGGCATTTATTCCATTGCTCTCTAGTAAGAAGCCAAGTCTTTTTATTAGTGATTTGTTGTTAGTTTTGATCGCGAATTCTTTTAATTTTTCTAGATTGATCTCTTGAGAGTCTAGGGCTTTCGCGATTTCGTTGAGAGGAACTGATTGCATAAGGAGGGAGTCTAGTATGCATTTTTCTGGCTCTGCTATAAATATATCAAACTGTTCGTATCTGGTTTTCTTATATCCCCAAAAATACCTGAGCTTATAGAATTTTATTGTTGTGCCAAAAAAACTTAGTTCTTTCCTTGATGTTCTTGAAGCGATCATTATAGGAAGGGGAAGCTGGTCTGTGAGGTTATAAAATCGCAGTGCTGTCCAGAAGCTGATGTAAGAAGGAACAGCTATGAGAGACGCGAACAAGAGAGGGTTTTCATGAGCAGTATATTTTCCTCTTTCTATTTCAAATATGAGCTTTTCTTTTTTCAGCCTATAGATGTGAGTCCTGCAATAGTTAACCCCCTTCCCAGTGATTCTAACAAACTCATTAAAGGTGAAGAGGGGGTATTTTTCCAATGTTCGTATCAATGCTATTTTTTTCATGTCTTAAAGTCCATAGTAGTAAGTTTATAAATATTTCTGTCAGCTAAAATAATCTATTTTGATTATTATGACTAGTTAGAATAGTGAATAGCAATATTTTAGCAGAGTATAATAATCTTAAATGATCATGATAGTAGTATAATTTATTAATTCGAAGATGATATTCTATTATTTCTTAGATTGGATATTTTCAAAGAGATTTAGGACTAAGCTGGGTCAGTCAGTTGAAAGTATGTTAAGTAAATCTAACATAGAATCGAATTTAGGTTAAAAAGAGATAACATAGATTTAGTACGCTGTCAAAATAGAGGAAGCTTTCTTAAGTAAACAATCATACTTATTCCAGTCCACCTTATCCGACACTGAAAAGTTTAGAGTAACCTTTATATGGTTCTTTTTTTAGTAAGTAAGTATGCTTTCCATAAAAAATCTCAATGCAGGTTATGAAGAGTTGCATATTTTACATGATGTCAGTCTCAACGTCAAAGCGGGAGAAATAGTTGCGTTAATTGGTCCGAATGGCGCTGGAAAAAGTACTATCATCAAATCTATTTTTAATATTGCTAAAGTCATGTCTGGAAAAATCATCTATAAAGAAAAAAATATCACTCACCTGAAGACTCATGAGCTAGTGGAGTTAGGCATCAGCTATGTCAATCAAGGAAGAATTAATTTCACAAACTTAACAGTAGAAGAAAATCTAACTCTAGGCGCAGAGCTCACACAGGAAAAAGAAGTTGTAGAAGAAAATCTAGCGGCTATCTATAAAAAATTCCCCATCCTCCATGAACGAAGAAAACAATTAGCCTTTGGTCTCAGCGGAGGTCAGCAGCAGGTGCTTGCTATTGCGCGTTCCTTAATGCAAAATCCCTCGTTGTTGCTCATGGATGAGCCTTCTCTAGGATTATCTCCCAAAGCGCAGACAGAAATTTTCGTTACCATCAAAAAACTCAGAGATGAAGGCATCGCCATAGTCATTGTAGAGCAAAACGCTAAGAAAGCTATTGAACTCGCGGACAGAACTTATCTCTTGGAAGAGGGAAAAATAGTTTTAGAGGGAAATAAGTCCATAGTTAAGCATCCCAAGATCAAGAGCGTCTATTTGGGCGGGGCTTAACTCGTCCAGCTTCTTTAATCTTCAAGTATTGTTCTCGAGTTAAGGAAACTGCTTGGGCGCTTTGTAACTGGCTGTTGATAATGATGTTTTGCTGTTCGCTCCATTCTTTGTCTGAATGTGTTTTAACATAGTCTGCCCAATACTTAACAAAATTCATGCGGTCTTCTTGATTTGTTTTTCCAGGCTTAAGAAAGACTCTTTTCGATTCTTTGTTTGTAGGCATATACTTTCCTCATGTCTAGGTTATTCTTAAAGGTTTCTTCAATATGTTCCGCGTCTTCTAGGTCTTTTTCAGACTTCAAGTAATATCGTTTAAATGCAATTTGCCGTTCCAGAGAAGAGATATGAAATGTTCCTTGTTTCGTTATGACATCAAGAGTGTCAATAAAGGATTCCTGTTGGAGGGGTGAGAGTGCGAGCTTGACTTCAAAATTAGGTATGATGGTATTTGGTTTTGCAAAGCGAAGAGCTGTTCCTTCCTCAAGATAGTCATAGAGTTCATTGAGAGTATCGCCATTTAAGCACCAATAGTATTTTTGTAGATCAGCGTACAGTTGTTCAAATTGTTCTTGTGAGATTTTTTGAATGAAAATATCCACATCCTCCGTCGATCTTGATCTTCCAAGAAGAATAGAAACATAGCCGCTAATGATCACATAAGGAGTGTGTCTTTCCAGAATTCTAAGAAACTGAAGCACAAAAAGGTCTAGTTCGCTTAGGGTTCTATCCATTTGTATAGTCTTTGCATCTATAAATTTCATCAAGAAAAGAAAGCATTTCTCTTTATAAACGCTCTGAGGGTCTTTGAGAAGATATTTTCTAGTGGTTACAGTCCTCAAAAGAAAAAGATTTTTATAGTGTCTATAAATTTAGTTTATATGGAGCCTGTATTTTATTTTAATCCTTATGATAATCGTTTTATTCCGAGCTATCATGTACCTGAAACACTCCTTACAGAAAGTCAACAAGAATTAGTAAGAGGAAAAGATGGAGAACCTGATAATGAGTATGGGCATCAAGGTTGTTACAATCTAAGCAGAGGGGATTTTCCAAGTATTTTTTATAAAGATAGACCTGTTAGGATGCATGGTCACTCTGTTCCTATTATTGTTGCTTCTTTGCTTTGCATTCCAAAAGGAAGGAGGTGCTCTTTAGAAGATATAGTACATACAGAACATTTTAAGAAAGGTAGAACTATAGATGATCCTTGCCAAGCCGATATACATGCAGCAAAAATGTTGGTAGAAGATATAGGGAGTTTTCCTTTAGAGCCATTCTATGAACACCTTTTCCAACAATCGATACCTGTAACTATAGATGGGAGACTGTCTGAACAAACTGGTGCCGTCGTAGAATTTAATCCGCATAGAATGATGTTCAGTGCAGAAGCAATGAAGAAACATGCAGGTGATATTGACTGGTTCACAGAGGTATATTTGCACGAATGGTATCATGTTATAGAATTAGATTTAGGAACGTTTGTTGAATCTACTTTTAAGGATCATCCCAGATGGAGAATAGAACGTAAGCAAGATTCAGTATTCAATTATCATCGTCCACCTGTAGATAGAAAAGAATATACTGCACTAAACACTTTCAATGTAGCATGGGAATGTGAAAGAAGGGAATTCAATGATGGATGGCCTTTTGAATTTGCAGAACTGCTTGCCGCATTGACTTATTTAAAACATCCGGAACTAGTAGAGAAAGTAAGGCCTCTGCATGCACAATTACTAGGAAGAAAAGGCTATCAAAGGCATCTATTTCTGCCGCATACCTAAGAAGATACAGAAAACATTTCTAAAAAGCTATATAAACACTAGAAAACCCTGTTCTAGCATCAAAAGAGGATGATTGCATGGCTGATGAAGACTTAGGAATTCCCACACCAACTCCAGGAGTTGCTTTTCACTTAGATCCTGTTCCAGAAGTGACTACGCTGCCAGACGTGCAGGATAAGACTAAATTAAACATTATGTATCCTCTGATTCCTCCCTATGCTTTCGCGCACATTTACTGGGATCCAGCCAATAACGAGACTCGCTATGAGGTCGAAGAGCCAAAGTTAGACGACAGTGAGGAGAATATTCTTGCCATCGTCGAGAAAGGCATTGAAGAGCTCATCAACATCAGTTTCATCAATGTCAAGCGCGCGGATGTAGTCATTGTCTATTTGGAAAAGAACATTACAGTGTTGCTGGCAGAGCTAGGCATCAAGGTTTCAGAAGAAACGTTCTTGAAGATTATGTATTATATTTATAGAAATTTTGTTGGTCTCAACCAGATCGACCCTTTGATGAAGGATTATTTCATTGAAGATATTGAGTGCAACGGAGTCAATGCCCCCATTTACTTAGTCCACAGAAAATATAGAAGCATTAAAACCAATATTATCTTCAAAGATCCGCAAGAATTAACTTCATTCGTAGAAAAGCTGGCACAGAAGTGCGGTAAATATATCTCTTATGCTCATCCTATCTTGGATGGAAGACTTCCGGATGGCAGCCGCGTCAATGCAACATATACCCAAGATATTTCAACTAGGGGGCCTACATTCACAGTTCGGCGTTTTACTACTGAACCTTACAGTCCTGTTAAATTGTTGAAACTCAAGACCATGTCTCCAGAAATGTTAGCTTATCTCTGGTTGGTCATAGAACATGAGGCAAATTTTTTAGTCATTGGTGGTACGGGATCTGGGAAAACTTCTTTGTTGAATAGTTTGGCATTCTTCATTCCACCAGAATCTAGAATTGTTTCCATAGAAGATACACATGAACTTTCGATTTTACACGAAAACTGGTTGCCATCAGTCGCACGTGAAGCAACTGGCGTCGGTGCAGAAGGGAATGTTGGTGAAATAGATTTGTTTGCGCTTCTGAAAGCAAGTTTCCGTCAGCGTCCGGATTATGTCATTGTCGGTGAAATTCGTGGAAAAGAAGCTTATGTCTTATTCCAGGGAGCAGCTTCAGGTCATGCAGTTGCTTGCACCTTGCACGCAGAAGATGTGGACACCATGATTCGCAGATTGGAAACCGAACCTATCAATTTGCCAGGATCTTTGTTGGAGACTATCGATGTCGTATGCATCATGGGTCAAGTGCACGTCAATGGCGAAGAAGTGCGTCGTGTCAAAGGTGTTGCAGAAATAGTTTCAGTCTCAGATAATGGAGAAGCAATCACAAATATGCCATTTGTCTGGGATCCAAGGACAGATACATTCTTTTTCAAGACAGAAAGTGTCATGTTTAACAAGCTCGTGCAGGAATTCGGACTGTCTCCTGACTACTTGCAGAAAGAGTTTAGTAGAAGGACTCGTTTATTCATTGAGCTCTACAAGAGAAACATTATGGACTATCGAGAAGTGCAAAGAGTTATCAATGCCTATTACAAAATGCCAGAAGAAGTAGCTCGCAAGTTTAACCTCTGATAATGAACAATGGACAAAAGCACATTCTATCGAAAGCTGAACGAAAAAAATACCTGCGGGAAGTCAATGTAGATCCAAAAGTGCTTCGCCGCATTAAGCAGCCTGAACGGCAGCAGTTCCAGGTGGACTATACAGTCTATCATCCAAATTTTTTTGGTAAGCTAGCAAATACATTCGCTGGTTTTTCTGCACAGAATATTGAGCACTACTTTCCTGCCTTTTCCAAGAATCTGACGCAGCAGCTGCGCATGGCAGATGTCAAGATGTTGTCGCAGACGTATATGAATATGATGGTCTTCGCATTGTTGATCACATTCTTGATCAGTGCTATGACTACCATACTCATAGGACGCTATTTGCAACTGACGACTATGGCTATATCCTTATTGGCGCTTCTCATGGGTTTGGGTATAACTCTTGTAGGAGGAGTCATCTTTGCTGTTTATCCTTCAACAGTCGTAGGCAGGCGCAGTCATCAGATTAAAAATGATCTGCCATTTGCTATCATCCATATGTCAACGATTGCAGGTTCTGGCGCTGAGCCTATGGCAATGTTCAAGCTGCTCTTGAACGCCAATGAATACAAAGGGCTGGAAAGCGACGTGAAGCGCATCGTCAACTATGTCAACTTGTTTGGCTATGACTTGTCAACAGCATTGAAGACAGTCGCGAACACAACTCCCTCAAAGCAATGGAAAGAAGTTTTGACAGGCATCACAACAACAGTCGAGTCCGGAGGATCATTAAAGTCTTACTTGAAGAGCATGGCAGAAGACACCATGAATTCATATAAGTTAGAAAGAAAAAAATATGTCGAGACTTTGGCGACCTATTCTGACATCTACACAGCAGTCCTGATTGCAGCTCCTCTGTTATTTATTGTGACTCTTGCGATTATTAATATTCTAGGAGGTACCATTGGAGGATTTTCTGTCAACACCTTGGCGAAAGCAGGAACATATATAGTCATCCCCTTTCTCAACGTCGTATTTATTCTCTTCCTCAACATGATCAATCCAGAAAAATGAAAGCGTTTAAGAAAATATACATCGTGGAGATTTGCATCTCTCTGCTTGCAGTAGCAGGAGATGTCTATCTCTTCTGGGGAAAGCGTCCATTTTGGCCTATTGCAATTATAGTTTTGTCTCTGGGATGGCTGCACTTCTGGATAAATTTCTTCGCGGAGAGCAGGCGGCAGAAAGAAATTGAATTGAAGTTCGTCGAATTCGCGAGAACTTTGGTGGAGTCAGTCAAGTCTGGTGTTTCTATCCCAAGATCGATTATGAATTTGGCAAGAAAAGATTTTGGTGCATTGACCCCTTATCTGCAGAAGTTAGCGCGTCAGATTGAATGGGGCATTCCGACAAAGAAAGCGCTCATGACTTTTAGCACTGATACAGATAATCGTGTCATCAAGCGTTCAGTCTCTATTTTGGTGGAGGCAGAGCAGAGCGGTGGAGATATTTCAGATATCTTAGAATCAGTCGTGGAATCAGTCATTAATATCAAGAAAATGCGTGAAGAGCGGAAAGCGTCAGTCTACTCGCAGGTCGTCCAGGGATATATGGTCTATTTTATCTTCATCATTATCATGTTGATCTTGCAGCTCTGGCTCTTCCCGAAGTTGGGAAATTTATCTATTGGTGGAGCAGCTCCTGGAGACTTCAACTTGAACCCGACGTTTTTCGGATTGATTATGATTCAAGGCTTGTTTGCAGGTATTATGATTGGAAAATTCTCAGAGGGAACACTCAAGCAGGGAATCTTGCATGCATTAATTTTGATGACTCTGGCGGCATTGATTATTACGACAGTGAAAGGAAGTATCTTATGAGGGGAAAGAAAGGATTGGATTATATTGATTGGAGCATCAGCATGGGGATGTTCATTATAGCAGTCACTGCTCTCTTCGTCTTCCTCAAACCCGGAGCTCATCCAGAATCTGATCAGGAAACCTTGGTTAAGATTGTGGAAAAAAATTTCCTGGAGCAGGCACAATGGTTTATTCATGAGACTCCTTTATATGTGAAGCATTTTCAGGACTTGTATGGAACTGGTCAGCAGGCTTTGATACATGTGCGCGCAGAAGGTAATATTCGTTTTTCAGCAGTCAGGCCAGCATCACACGGAAGATATGAGCTCATAACGCAGACACCAAGACAGCTTACATTCAACTGTAACATTGCTCCTTGTGATGACTCTAATTTCACAATAATTGGAACAACAGAAAGAATGTCTGATACTATAGACTTGGAATATGAATGCATTCCAGCTAATCAGCCTCTAACATGCACAGCGATTCTGGGAGCGACAATCACTTATGAAGGATTGCAGCAGGCAGAAATCAATACGTTAAGCACGGCAAATTACAACACCATCAGAAGTTCCTGGATGTATCCTCTGCAGAAAGAATTTGCGATCTATCAGGACGGCAACAAGATTATCGGCGGTCAAGAGCCGGTGCAGCAGGGAAATATATTTGTGAAGGAATTAAAGATGCAGGTGATAAACGCCCAAGGAGTAAAAACTCCTACAGTCATCAATATCAAGGTGTGGTAATGAACAAAAAAGGATTTGTCAGGACATTGGAAGCAATTATTGCAGCGATCATAGTCCTAGGCATTATATTAGTCGTGACGCCAGAAAAAGCACAGCAGCGGACAGGAACGCCAGAAAACGTGAAGGAAGCGCAGCAGTTCATCTTGGAAGGCATTGCAATGAATGAAACCTTCAGAGATTGCATCTTGAGATCAACAGTTCAGGGAGAATGCAACACAGTATGTGTTGCTCCAGCTGACATTGATGCCTTTGTCGCAGCGCACACTCCTCCTCTGTATGGATTTCGTTGTGAAATCTGTAACTCTGCAAGCACCTGCTCTGAATCCTTGCCTTTAGACAAGTCGCTCTATACTGATAGTCGTTTAATTGCCAGGAATCCAGCACGCATCATTCGTCTGATTTTTTGGGAGAAATAATTATATACTCTGTTGTGAAAATAGCAATATGCGATTTGATGTTCCTTTTTATGTTCAAGGCTATAATGAATGCGGTCCAGTAACACTGCTGATGATTTTGGAATTTCTCGGTGAAAAACACGAGAAGGAAAAGATAAAACAATTAATTGATAGTGAATCAACAGGTGCTACTATGACTATAGGGTTGGCAAATGCAGCTGCAAAGCTAGGGTTCAAGACAGAATTTTTCAGCATTTGTCTAGGATTTAATCCAAGGTATTTTGAGCTAGACTACTATAGGAAAGTGACGGATGGTGCACAGAGCATGGAAGCAAAGATAAACCGTCTTCGTGCAGAATGTATCAAAAATGGAGTTATAATGCACGAAAAGAAACTAACTCTCGAAGAAATCCAGAAAAAAATAAACACCGATTGCATGGCCTTTATATTATTAGATTGGAGCAAAGTACAAAATGTCCAAAGATATATAGGTCATTTTGTCCCTATTGTGGGATTTGATGAGCAACATGTTTATATTCATCAGCCAGGGCCTCTAGATGCAACTCCACACCAAGCATTGCCTAGAGATATTTTTGAGATTGCAAGAAAAGCACAGGGAACTGACGAAGATATTGTTTTTATTCATAGAAAATGATTATTTTCTGATTTTCGCGACGAAGAATCCTTCAGTGTCTTGGTACTGCGGCCAGATGGTTAGTCCTTTGGTGAAGTCTCCTTTGATAGGTAAAGTAATCTTTTCTAACATACCACCAACCTTCTCCAAAAGATGCTGGACGACTTCCTCATTTTCTTCAGGTTCCAAAGAGCAAGTAGAATACACTAATGTGCCTCCAGGTTTCAATAAGGAAAATGCATGTTTGATCAGTTTTTTCTGCAGTCGCGCAAGGCGTTTGATAGTGACGGGATTCCAAATTTTCAACGTTTGTTCGCTATGTTTAGTTTCTCCTTTGATGGTTCCAGAAGCAGAGCATGGCGGATCTAGTAAAATTTTGTCAAATGGATTGCCTAAGTACCGTTCAGCAGGCATGCACAACACATCAGTATTTATCACGCCGCACCTCTGGAGGTTCTTACGCAAGATTGTGGCTCGAAAACTATTGGACTCAAGAGCAATGATCTGTCCTTTGTTTTGCATCATCGCAGCCATTTGTGTTGTCTTGCCACCGGGTGCAGCGCATAACTCTAAGACACGTTCACCAGGCTTTGGATCTAGAACAACTGCAGGAAGCATGCTCACGCTGCTCTGCACAAAAAAAAGTCCTTCTCGATGCTCTTCAAGATTGCCTATGTCTCTTCGTTCTCCTCTGATATAGCATCCTTCCTTACACCAAGGTATTTTCTCTAAAATCCATCCCTGGCGAGTTAATTGCTTGCTCAATTCTTGGGGAGAAATCTTTAAAGTATTGGCGCGAATGGATCGTCGTAAAAATTGCTTGACGTTGGCTTGATAGCTGGCAAAATCAGTAAGCTTGGAATATTTAGCAATGAACTTTTCTTTGAAGCGCATGAGCATTCTTGGGAGCGTTGATTAATAAATGTTTGTCAGGAAAAAACGAAGAGTTATGTATTGCGTCGTAGAAATTTTTTCACAAATACCGGAGCTAGTTGCATCAAGCGCAGGCGAGCAAGAATGTCGTCTTGGGAAAGAATAATATAATTATTATGACTGCTAGAGCCATTAATCTGGTAGGTTTCTCCAAATTTAGTATTCGTCTGATAAGCGACAACAGCATGATAATAGCGAAGGTGGGAGTAAGGTCGTGCAACTGTAGCGACTATGCCTTTTCTCCAGCATAATCCGGAAGCTAAGAGCCCTTTGGAAAGGCAGTGTGATGCTTGCAAAGCAGTTCCAGCAAAAATAGCTTCTCGTTCTGCGCGGTAATGACGAAGATACAATTTGACCAGATGCAAGAAATTTTTGGCAGCAAGATCATCAGGACTATCTAGGAAAGATTGCAATTTGTCTTCACGTCGTAAAAAAGCATCAAAGCCAGCTTCTAAACGGTCAAATCTCTCTTGTCCGCCTAAGAGAAATTCTAAGGTTTCTTGTTCTGCCCCTGTCGGAAAATTACCAACGAGTTTTTGTACAAGTGTAGTAGTCATATAGATGCTATAAAATATATATTTAAAAAGATATCTATCATATAGTAAGGAAACTGCAGATCAAACAAGAAATAAGCATGAGTAGATCTTTTAGAGATTTATGCTCAATAGGCTTTATGACCCGCAGAAGATAGTTCAGTATTTATCGAGTGTGTTCTTGTTTAAGTCTCTTCAGAATAACGTCGTTTGGGAAAGTAGCGTAAGGATCAGAATGGTCTTCCATGCTTAAAGGAACTACTAATGTTTTATCTCTTGGAATTTGATGGAGCAGAGCAAAACGTTCAGAGGTCATCAAGGGGCTGGTTGCTGCAAGAGTAATTCTATAGCCGAGATGATGAAGAAGGATTGTCTGAAGGACCGCTCGAGAAAAAGGAGTGGGTGTTCCACGAAATGCAGTTTTTGCTAGAAGAGTTCCTGGAAGTTCATGGCGAGCTTGCAAAAAATAACCAGTGGCATTGCAATAAATAACTCTTTGTTGTTCAGGTGACAGACCATCTGAGCATAAATCGTTAATGGAGTACTCATCGGTAAAGGCATTGGCAAGAGGGACAAATCTCGCAGTGCCTCCTAGGCAATTCTCCAAGTCTTGTTGTTCCGCTGGAGTCTGATGTTCGCCGAAAATCATGTCTGCTGAAACCATGCAATCTCTCCTGAAAAAGATGTTTAAAAAGCTATCTCTTAAGCACGGTGCATGTGAATAGAAGACATGCCTGCCCATTTCAGGACGGCAGATATTTTTTTGCATATGCCTATCCACTTAGAAAAACATGAACGGGGTTCATCCTATATTCACACAGAAACTATGGGGAGATGTCTTTGTGAAGCATCTGCTTCTGGTCTGCCCATTGTAGCTTCTCGAGTAGGTGGCGTTCCTGAAATAGTGCAAGATGCCGAAACGGGATTCTTAGTACCTGAAAGAGACTATATAACAGCAGCCAATAGACTTGTTGAACTTATTCACAATTCTACAACAAGACTTGCTATGGGAGCAAAAGGAAGAACACGAGTAATTAACAGATTTAATGATGCTCCTTCAAAAGCCTTAATCACACTTCTTTCTTAAGAATGATACTCTGTTTTTGTATAACTATTATAGAATTTATCAACTTCTTTTTTACTTAGATGTTCAATAGAATTAATCAAGCGCACCTGCGGTCTGTTGTTGGTAATTTCTACTAATGATATTGACGCATCATGAATCTCTAATCCTTCCCACAAGTTTACTTTACTTATTTGTAAAAAGTGAGCAATAATGTATCGAATTAAATTTCCATGAATAAACAAAAGGATAGCATCCTCTTCTTGAGCAGTACTAAGAATCTCTTTTAAAATAGTATCTACACGTTGCATATCTTTCTTCTCACGATCAGGAGGTGTACCTTCACGTTCGGGACCGCCAACCAACGTACGATATACTTCTTTTAGCTTGTCAGACACCACAACAGGAACATCAGATTTCAACTTTTTATATAGCTCATAGGTTTCCAGAGCACGTTGCGCACTACTCACATATACTTTCGTTATTCGCAACTGTGCAAGCCTTTTTGCAACATCTTTTGCTTGTTGTTTGCCATTTTTAGAGAGTATTGGTTCAGGCTTTGCCTCAATGGATTCTCCATGGCGCACTAAAAATAATTTTATCATTGTTATTATAACAGAATTCTAATGGCTATTTAAAGCTTGTCAGAGATTTCCGAAAGAATTAGCTAAAACCACTAAGCTAGTATTCTCTTTTAGTTTTTTGATGATTTCCGAAAAATTACCTATAGGATCATTCAATAAAACATCTATACCCACATCATTAAATATTTTTATTGCCATATATATCGTCTTCTGCCATAGTCTACACCTATGCACGGCTCTGTAGAAAAGTTCCCTGAATAGGGAACTTATTGCTCTCCGCAATGCAGAGCATGCAAGTATCTTGAAGCTTACTTCTCTATTTTGCATCCGCACTGTTACGGCACGTACCGCGCTGCCT
>Ga0209541_10008467_pt1 | contig 16942 bp, 23 predicted proteins | sample RifCSPlowO2_01_FD_184027 | JGI IMG/M metagenome (GOLD analysis project Ga0209541, IMG submission 184027) | Groundwater microbial communities from Rifle, Colorado - Rifle CSP2_plank lowO2_0.1 (SPAdes) (version 2) | ecosystem: Environmental > Aquatic > Deep subsurface > Groundwater | place...
CCGCGCCTGACTCTCTGCGCCCACAAAGGGGCGCCTCCGAGACGCTCTTTTGCCCGAACTGCCCTCACTTTGGGTTTGCGAGCCAGTTGCAGAATTTTTCTAGAGAAAAATTGCCGCATACTCGGCTCTGCAACTGGAAAGGATTGCGTATATTCCGGGGTCGTCTAGCGGTAGGACCTTAGATTCTGGATCTAAGTACCTTGGTTCGAATCCAAGCCCCGGAACAGAGATTTGACACTGTATCAATGATATGATACAGTGTTTTTAATTTCACTTAATTCTATTCAAAAGGAGGTTTGGCATGTTCTTTTCAGTTTTGTTCCCTGATTTGCACGTCGTTGCCCATTCGAGCTGGGAAGGAAAAGGCACAAACTGTAAACTTCACATCCTGACCAATAAGGCGGATGGACTCAAGATTCTTGGCGAATTGTCCAATGAGGAAGCGACGCAGCTCGCTTTGCAGTTGACGGGTTTGCCAGAAACGAGCCCCGATCAGTCTGCCCAGATAAATGGCGATGCTGCAGCAACATTCAGTAGCTACATCGCGAAATATTATGATAACGTTGTTTCTTACCAACACCTCCCTGCAAAGGAAGAATTGTTCGGATTCTTGGATCCACCAGACAGTGGAGTGCCCGGGGAAGGCATTATCATGTGGTCTGACCTCGATGCTAAGTACCATGTTGTGATTGTTTTTTCAAAAGAGCAGGCAGTACGTCTTATTGAGGAATTCACTTGGCTCGAACCTGCCCGCCAAGCACGACTTCTTGAAAAAATCAAAACATGGAATGCTCTTGAGGTTACTCCCAAGAACGAACAACAAATTGAGGGCATCCCAGCTAAACTTTTGTGCCGTAGCAAAACTGTGGCAAAAGTACTGGATTCTCAATAAACAAGCAACGAGAGCGAAACACACCCACTTCGCTCTTTTTTATTTCACAAAACTTAAACTTCTCATTTCTACCTTATAGCTTCCCAATTAAAAGTTCTTAACGTATCATATAGGGGGAACAATTAAGCTGAATCCAAGTCCCGTTGCATTTAACTAAGAATTATTTCTTTGTTGTAAAAGATTTAATTTCACCGCGCACAGTTCCGTATTGGTTTTTTGCAACTATTCTAAACCAATATTTTGTATCTTTGCTTAAGCTGATGATGTTTTTTGATACATTGACCGCCGAAGTTCCGCTACTAATCACTTCTTCCGCAGTGCTTGCAAGTAGTGTGTTGCCTAATAAAGAGTCGGTGCTGTACTCAAACCAATAAGTAGTTGCTGCGCCATTAGGATTGATATTGGCGTTTAACTTAGCCGAAGAATTAGTTACCGCTGTGGCCGAAGTAGTGTTAATTATTGGCGCTGCTGGAGCCAATGGACCCTTGGTGGTAAAGCTTAAAACTTGGCCGTTTGTTGTGCCGAATTGATTATTGGCATTCAAGCGGAAATAATATTTAGTGAGTGGTTGCAAATTTAATATTGCAGCCACAACAGGCACCGATGAATTGCCGCTACCGGCTGATTGGAAAGCAGTAACTGACCCTAATTCGGAAGTGAAACCATATTCAAACCAAAGAGTTGTTTCTAATCCATTTGGGTTGATGTTGCCATTTAATTTGGCAGTTGTTCTTTCAATATCCGTTGCAGAATTAGTGCTGGTTGTTGGGGCGATTCCTGTTGGATTTGGGGTAGTGTTGGTCTTGAAGCTGTAAGTTGTTCCGTTAACGGTACCAAAAATATTTTTGGCGCTTAACCTATAATAATAATCAGTGTTGGTTTTAAGGTCGGTAATATAAGCAGGAGTGTAAATAGTTGCGTATCCAGAACCAACTAAATAATTAGATGTTTTAGTGCCCAAATCCGAAGTTTGGCCGTATTCATACCAATATGTTGTTGTGGCGCCGTTTGGATTAATTGTTCCATTCACAACTACTGTTGAAATATAGGTAGCGCTCCTTGAATCTGTTTTTACAACTGGCAATCCTGATTGCGCAGTATTGTTATTAGTATTGTTTGTGTTTGTTGTATTGTCTTGGTTTTGTTGTGCAATAATTTGGGGGTTATTAGAAGCGTACCAAACTGCGTAGCCGATTCCACCTAGCACCAACAGTCCCACAATACTTAGTGTAATAATAAAATTTTTATCCATATTTTTTTCTGTTTTTTCAGTTATTTAATTTAATGAATTTTATAAGACTTTTTTGTTTTGATGAGCCGACCTTTTTCTTTTTATTATCATTTTCTTTGAATTACAAAATGCATTGTGAAAGGCAAGTTTCAGGTCTTTTCTCTAAATTTGGGTCTAAAATCCGCAATAATTATGTTACGTAGCTTGCTACATTTTAGAATTCTATCAAATTTTCACCTTCCAAATTTGGAAAAAATACCTCGAAAGCATTTCGTAATTCAAAGATTTTAATTTTGACCAAGGCAATTTAAAATTTTGTATTTGGATAACTTTTGTATATTTGTTCTTTTGTTTTTTTAATAATGCGGGCCTTTTTTTGGGGATGCAGCAAAGGCAATATTAAAAGCCAAGAAATAAAAGAAACTCTTAATTTAAAAGACCAATCGGGATCTTTTAAAAGCGGTTTTTTTTCTTCTTGAAACCGGGTCAGTAACGCAAAAGTAGCCTGCAGTTTTTCAGGGGATAATCTATTATGCTCTATTAAAAATTGTTCTTTACCGATAATAATATCAGTCATATGTTTAAGGTTGCAAAAGTCTTTCTTGCAGTGCCTTGTAAACTGGTTTAGCTTTTAATTCTTTGTCCCATATCAAGCTTGTGCCGTAAGTTAAAGGATATCTGTCAGACCGGGTGGTAGAGCCGTACAAGTCGCTAATGCCCCAAGTAGTATAAGAAGTGCAATTGGGAGATTGAAGGCACACATCTAAAGCTGTTGCGTACTGGTTAATATGTTCTTTTTCATCGTCTTGGGTAACATCTATTTCTGATATGCGGGTTAAAAGCCCTAATTCTGCCAAAATTTTCATATGCTCCTTCAATTCTTTGGCATTTATATAATCGCCGTCAGTATAAATGTGCGATTCAAATCCAATTCCATCAATAGGCACATTTCTTTGTTTGAGTCTTTTAACTAAACTAAGCAAAGCGTCCCAATGCTGCCCGTTATTTTCAAATCCATAATCATTTAAATAAAGTTTTGCCAATGGATCGGCTTTGCGCGCCGTTTTAAATGCAAGGTCAATATATTCTTCGCCCATTGCCTCAAACCAAATATTTGGTTCTAATCCGGTTTTACCGTCTTTGTATAAAGCATTTTTTTTGGAAAACGGTTCGTTGACCACATCCCATCCTGCCACTTTGCCCTTAAAGTGGCTTACCACATTTTCTATGTGGGAAACCATAATTTTTTGCCGGTCTGACTTATGGCTTTTTGCCATCCATTCGGGATTGCTTTTGTGGTATACCAGCACATGGCCATGCACAGCGATATTATTTTTTAAAGTTATATCAACAAGCTGGTCTGCTTGTTCAAATGAGTAAGTGTTTATTTCTGGATGGATAAACAAGGGTTTCATGCTGTTTTCAGGAGTCAATGTGCTAAATTGGCTAAGAGCCAAAACTCTATATTGCTCATCTACAAGTAACGGTTCCAAAGAAACAGTAGAGCCAATTTTAATTTTTCTTTTGTTAGCGTCGGCTAAATTGCGCAGGCTATTTTTATCATTATGATTTACAGCCAATGATGGGGGAGGTACAACTTCAACGCGCCCAATGCCGATTGGTTTTGCGTAAAGCGAAGAAAGGACCCAGCCGGTACTTTTTGGTTTTGCATCTGCCCCAAACCAAATATTTCCGCTTTGAAAAATATCGTGATCGGGCATATTCCCTAAAATCTGGTTATTTGCAATAATATTAATTTTATTTTGTATATGTTCTATTGAAACGATTGTTTGGGAATTTAAAGAAATTTCATAAGTTCTTATATCCATAGAATTGGAGGAATTTCCGTCCCAAATGCGAGCATTTATCAGATTTTTTACATTATCAATAAGTATTTCAATGCTTGGGCTTTCATATCGCCACTGATCGTACACAATGGGTGGGAAGGCATAAAGCCGGAAAGAAGCTTCTTGGTCTATTTTTGAAGCTATAAATGTGACTTTAAAGTCGCCGTTAACTTTTAAATGGTATCCGCCAATATTTACCGGCGGATTTGGTTGTCCAGCCGATCCGTCTTGGTGAAGAATAATCCGGTTTAGCGGCAGAAAATTTATGCCGTTGTATGTAATTTGCGCGCCAGGGAAATATTGCCAATTTTGATCTTGCTCAACAAGATCAATGCCCCTGTTGCTGTATTTTATAAATCCATAAATTGAAAGCAACGCAGCAAAACACACGATAAGAAGAAAAGTTTTTAAAATCAATTCGGCTAAATTATAGTGTGATGTATTTTGCATATTAAAGTAATACCTCACGCCACAATCACCCTAATATAAAGTAATCAGGGTGATTGTGCGATGTTTACTGGTTTGTGGTAAATGTGGATTGCAATGTTACGGTTACATTTCCTGATGCGTCTTGCGCCTCAATGATGTAATAGTATGAAGCATTAGACTGCAAATTGCTTGCAGTAAGATTTTGGTTTGACTGTACATTCATTGCTGTTATTGTTTGTCCTCCTGTAATGTAAGGTTCGCTAAAGTTTCCAATGGCTTCTGACAAGCCAAACGGGCTTGTGCTGTAGTATACTTTTCCTCCAGCATTTTCAGTGGTAGCCCAAGAAAATGTAGCGCTATTGTTTGTTTTTTGCACGGCAATATTATATATTTGCGGCGCATATATATCAATGCCATATCCAGCGTTTATTACGCTGTTAATTTTTGCAAGCGTTAATGGTCCTACTGCGCCAACCATTGAAATTCCATAATTTACTTGGAATTGGGCAACAGCCGCCCTTGTAAGACTACCATAATATCCTGTTACTCTTCCTTCGGGATAAATGTTACGGTCTGAAGCTAAAAATGTTTGTAAATTAGTAACATTGCTTCCCGTTGACCCCACTCTTAATTGGCTTCCAAGTGAAGCGAATGTGACTGCTTGGGCAGGTCTTGCGATTAAAACCATGCTTGCCAATAATAATAGGGCTGCTGCAAAAAACAATGCATAGCCATATCCAGCTTTTTTAAATGAGATTATTTTGTTCATTATTTTTTAATCTGCTAATTAGTGTTTAAAACACTTTGTTAACGGATTGTTAGTTATTATTTATTTTTTCGACTTTTATCATATTTTCAATCGGATAAATTGTTCAGCATTAATTTTTTACATAGTCCGTAGCCAAGTTTTTTTTAATAGGTATTTCTTTGATACTGGCCTGATTGTTTTGCAAAATTTCACCAAGGGTCTGGGGTTTTAATGGGCGAGAAGAAGGGTCTTTTATTATGTTATTTTTTGCATAATTAATTATCTTTTTTATAATGACCGAGCTTGGATCGTTCATAATGCTTTTTACAATTAAACCCTCCATGCATACTAAAAATAGTATCGCCATAACAGCGCCCAAAGGAGAAGCCAGCAAATGAATGATATTTCCTAAAATAAGGCTCATTTGAATCATTAATATCTGGATTAAATTTTCTAAAATTTCAATCATCATATTTTATATGCAGAGGGCTTATTAGCGCCTTATTGCTTTTACGATAATCAATAACACTACCGCTCCCAGCAATGCCACTAAAAAACTGTACATATTAAAGCCGGATACTCCGCTTGCGTTGAAAAATTCCATTAACCAGCCGCCAATTACAGCCCCGGCAATGCCTACTATAATATCCAGGATTAGTCCTTGATTGTCATTTGTTTTAACAATCATAGAAGCGATCCACCCCACTAACGCGCCAAAAATAATAAAAATAATAATGTTCATCATTTTTCTTCTTGTTTATTTAATTTTTCCGCTGCTTCAGGAGTAGAAACAGTCTTGCTCATTAAAAATAATTTAACAATGCCCCAAGCCAAAAATAAGTACACAATCATTGCAAGCAGGGTGGTCCATTCAAAGATGCTGCCCTGGATTTGAGTTTGGTTGAATATGGTAAGAAACGGAGCCGCAAGAACCTGGGTGATTGAGTATATAAAAACGGAAAAACCGGCATTGGGATTGGCGCCTAATAATTTAAGAATAAAACGAAAAGCCAATAATGCTTCAATCAAACCCAGTATATACCAAGCGACTTGCACGCCTTTGTATAATGGTTTGGTGGTGGGAGAACTATAAGATGAGTCCATAATTGTAAGCGACGGGATTATTAAAATAGAAATCGCTGGGGCAAAGCCCCAGGGTACTCTACAAAGTAGAGTACCGCCAATATTTGCTTATGCAAATATTGGCTAACGATTTATGTTTCCTCCCGCCTTTGGCGGGGCGGCATTCATCCCTGCGGCAAAGCCGCATGGTATTTTGCCGAGGAAATAAATTTTGATAATCCGCTTCGCGTTAATAATTTTTATATTTTTTTCAAAAAAAATCACCCTAGCAAAATTACAAAGGGAGAATTTCTTTGTAGCTAGAAAATTTGCTTTTTACTCTTTTCCTTCACATCCGCATTTTTCGCACTTTGTGCCTACTTCGTGGCCGCAATCACACTTTGTACAATTTAACATATTACTTTTTAGTTAAATTATTTATTAATAATTCGACTTTAACGGCTTTGCAATTATTTTGGGTAATAAAGCAGTTTCAGTTTTTCAAGCCCTCGATGCGCTTGCACGGCAATTGCGTTTTTTGATTGTCCGGTCACAAGCGACATTTCTTCCAAAGACAAGTCTTGGATATATTTCATGCGCATTACTTTTTGATATGCCTTGGGAAGCCGGGCAATTAACAAAAGCGCCGCTTTTCCGTCTAAAATATTAAAAAGTCGTCCGGAATCTTTGGCGCTGGGCTCAAAACCTTTTTGAGCAAGAGCGTCAAGCGAGGTAGATTTATGTTTGCGGTATTCATCTACAATAAGGCCGTTAAGGACGTGATATAAAAATGCCTTCATTGTGTCAACCCGCCCTTTTTTAACTAAGTATGTCCATGTTTTGGCAAAGGTGTCTTGGACCATATCTTCGCTCATTGCGCGGTCTTGTATCTTAAAATAAGCATGCGCGTTAAGCATTTTGTCGTAGTCGTTGTGCGCATCAGTCAATACTGTTTGCAATTCTGTAAAATGTTTCGGTGTCATTATAAAATTAAGCCGTAAGCGGTAATATTATATTACATAATTATTACACTGGCACTGTAATATGCGCATTATGGCAATGCTAATTGGCTGCAAAGATGTGTACTATTAAGCATAGCACATTACAAGCATTACAGTATGACTGTAATAATTTCTGTTGTTTTACGGCTATCTATTATATGGAAAACAATAAAAACAATATTTCGTCTAATAGTGAGCAAAAAGAAACAATGCACGGCAGTGACTTTGCAGACCGTGTGTGGCAGGAAAGCTGGACTTACATTAAAACCGTGGTTGACATTATGCGAGAGCCATTTTTAATTCTTGACAAAGACTTGCGCGTAATGGCCGCTAATGAGGCCTTTTATCAAACTTTCCAAGTTGAACAAAAAGATACCGAGAAAAAAATTGTATATGAATTGGGTAATGGCCAGTGGAATATCCCAGATTTAAGAAAACTTCTTGAAGATATTTTGCCTAAAAATACATTTTTCAAAGGTTTTGAAGTTTCCCACGAGTTTCCTTTAATAGGACGCAAGGTAATGATATTAAATGCCCGTCGGATTTATAAAGAAAATACCACTGCGGAAATATTCCCGCCCATTATTCTTCTTGCCATTGAGGATGTTACAGAAATGATGGATGTTGCCAAAAAACTTGCCGACCATACTAATCAGTTTGAAGCAAGGATGATAGGCCGGACACAACAATTGGAAGTCCAATTTCTTGAATTGGAAAAAGAAATTAACAATCTAAAAAAGAAGCCATAAAGCATATTAGTTAATTGTTGTCCCATCGGCAAAAGTTCGCTTAAAAGGCGAACTTTTGTTATTATATATACATGAAACACAAATTATTATTAATTTTATTTGCAGTGGTGATTTTGGCAGGGTGGCGCCCTCAAACGGCTTTTGGCGCCCAGTTGACCCAAAGCACTGCATTAAAGCAGCAAATCCAGATACTTTACGAAAGAATTGCCCAGTTACGCCAGCAAATTGCTACTATTATTTTACAGCGGGAAATTTCCGCCGGGTCTTATTTAGTTGTTGATGCTTTTGATAATTCAATTATTTTGCAAAAAGACAGCAGTAAAACTTACCCAATTGCGTCCCTTACAAAATTAATGAATGCAGTGGTTGCCACTGAAAATGCCGACCTTAACGAACAAATAACCTTGCAAGAAAAAATGCTTAAGCCGCTTGGGCACAGTCCGTCGCTTTTTTTGGGATTGAAGGTGAGTTTAAAGAACCTTTTAAAAGCCAGTTTAATCCAGTCAACTAACGATGCCGCCGAATCTTTATCTTATTCCATCGGCCACGAAAAATTTCTGGAAGCAATGAACCAAAAAGCAAAGGCGCTTGGCATGAATGATACTCATTTTGACGATGTCCATGGATTAAGCGTTTTAAACCAGTCCAGCGCTAAAGATCTTGTAAAATTAGTTAGTTATATTTACAAAACCCATCCTGAAATTTTAAGCATCAGCAAAGACAATGATTTTTTTCTTCCAGATTCAACCGGCAAATTATTGAAGTTTAAAAATGTTAATAATTTTTATTCATTATCTGAATTCATCGGCGGCAAGACTGGTTATTTGCCAGAAGCCAAACAGTCATTGGCTTCAATATTTAATCTTAACGAAAAACCCGTAATCATAGTTTTACTGTATTCTAAAAATCGTCAGACAGACGCTTTGAAAATTGTAAATTGGATTAAAGATAATAAAAATACGAGCCCATAGCGATTAATTGTGCTATAATTAACGAATTATAAAGTTGATGAAAATTAATAATTTTTCAAAAATTATTATTGCATTCGCATTACTTGCTGTATTATTTGCAGTTTCTTTGTTTTTATATAAACAGCAAATAACAAAAAATAATAATCCATCTGAAAATCCCGTTGTATCAGATTATAAAAATTTAAGTTTTGTTATTGAAGGCCAAAGTGTTGCGCTGGTGAATGGTTATGCCCAAAAAGAGTCGGCCGCTGGGTCGGCTTCAAAAATTATTACCAGGTATTTTGGCAATGAAGCTTTTGGAGATTTAAATGCTGATGGCAAAGAAGATGCGGTTTTCCTTTTGACCCAAGAAACAGGCGGCAGCGGCGTGTTTTTTTATGTTGCGGCTGCATTGAAAATAGAAAATGGCTATCAGCCGACAAATACAATTTTGTTTGGCGACAGAATTGCCCCGCAAACCACTGAAATTAATGATGGAATTGTGATGGTAAACTATGCTATTCGTGAGCCGGGTTTCCCAATGACTGCTGCGCCCTCGGTAGGAGTTTCAGACTACTTTAAAATTGAAAACGGTGTTTTAACAAGCAAATCCATGTTGCCAGCTTTTGGCATGCCTAGAAAAATGGTAATCAATACGCCAATCCAATTCACGGATGGCTTAACGGTGGTGTTAGAAAAAATAAATGATTCAAGATGCAAGCCCGGCGTAGTTTGCATTTGGGCGGGCGAATTATCGCCTCATTTTGGTATTTCTGGAGGGAATGTTACTAATCCTGGTGCAGAATTTGACCTTGGCACAACCACTCAAAAAAGCATCACTATCAATGGATATAAATTTACATTGCAAGAAGCAACTGAAACCACAGCAACAATTACTGTTACAAAAGAACTAAAAAGTTTGGGCACTTGCTATATTGGCGGTTGTAGCAGTGAAATTTGTTCTGATCAGCAGGGCGTAGTTTCAAATTGCGCATATGATTTAAGATACGCGTGCTACAAAACAGCAACATGCCAAAAGCAAAAAAATGGCCAATGCGGCTGGACGCAAACGCAAGAACTTGTCAATTGCATTGCCAAAGTTTTAGAATAAATAATATAAATTAACAAGAGCAAGCAAAAAATATTTTAAGGATAAAGTATTTTTTGCAAAGACTCTCTAATGGGGTGAAAATAGCAATTAATTTGACCAGGGAAAAAGTGGGAGGTATTACTTCTTCAAATATTAATTTAATAAATTATTTGTATAAGTTAAATTATGAATTTACCGGTTTGGAGCTGGTAAGCCGCGTGCATATGGAAGGGCCCGCAATTTTCAGGTCTTTTGCTCCGGAAATATTCGACCATCACATTATCAGCATCCACCATTTGCCTTTGCAAAATATTTTAAGGCGCAGCAATTCTTTGCAGGAAGTGAAAAAAGCATATCACGAACCTATAAAAATAATACGGCAGATTTTAAGGGAAGCCAAACCGGATGCCGTTCTTTTAAGCGGAACTTATTACCTGCCCTGGCTTATTTCCATTGCCGCCAAGCTGGAAAAAATACCGGTGGTGCTTTGGTATTCGGGAGTCTTAACAAAAGAAACCGAGCATATGAGGCCGAAAATAAGAAGGATATTTTTGTGGATTGAAAAAGCAATTATAAAAAATTCTTCAAAAATAATTTTTCCTTCTGAATTGTGTAAAAAAACCGTTGAGGAGCTTGTTACTAAAACAAAAATAAAAAATGGGTATATTATTCCAAATCCCATGGCAAGCATTTTTACCGACCCAAGCGTAGTTGATGATTCGCAAGACAGGACTATCGCCGCTATTGGCAGGGATTCAAAAATCAAGAATTTCGATAAATTTTTTGAATTGGAACGCGAGTTGCAAAAACGCAAGTGGCGGCACACAACTTCTTTTGTCACCAACCCGGATGCCAATTTAGAGCGCATGCCCAAATCCATTGCAGTTTTGCCGTCAATGAAAGCGGACGAATTAAAAAAGTTTTATTTAAAACAAGGTTTGATTGTCTGCCCGTCAACATTTGAAACTTTTGGCAATGTACCAATGGAAGCGGCATGCCTTGGAATACCGGTATTGGTAAGCGAAACCATGGGTTGTGCAGAAATTTTAAAAAAGGTGGGATTATCAAATATGGTGATTTCTTTTGACGATATCAGCAAAGTTGCCGACAGGGTTGAGCAGCTCTGTGACCAGGAAATCTTGCCAACACAATTAAATGCACTAAAAAAGCTTTTGGACACCAGTTTTGTCAGTGAAGAAATACGCGCGGTTATTGATAATTTGGTAAAAAATAAATAAAAGGTCGCAAGTTAAACGAAGTGAGTAGTTGGTAGTGAGTAGTGGGTAGAAGAAAAGTCTACAAACTACTAACTACAAACTACAAACTAGTAAAATGGTTGATTCAAATCAAAACAAAACATTAATGGGCATATTGTCATATCTTGGAGTACTGGTTATTATTCCATACCTTGTTGCAAAAAATAATTCATTTGTGAAGTTTCATATTAAGCAAGGTCTTATCTTGCTTATTATTGAAGTGGCAATGTGGTTTTTGGGAATGGTATTTTGGCCATTGGTTTTTATCATATGGGTGGTAAATCTTGTGGTTTTTATACTTGCAATTATAGGCATAATCAATGTTACGCAGGGTAACGAGAAAAAGCTTCCGTTAGTGGGAGATTACGCCAAATACATAAATATATAGAAATCCGCGGGTTTCGCCCGCAGTACTTCGTACCATTTCAACATTTTGCAAAGCTTTGCAAAATGTTGGGATTTATGTTATTTCCTCCGTCCCACCTTTGGCGGGTCTCCGGGCTTGCTTGATATCCACAAGCATCAGCTCGTGGATTGCAAGAAATAATAAGGTACTTATATAAGTATCTTAACTAATTTTTAAAGCAAAAAATACACCTTTTTAGAGTGTATTTTTTGCTGCAATATGGTATAATAATTAAAAATTAAAAAATGTAAGCGTATATGGCCACATTATTTAAAAAATTAACATTCGCCTATTTTACGAAAAATATTTTGGTTGTCGTCGGCCTGGTTTTAATTTGGCGGGGGATTTGGTACATTTTGGATGCTTTGGACATATTATTTTTTGGCTCAAGCCATATGTGGACGGCACTTGGCGGAATTATACTTGGCTTGTTGATTTTGTACCTGCCAGACCACGATTTAAAAGAAATAGAAAAACTTTAGATTAAAAATTATGAGCTATAAAAACATTCCCTTTGGCACATCAGAAAAATTTAATGTGGTGGTGGAAATCCCAAGAAAAGGGCAAATAAAATACGAATACGACGAAGAGTGGGACGAAATAAAAGTCAGTACCATTTTCACAAATGATTTTAATTTTCCCAGTGATTATGGTTTTGTGCCGCAAACGCGCGGGGGCGATGGCGATCATCTTGATGTATTTGTACTTGGGTCGCAGTCTGTTTCAATGGGAGCAGTTGTTGAATGTCGTGCTATTGGGATGATTGAATTGTTGGACAGGGGCGAAAAAGACGATAAAATTTTAGCGGTTCCCATAGCTGATCCAGCTTCTTATCATATTAAAACATTGGATGATTTACAGTTTGATTATAAAATCATGTTTGAAGAACTTTTCAAAGAATTAGGAATTCAAAGAAGTAAAACAATGGAAATTAAAGGGTATAAAGATGCAACGGTTGCGATGCAAGAATTAGAACTATCAAATAAGAATTTTAAATAATTATGGATATCCAAGAAGCTAAAAAAAGAATCATGGATTTTATGCAAGCGAACATATTGACGATTATTTCAACCGTTGATATTAGTGCGAATAAACCAGAAAGTGCAGTAATTGCCTTTGCTCAAAAAGATAATTTTGAGCTTATATTTGGGACTCCAAATACCACTCGAAAATATAGAAACTTGCAGAAAAACCCAAATGTTTCGTTTGTAATCGGCTGGGATAGTGATACTGGCACTGTTCAGTATGAGGGTATTGCCAAGGAACTTTTTGGAAAAGAATCTAAGCTACATTCATCAGTTCTAGTTTCTAAAAATCCTCGTTCCCAAAAATTTGTTAATCGCGAATACCAAAGATATTTTTTGGTTAAACCTACTTGGATTAGAATACTTGATATGACTAAAAATCCCGATGAGACTTTTGAAATAAGTTTTTAGTAAAAATGAACAAAAGTAAATACGCCATTATTCTTTTTTACAAGTTTACGAAGATTAAAAATCCCGAGACATTTCGGGATATGCAAAAGAAGATTGCCGGGCGTTTTGGTTTAAAAGGCAGGATGCTGGTTGCCAAAGAGGGGATTAATGCAACTTTTGAAGGGCTGGACAAAGACATTAAAAAATACATAAAAAGCCAGAAAAAAACAGCATTATTCAAAAATGTGGTGTTTAAAGAAAGTGAGGGCAATGGGAAGGGATTTACTAAATTGATGGTAAAAGTAAGGCCGGAAGTGGTGACGCTGGGAGTTGGCGAGCTGAATATTAAAAAAGATACCGCGCCCGTGGTAACTGCTGCCCAGCTTGAAAAAATGTACAAGCAAAATGAAAACTTTACGGTTCTTGATTTACGGAATAACTACGAAGTCCAGGCCGGATATTTTGAAAAAACGTTTAATCCGAATTTAAAAAATTTCAGGGATTTGCCTGAAAAAATTAATAAGTTGGCGCATTTAAAAAACCAAAAAGTGGTGGCGGTGTGCACAGGAGGAATCAGATGTGAAAAGGCCACGGTGCTTTTGAAAAAAGAAGGGTTTACAAATTTGTATCAATTAAAAGACGGGATTCATACTTACATTAAAAAGTTTCCCGGAAAGCATTTTAAAGGAAGCTTGTTTGTTTTTGATAACAGAATGGTAACTCCTGTAGCAGACAGCCAGGACAGGGAAGTGGTAGGCAGATGTTTTGACTGCAACAAAAAATGCGAGGAGTTTTACAATGATGATTCGATGCGACCCTCAAAGAAAGTGATTTGTTGTAATAATTGTATTGCAAAACATAAAAAGTTAAGGCCGGCGGTGCCTGCATAAAAATATATGTGTTCGGAAAGCTTCGCCATTTCCCCATAAAAGTCAACGGGGTTGACGCGGGGGATTGACTTTTAGAGGAAACGGCAAAGCTTTCAAAACAGCGCCGACTATTGACAATTATTTTGGTTTTGGTAATATTGTAATTGTCTCCAGAAAATTGTTTACCTTTAATTCACGGTTTAATAAGGCAAGTATTTTTCTGGGGGCAATCGGCAAGGATCTCTCTGGAGTACCCAACAGGGAGCACGTGATTCCAGTTTGCAGTTCCTTCGTCCGATTGCCTCCATTTGTTCTTTCTCCCTCATTTTTGGCGGGCGAGCCCACTTTTTATTCCCACCTCCCGCCTTTATATACCGCCTCCAGCGGCATTATTCTGCCAGCGGCCATGTTTTATCATGGTTGCTGGCTTTCTTTTTTTGTATTGACTGGGCACATTTTTTTTGTTAAAACCGGAGCACTTATTTAAAAAATAAGTGCTCGGCCGAGCACTAAATTGATTTAGTGCTCTGGTTTTAAACTTGATGTTCAGATATTTTTATAATATAATTATATTAAATTTTTCCCGGGCTCATAGTTCAGTGGTAGAACGCTGTCCTGATAAGACAGAGGTCGAAGGTCCGATTCCTTCTGAGCCCACTATGTTCACAAAAATAGATAAAAAAATATTGGCGGTATTAGTAATTGTTTTAGTGTTAGTTTTAGGCGCTGGAGTTTTTACGTATAAAGCTTTGGTTTTAGATAAAAAAAGTTCAAATTCAAGTCAAGATTCTACAATTCAGCAAGAAACAAACCAGGAGCCACAACAAAATAATGCGCCTATTATAGACGCGCCTAAAATTGAATTAAAAACCGGGCCCGTTGAAAATAATCAGGAAGGCAGTTTGTTCATCTGCGCAGATAAATGCGGGGATAAAATTTGCCAAAAAGCCGGCGAAAATTGCGTTAATGGCGATAGTTTAAATTGCGCTTGCGCTGAAACGGTCACAGATTGCCCGCAAGATTGTCCCGCTAATTAAAGTTCATTAGCGAGGATTCTCGATGGTAAAGTAATCGGAACAAACAATGAGCCAGGTTAATAAAATAGTTATTGCAATTATATTAGGATCAATAATAATCGGCGGTTTTATGTATTGGGGAATACAAAGCGCGTCGGAGGTTGTAAAAAATAATGATTTGACGGTTGGACTTCAAGATTCGGCAGTAAAATTGCAAGAAGTAAAAAATTCACAGTGCAAGGCAAGTGAAAACACCGTTGTGACCAAAGTAATTGATGGCGATACGGTGGTAGTTGAAGGCGGGTACCATGTGCGCCTTTTGGAAATGGACGCTGATGAGAAAAATTACCCTTGTTATGAATCGGCAAAAACAAGATTAGAGCAATTAATTTTAAACAAGCAAGTTTTTTTGGAAAAAGATATCAGCGATATTGATAAGTATGGCCGGTGCTTGCGTACTATATTTATCGGTAGTGAAAATACTAGTCTGAAATTAGTAAAAGAAGGGTTGGCAGTTGCCAGGTTTTACGAGCCGGATATAAAATATAAAAGTGAAATACAAGCCGCCGAGCAACAGGCAATTGAAAACAGGGTTGGTTGTAAGTGGAGTAAGTAGAAAGCAAACCAGAGCACTTATTTTAAAAAATAAGTGCTCGGCCGAGCACTCAATTTTATTGAGTGCTCTGGGGTCGATATAGATAATAAAAATTAAATAAATAAAAAAATGGCTAATTTTGTAATAAAAAAAGACGGGACAAAAGTTGCTTTTGATGCTGAAAAAATAAGGGCCAGTGTTATGGCTGCTGCCGCCGAAGCAGAGGTGGCTGATGACCAGGCATCCGGCATTGCAGACGAAGTGGTAAATGCTGTTAGCGCCTCATTCGAAAGCCAGGAAGAAGTTGCAGCAAACGCAATAAGGGATAAAATACTTTCTGAATTGGATGTTTCGGCTCCGACTGTGGCCCAAGCATGGCGAAGGTACGAAGAAAGCAAGGGAAGTTAAGATATTTATTTCAAACCGCTTTTGGCAAACGAATTTGCCAAAAGCGGTTTTTTAGTGTAAAATAAAAATATGAACTCTTCACCCAAAGGCAGGTGAGAGTTATAAGTAATTAAATTAATACCAGCGAATTAAAATTTTTCTAAATTAATACATTCGTATGGGTGAAGAGTGAAAATCATTGTAAAAGCAAAACCGGGCGCTAGAGAGGATAAAATTGAAAAAGTTGATGAATCAAATTATATTGTTTATGTCAAAGCTTTTGCAATAGACGGAAAAGCAAATGCGGCGGTTGTAAAAGCGTTAGCCGATTATTTTGACATCAGTCAATCCTTAGTTGAAATTATTTCAGGGCATATGGCGCGGATAAAAGTAGTGGAGATACACACATAAGTACTTTGACAATCTGTTATTGAAAGGATTTTGTAATGGAACAATATTTTAGATTTCGTGAAAAAATTATTTTCCATGTTGACCTTAACATGGACATTGCTCAAGAACTCACGGAAGAGTTTTCAAAAAAAATCGGAAACAAGATGGTTTTATGTCCGGATCCCATTTCTTGTTTGAATGGATTTAAGACCAAGAAATATGGCGGCCATAGTCATGCGCCGGCCATTTGTTATGTCAACATAACCTGTAAAAATCCTAATTTAGTATTAGACATTCGCAAGATTATTGCGGCTGGCACGGATATAATCGTCATGGGCAAGCCCATTGTAGATCGCCTTTGTGAAATCCATGGATTGGAAGTTTTATCTTATATTATCGAAAATGAAATTAACCCAGGACTTAACGGTGCAAACTCCTTTGGTAAGAAGTTGGGGTTGATTTCATGAGGTCGCTTGGCGCATGCCGCGGCTTTTTTTCTTGCTTTTTTTTAACATAAGGGTAAACTATACCTAATGAAGTCTAAGAGTAAAAAATTTAAAAAAGTAAAGAAAGCGGTAAACATCCGAAAGAAAGTTTTTGTTAAGAAAA
>Ga0209541_10008469_pt1 | contig 16938 bp, 24 predicted proteins | sample RifCSPlowO2_01_FD_184027 | JGI IMG/M metagenome (GOLD analysis project Ga0209541, IMG submission 184027) | Groundwater microbial communities from Rifle, Colorado - Rifle CSP2_plank lowO2_0.1 (SPAdes) (version 2) | ecosystem: Environmental > Aquatic > Deep subsurface > Groundwater | place...
ATTATGCACCCATTAACTTTTTGAAAGTTATTGTTTTCCTATTATCATCATATATTACATAACTCCCACATTCATAGAAACCAAAAGGAGGTCTCGCCATTTCAAGATTTCCAGGATTAATCATATGCAAGCCTTTTGATACATCATACCCAACATCAAATCTTGGAAAGAACCTCTCTCTTTCAAAGTAATTCATCCACCACGGAAATTTTTCATCCCATACGAAATGCATTCTTCTATGAGAATGACCAAAGAAGAGCATTCTTTTTCCTCTTCTTCTAAGCTCTTCAAATTCATCTCTTCTAGGAAATACCATCAATCTCCCTAATGCAGATTCATGAGCAAGTAAAACCTCACCTATATCTTTTTGGTCATTTAAACCCAATAGGAATTCTCTTGTTGTTTCAGAATATCTAGGTATGCCATCTTTTCTCAAATAACCTTCATTTTGCATATACAATGGGTCTTTTTGTAACCTCCCCAATAGTGATTTTTCATGATTGCCATTTACACTAATTACATTATGGGCAATTAACAGCCCAATACATTCATCTGTCCATCTTGCACCATTAGAAGAGTTGTGATGAACAACATCCCCATCGCAATAATAAGCATCCACCCCTGCCGTTTGCTCAAAAAGAAGTCCTAAAACTCTGTGATTGCTATTCATGTCTCCAAAAACCGCAATTTTCATAACCCAGAAACAAGTGGTTGATTTTTAAACCTTCCCATCCCCCACAACTAAAAACCAACTCACCATTTCTAACCCCCAACCTGCTTATTCAACTGATAGGTATTTTTCAATATCAACCTTATCTTTGAGACAAACAAAGCTGCTTTTATTCTTAACTGCTCAACCTCGCTCTTGTCAAATCTCGTTTTCGTAGAATATGCAGCATCTTCTCTTTTGTTCTTGGATTCAACATAAAAAAGGATGTCATGGTAATCTAGAAAAGATGAAAGCACTTCAATATCTTCCTTGTCTAAGCCTTTTTTATAAAATTCTTTGATGAGAACAAGAAGGGTAGCAAGATGATTTTTTGAAGAATAATTCTTAGTTAGGATTAAAGCCAGGGCAGCGTGATAACAAGCATAATAACAAGCATAATAACAAGCAGTAACAGCCCAATCAGAATAATCAAGCGGGCTTATTGCTCTCACAAAATCAAGATTATGCCCTGCTTTTGCAATATGGCCTTTTACCTCTCCTTCAGATGAATCAAGTTTAATAACCTTTTCTTTGATAAGTGCCTGTATCTTCTCTTCAACCATCTCTTTATCATTCAGATATTGCTCAAGCTCATACGTTTTCATAATACATCCCTCTATAATATGTGAGGTGGTTTGTTAAAGGAAATCCTGTTTGGATTGCTGACTGCACCACATGGTCTTGTTTGAGCTTCAACTCTTGCATAAATTCTTTCATTGTAACCTGAAAATCACTTATTTTTTGGGCAGTTTGCGCATCAACCCTCTTTATAGCTTCTTTTGTTTGAATTTTCTTATTCACAATCAAAAGCACATCTATGTCAGATTCCTGGGTTGCTGTCTGCTTTGCAGTCGAGCCAAAAAGCAATGCAATAACGGGCTTTTCATCCAACGCATCTAGAAACTGGAGAATTGCACTTTGCCTTATGTGGGGGAGTGTCGTGAACCTCAGCACATCAAAATAAGCAAGAACATTATAAACCTTATCATTTTGCATCAACCCATATTTTTTTAAATTTCCTTCTTTCATAGAAGAAATAATCTTATGTTTTTCAAGCTTTTTCAAGAATATTGAAACGCTGTTTTCATTAAGCTTTGTTCTTCTCCCAATCTCCCTAAGGTGGATTTTTGCAGATTTCTGAGAATAAAAAAGCTGAAGAATCTTGTAGTACCCCTTATTAAACAATGTTTCCATTTTTACAACAATCGTTTAATATATTTAAACATTTATAAGCTTTTTTATTTCCGCGAGGTTTCCTGCATTCTTTTTTTCCTCTCCCTCACCAAAAGAACAACAATCGCAATTATAATAATCAAAGCAGCCAAAGCCCACCAATACTTAACTGCATTTTTAAAATAAGCTTTAACATCTCCAGCAGCAGCCCCTGATAATTGGGCGGGCTTCTCCTCCTCAATTGGAACCTCGCTCTTGTCATACATTAAAAGGGGTTTTTCAAAAACATCAATAACATTGGCAGGCATCACCTCAACAACACTATAACTAACCTTATACTCCTTTTCAGCTTCAACATCTTTGAAAGTAAAAACAAAAACAGGGTCTGCCTTCACAATTTGATATTCACCATCAGCCTCAACATTAATCTTAGCAGCATTCGCAGCAAAAATCTTTGGAACCTCGTCATACATCACAACCTCTTTATGCTTCTCTTTAAAGCTGAATTTCGTTTCAACATTAGTTATCCCCTCTCCAGATTCCAATTTTCTTGAAACAGATGCTCTTGCAGCCCCTGCAATTGCCAGGCTATCAGCATTCTTGCTTGTTAATAACAAAGCTGTTTTCAATTCAGGGTTTTCCTGCTCTAATTTCCTTACATCTTCAGCAGAAACCTCTCCATCATTATAGGTTTTTTCTTTGGTTGTAGTTCCTTGCTGTTCTTGGATTTTCTTTAAAGTTGTTGTTGTAGTGGTAGTATCAGAAGCTGATGAGCTTGATGCCCCTCCACCAGGGCTGCCCCCGCCACCAGGAGAGCCAAGAGTGGTTGTTGTTGTAGTTGTCGTGGTAACACTCACATTTACTCTAAAAGTAACAGAGCCATTGGCATTATTGCTATAGTCTGTGCAATTCACACCCCAATTATAATAATTGCTTGTAGAAAATGTTTTTGTAAAACTCTGGTTAATATAAGGGGTAATGCTCTTATTTACCTGGTCAACAGCATTGTCAATAACCAAGCTGCAATTCGCAAGATTAGCTTCAGAAGCATTAAAGACAAAATTTACATTTCCTGAAGTGCTTTGGTTGCTGTCATTCAAGGGGCTTAATAACAATATTGCGGGCAGTAAATTATCAACTCTAAATGTTCTATTGCTTGCAGAAAAAGCAGAATTGCTTGAATTATCATATGCTAAACAGCTCCAAATATAATTCCCGTCCCCCAACCCATTTAAAGTAAAATTGCTTGAATTTAAAATCCCGCTAATATTCTTGGTCTGGTTCAACAAAAACCCACCAGAAACATTCGCATATAAGCTGATGTTGCTCAAGCTTACATAGCTTGAAGCAGAGCAGTTAAAACTAATGCTTGTATTTGTTGTATTGAACATATCAACAGGAGAAACCAAAGAAACATCCACTCCCGTAATTGTCAATATTCCTGTTGCTAAATTCCTGTTTCCATTGCTGTCATTTGCCAAAACATTCACGCTATAATTCCCAACAACACTTAAGTTGTTCGTTGTTAATGTGATATTGGCATTAGAACTCCCCAATAATGTTCCATTTGGGTAAGTAATATTAATTGAAAAGTTTCCAAGGTTAGTATCCAAAACAGAAAAATTCAAGGTTACATTATTCACAGAAAAATTAGCGTTGCTCGGAGTAATATTCAAAACAACATCGGGATTCTTGCTATCACTATACACAATAGCAGCCAAAATATCAACTTCAGCAAATGTTAATCCCGACCCACCAGCATCACTCACATTCACCCCAGACCTTTTAAACACATCTTCAATGTAAAAAGGAGATAAAACACTTCCATTCTCTAATTTCTTATACTGCAATAATAAAGCAGCAGCCCCAGCAACATGCGGGGCAGCCATTGAGGTTCCAGATTTATACCTCACATTCCCATCAGCCCCATTATAGCTGCTGGAATTAATGTCATTATTCACATTACCATCATTCGCCCCCCCGGGAGCAAGCAAATCCAGTAGCGAATTCCTATTAGTATAACTAGCAACAGCCAGGGTCTTAGCAACCCCTCCAACAGAAGTAACATTACTAGCACAGCTAGGTCCTGAAATAGCGGTTGTACTAGCATCATTTCCAGAAGATGCAACAACAAATATGCCATTAGCAACAGCCAGGCTTGCAGTGGGCGCAATAGCATCAATTGATTGGCAGGAAGCTTCTGTTGTGTAACTCCCACTTCCAAGGCTCATGCTTATAACAGAAACATTAAAAATAGTTTTATTGCTAACACAATAATCAATCCCAGAGATAATGTCGCTGCTGCTTCCTGAGCCAGAAGAATTCATCGTCTTAATAATAACCAGTTTAGCATCAGGTGCTATCCCAATAATGTTCCCATTAGTTCCATTCGCAGCAGCAATCCCTGCAACATGCGTGCCATGTCCATTGTTATCTGCTGCACTCGAATTCTGGGCTGAATTGCCTGAACAGCAATTTGCTGTAGCACCCTCATTCAAACTGCAAAAACAATACTGTCCAACAACCTTCCCATTAAATTCATTCAGGCTTGCATTTATTCCGGTATCAATAATGCAGATTGTCTGGTTTGCTCCCGTAATATTTACTCCATTAATCATCCTGTTATAAATCTGGGTTGAATTAATAATTCCGCGAGAATTCTGCAATTGAATATTAACAACAGCATCATAATAAATCCTCTCTATCCTATTATCCTGTTTCAAAAGCTCTAAATCCTCAGCATCAATCTCTCCTGCAAAACCCTTTACAACATCATATTCATGACTTATGTTCAGTTCATCTCTATAATCCTGAACAACATCTGCTGTGTTAACTTCATCTGTAACAGAAAAAATCCCATAACCCTGCTGCACCTCATCTTTTAACTGCACAATAACCCTTGCCTCGCCAGTTTCCTGAATAGAATTTAAAACCTCATTTTCAACATTAGCAGTGTCAGAATAAATAACCTCAACCAAAAATAAAGAAATAATAATTGCTATAAGAAAAATCCCCCACCTCATCATCTCACCTTTTTATTTTTCTCTCCACACTCTTAGTTTCTTTTGGCAATACAAAGGCTTTTCTTTTCTAAAGAAAAGAGTTTGTCAACCAGCAACGTATAATCTCTTCTCTTTAAACCTGTTAAATCTATTCTTATTCTTCTTAAGATGTTTCTTCAATTCCATTAACTCATCCTCTGGAACATAAAAATCCTCTTCCTCCTCCCCCAAAAAAAAATCATCCTCATTAAAATATTGATTGTCTATCATATTAATTAACACCTCACAACCTCAAACCCAGGCTTCATCCCTAAGCATAACCCAAAACCCTTTAAATCTTTCTCATTCCTGCCATTTTTGTCAAAAATCACCATCTTAACATTATATTTCCTGCACAGCATAGCATTCTGCATTATTTTCCCAAGCTTTAAAATCTTTTCCTCATCATTTAATTTTAATAAATAATCAATATCCAATCCAATTTTAATATTATGCTTGCTTGCTATCTTGCATAAAGCATCATTCAATCCTGAATTCCTGGAATCCATTTTATCCCCTCCATTAATTTCAGGATTAACCAGCATATCCACTTTCTTATTCTCCAAAGCAACCTTATTAATCTCCTCATTCCCCCCATAAACAACCGCTCTTTGCAATTTACTCATCATTTTATAGAATTCCTTTGCTGTTTTTGGCTGAATAATGCAAGAATCCATGTTTTTAACAATATGTATAGATTTTTATAGTTTCCCCTTACACAAAAAAGATGCTATTACAAAGATTTAGCTTAGACATCGTGCTTTTAAAAGAACAGCCAGAAAGGAGAATAAAAGAAATTCTGTCAACCCAGCCCCAGAATGAACTAAAAAAGATTTTGGAAGCGAGAAAGTATAATGTAGTTTATTCCCTCAAAGGTCTTTTCAGTCTTCCTCTTGGTATTTTACTTGGATATAAAGAAAATGCCCAGGCAGAAAAAGACATGCTCGAACATGCACAAAGGCTTAATATCCCTTATTTCTATCCTCGAGAAACCTACTACATTCCTGACCCATAGAAAACCATTTAAATTCTCTTCTTCTCATCTCAATATGGACTTATCAAAAATAACCAAGAAATGGCAGAAAGAATGGGAAAAATCTAAAATCTTCGAGGTTTCTCCAAGTTCAAAAAAGCCAAAATTCTACTGCTTGGAAATGTTCCCCTACCCATCAGGTTCAGGCTTGCACATGGGACATGCTAAGAATTATTCCATAGGGGACATTTATGCAAGATATAAAAGAATGAAAGGATTTAATGTTCTCTACCCAATGGGTTATGACTCCTTTGGATTGCCAGCAGAAAACGCAGCAATTAAAAACAAGTCCCACCCAAAAAAATACACAGAAGATTCAATTAAAAACTTCATAAAGCAGCAGCACGAACTTGGCTTAAGCTATGACTGGAGCAGAATAATCTCAACCCACCAACCCGAATATTATCATTGGAACCAATGGATTTTCCTTCAATTCTACAAGCAAGGGCTGGCATACAAGAAAAAAGCCCCGGTCAATTGGTGCCCTGAATGCAAAACAGTCCTTGCAAATGAACAAGTGCATAATGGAAAATGCTGGCGCCACACAAACACTGATGTCGAGATTAGAGAACTAGAACAATGGTTCTTCAAAATCACACAATATGCAGAAGAATTACTCAAGGACATTGACAACTTAGAATGGCCAGAACGCATTAAAATCATGCAAAGAAACTGGATTGGAAAGAGTTATGGACTAGAGGAAATCTGGGATGTAGAAGGCAAAAATATGAAGGTAAGCACATTCACCACCTGGCCCCACACGACTTTTGGTTGCACATTCATGGTGATAGCTCCTGAACATCCATTAATAGAAAAGCTTGTCAAAGGAACAAAATATGATGAAGGCGCAAAGAGTTTCATTAAAAAAATACAGACTGAAAAATTAAAAGGGAATAAAAGCTTGGACAAAGAGGGATTTTTCACAGGAGTTTATATTCTAAATTATGCAACAGGGGGAAAAATTCGCTATCATGGAATATGGATCTGGAATTGTAAAATGCTGCCCTGCTCATGACGAAAGAGATTTTGAATTTGCAAAAAAATTCAAGCTTGAAATTCTTCCAGTTATTAAACCTAAAGAGATAAAAGAAATGCTTGCAGAGGGTATGAAACAGGCGTATATTGGTAAAGGTGTAATGATTAACACCAATAAAGATTTTAATGGCTTGGATTCACAAAAGGCAAGAGAAAAATTCTCAGAGTGGGCTATTAAACAGAAAAGAGGAAAGAAAACAACCCAATACAAGCTCCGCGATTGGCTGATCTCCAGACAACGCTATTGGGGCACACCAATCCCAATAGTTTACTGCCAAAAATGCGGGATCCAGCCAGAGGAAGAGAAAAACCTTCCAATTAAGCTTCCAGAAGATGTAACATTTGGCGGAGAAGGCAACCCAATTTTAACATCAAAAACCTTCCTCCAATCTCGCTGCCCGAAATGTTCACAACCCGCAAAAAGAGAAACAGACACGATGGATACGTTTGTAGATTCAAGCTGGTATTTCTTAAGATATTGCTCACCAAAAAACAATAAAGCCCCATTCAATAAAGATGAAGTAAAATATTGGCTTCCAGTTGATCAATACATTGGGGGAGCAGAGCATGCTGTTATGCATTTATTATATGCAAGATTCTTCACAAAAGCATTAAGGGATTTATCATTGTTATCATTTGATGAGCCATTTAAAAGACTCTTCAATCAGGGCATGCTCCATAAAGATGGCTTTGTCATGTCCAAATCCAGGGGAAATGTAATTACCCAGGAAGAAATAGCAGAAAAATACGGAATTGACACCGCAAGAGTTTTTCTAAACTTCGGGGCAGCTCCGGATAAAGACATGGAATGGACAGACACAGGAATTGAGGGAACATTAAGATTCATCAACAAATTCATTTCATTATCAGAAAAAATCATCCCTGAAAACAGCATAAAAGACAAAACTGCATTAAGCAAGCTGCAAAGATTAATTAAGGATACAGACAGCAACTTAAACAGCTTCGAATACAATACAGCCTTAAACAATCTGATGGCTTTTATGAATTACTTATCAAAATACAGGCAAAATATAAGCAAAAAAGCATTTGATGAGTCCTATGAAAATCTTATTTTGCTATTTTCACCATTCACCCCCCATATTTGCGAGGGATTATGGCATCAAGCAGGAAAGAAAACATTCTCCTCATCAGCATTATGGCCAAAATATGACGAAAGCAAAATAAATGAAGAAGCTGAAAAAGAAGAGGGGTTAATAGAAAAGCTAATTGATGATATTAATCAAATCAAAAAGATAACAAATAAAGAAAAACCAAAAGCAATTTATATCTATGTAATTCCAAAGGAATTAACAACATACATTGAAAGCAAAAAAGAACTAGAAAAAACATTCTCCTGCAGCATATCTGTCCAAGCAATAAATGATACCTCAATCCAGCATCCTGATAAAGCAAAAAAAGCAAAGCCTGGAAAGCCTGCAATCTTCATGGAGTAAAAGAGGATAAATAAAATGTTAAAGGTGAAAAGCAATGATAACCCACTTAGCAATAATTCTCGATGGAAACAGAAGGTGGGCTCGCAATAATAAACTCCAAACCTTTGCAGGTCATCACAAAGGTGCTGAAACTCTTGACAATATAATCAATTTCTGCTTAAAAGAAAAAATAAAAATCCTCACAATTTATGCTTTGTCTTCTAAAAACCTTGCAAACCGCTCAAAAGAAGAGCTTGCAGTCCATTTCTCTCTGCATAAAAAATACATTGAAAGAGAATTAAAATCTGAACGATTTAAAAAAGAGGGTATTAGATTTCGGGTTCTTGGTAGAATTCAAAATCTTCCCAAAGATGAACAAGAAACATTGAAAGATGCAATGGAGAAATCAAAAAGCAACAAAAACTTCATCTTCAATGTCTGCCTCGCTTATGATGGGCAGGAGGAAATAGTGGATGCAGTTAAAAAAATCATTTCCTCAGGAGTTAAGCAGGAAGAAATCAATGAGGAGCTCATCAAGCAAAACCTCTACACTGCAAATATCCCACCACCGGATTTAATAATAAGAACAGGAATGAACCCAGAGCAAAGATTATCAGGATTCTTATTGTGGGATTCCTCTTATAGCGAATTGCATTTCACAAAAACATTATGGCCTGATTTCACAATCGAGGAATTAAAATCAATCTTAGAAGATTATCAAAAAAGAGAAAAAAGAAATGGGGGATAGGACATAAAACAAAAATGGAAAAACCAAGCTATCCCTGCCCTTGTGGCGGGAAAATTAAATGGAAAAAGGATAAAGCAGTTATCGAAGGAATAAATCTCGGGGTTTTCGACATAGAATACTGCCCAAAATGCGGGGAAGAATATTTCCCGGAAGAAACCATGGAGATTGTTGAAAGAGAATTAAAAAAACATGGTTTATGGGGAATAAAAAGAAAACAGGCAAGCCTCTGGAAATCAGGAAATTCTGTATTGCTAAGAATCCCAAAAGAGATTGCAGACCAGCTTAATTTAAAGCCTGATGAAAAAGTAATCTTATACGCTGAAGGAAATAAAAAGCTCATTGTTAACATTTAACATATTTCAGATTTTAAGGATAAAAGAAAGATACGAAGAGAATCAAACCTTATCAGGAACAGTTTTCTCAGGATCTGTTTTTGCTGCTCTTTGTTTGCAGGTTTCTGCAAAATCCCTTAAAGTATAAACATTTGCCTCTATCCCTATAAACTGGTCTTTTGTTCCCGCACAAATAAACTGAGGGACAGTTCTCTCTTTATACACCCCTTCAAAGCATTCCTTCAAATAATCCCCATTTTCATAAAAGCTTCCCTGGGTTTCATTCCCTACCTGCGCCCTTACAATGCTATAATTAAGCTCCCAAACCTTATCCACGACAGGCTCCCATTCAGCACTAAATGAACTCCATGGGGCATACCTAAAGATAACAGTCTCCTTCTTCAGAGCAACAAATTTGCTCAGGCACTTTTCATGCCCGCTTAATTCTTTTGTACTTGTCATATTTAATTGGGGTGTTCCATTTGAGGTTTCATTGCCTGCATCAGAAACATTGGAATCCATAGATAAAATAGTTGTGGTTGTTGTGGCAATCGCGGTTAAATTTGCAGTTAAATTGCTTTCATTAACCATTATCGTGGCATTAATTAAGGCTTCATCAACACTTGTCTTGGAAGTCTGCCATATTCCATAAGAAATCAAAACAATCAATACCCCGACTAAAGCAACAATCACCCATTTATTCATACTGATGTCAATAAACAAAGATATTTAAATCTAACGTAAGCACTTTTTCTTGTAAGAAAAAATCATAAGGCAAAAAAGAACAGATGGGGAAAACCTTAAGGAAAAGAAAAATTGGGAATGCGAAAATATAGAACCTTTAGATAAAAAAAGCTTTATATAAGGCAAAAAGCCTCTTTTTTGAATACCCGAAATTTCTTTTGGGGATACAAACCTTTTCTTTTTCCCGAGGGTTTTTCTTTGGGAAAGAAAAAGGCTCTGCGTCGGTCGTATAGTGGCTAGTATCTCAGCCTTCCATGCATGGAGAAAGCTGATGACCGGGGTTCAAATCCCCGCCGACGCATCTTATTTTTGTTTCATATGGCAACCCAGATAACAGCAGAAGAATTAAAGAGAAAAATAGGCAAAGAAGAACCAATAATCATAGTAGATGTAAGAACAGATGAAGAACTGCAATTCGGAAAAATCAGGCAGGCAATCCACATCCCAATGCATCTTCTCCCGCAAAGCCTCAATGAGCTTGATAAAAATAAGCAAATAATCCTCTACTGCCATTCAGGGCAAAGAAGCTCAATGTGTGCTGAATATTTGGAAAAACAGGGATTCAAAACAGCAAGCTTAATCGATGGAATCTTATCTTGGAAAAAATACCAGCCAGAAATCAGGGAATATTAAAAGCAATAAGGCAAATGAATAACTTTTAAATAACCGCTAATCTTCTAAAAAGCCATGAAAACCATCCTCGTCTTCTCCCCCCACCCTGATGATTTGCAAATAGCAATGGGTGGCACAGTATTAAAGTTGCTGGCAGAAAACACCAGGGTTATTGAGGTTATATTCTCAGCAGGCCAAAAATCCAATCCCCATCTAAGGGAAGAGGTAATCATAGGAAAGCGAAGAAAGCAGTCAGAAAAAGCCTCAAGAATAATGAACATCACAGAAACAATTTATTTCAATTTACATGACATGAATTTAAAAGATGATGTCCATAGGGTGGATGAGGAAATTCTTGCTTTAATTAAAAAGCACCAGCCATCAACATTATACATTCCCTCGTTAATTGACAGGCATCCAGACCACCAGGCGGTTTCATCAAAAATTCTGGAGTTAACCCAAAATATGAAGCTCCATATTCTTGCTTATGATGTCTGGGGAGGAGATGACAAAAGGTATCCAAGAGTATATATTAACATCACCCCATATTTCAGGCAAAAACTCAGGTTGCTGAAATTATTCATAGAAACAGAATGGTTTTCAATCTACCTCCAATACCTCCCGATAATCTTCAGGGCTATTAAGAATGGCTCAAAAATCAAATGCAGGTATGCAGAAAGGTTTTACATAATAAGATAACCCATCACCAAAAAGCTTATATATACATATACATAAACGTATATTATGGTAAAAATGGTTTCATTATCGGACAATGCATATGGCTCATTAAAGGCAATAAAAAACAAGGATGAATCTTTTTCAGATGTAATTATTAAACTAATCGAAAGGCCTAAGAGAGATATTATGGAACTTGCGGGTGCATGGGAAGACCTGCCTGAAATGGATTCCATATTCAGGAATATTGCTGTTAAAAGGAAAAGTTACAAAGGCAGAACAAGAGTTGAGTTATAATGTATCTTCTTGATACAGATATTCTGGTAAGTTTCCTAAGGAGAGATCAGGAAGCGATTACAGCGATAGATGCATTAAAAGTCCAGGGCATTAACACTTCTTCAATAACCTTGCATGAGCTTTTTGATGGAGCTTTTAGAGCAGGAAATAAAGATAAAGCCCTTTCAGGTGTTATAGCTTTAGCAAATTCGATTAATATCCTGTACTTTGATACAGAATGCTCAAAATTCTCTGGGAAAATCAAAGCATCATCAATCTTATCTGGAAATTATCCAGGAGAGATTGATATTTTAATAGAGGCAGTTGCTTTGAGGAATAATCTTAAATTAGTAACCCGCAACAAGAAAAATTTTGAAAAAATCCATGGATTGGTGATTAAAGAATGGTAAACATTATCATGCAGAAAACTATAAAACCCAATTAATCTGAGAGATTCCTAATGAAACTATTATTCGTAATAACGGGAATAGGATTAGGCCACACAATAAGGGAGTCAGCCATTATCAGTGAAATCCGCAGGCTTGACCCGGAAACAGAGATAATAATCGCAGGCTATAAAAATTCATACAGGTATTTTAAAGGCAAGTTCCCAACAATAAAAATTCATGGCCATAAATTTCCCGAGTCTTCATTCGCAGTAAGCAGGTTAAAATCCCTCTTAATCAACCTCCCATATCCTTTCTGGGCATGGCAGGATAAAAAAAAGCTTGTAAAAATAATCAATGATTTCAATCCTGATAAAGTAATAGTGGATGTCCAGCCAGCAGGTATAGAGGCTGCTATTGATTGCAAAAAACCAGTAATTGCCATTTACAATCTTGACATTGAGGAGTGGCAGGATTTCTCAAGTTCATTGTCATTATTAAACCGAATAGAATCAAAGATTATGATGCATTACGTCAAAGAATCATACCAGAAAGCAAATCAGGTGATTATCCCCACAATCCACCAGGCAAAGAAATCAGGAAAATACAATCTTGTCCATCCTATACTAAGGCAGCTTCCCTCTCAATTACCATCAGAATCCTCATTGATGAAAAAGCTTGGATTAAAAAAGCCTCCCATTGTGGTGATGCTCGGGGGGAGCAAATTCGGCTTCTCAATTGCTGAAAAAATTATTAGCACAGCTCGCAATTTTAATGAGCAATTCATAATTTTTGGCTATAAAGACATGGAAACAAAGAACATATTGTCATTCAAATTCAAAGAAAACTTCTTAGAATATTTAAAAGCCTCAAAAGCTGCAATACTATTGTCAGGTCACACAGCATTATCAGAAGTTATTGTTTTTAAGAAACCTTCTTTAGTCTTCCCATTCAAAAACTACATCGAGCATTACATTAACGTGCATCAGTTAAAAGACTATATCCTCACAAAATTCATTGACAAAAATGTTTCAGAGCAGGAATTAGAATCCTACATTAAAGAGCTTATCAAAGAATCTCCAAGATTAATAAAAAACATGAACAAATTAAACATTAAAAAAAACGGGGCTGTTGAGGCAGCGAGGATTATTTTGAGGGGGTAGAGAGAATTAAAGCTTATTACAACAAATGCAAAGGTTGCTGAAGGTTGGGCTTTTACTGCTGCATTCAACAGGCCTCAACTTATCCGCGGTACCTGCACCAGTAGCAGAGTCTTTTATTTCTTTAGTTTCAAAAGCCATTTTACATTGACGTTGACGTTCTGCCCCGCACTTATCATTACAAGATTTCCCAATACCACTGTTCCATTGGCCCATACAACTTGGATTAGCAAAAAATAGATTGAAACCAGTATAACCTATGTCAGAATAGGTATAGATTGGACCTCTTGTAGAGATTGTACGTAAGGTGGTAGTATAAGCATTATTTTTCTCATTGTTTTCCTTGTTTACATCAGGGTCATCAAGGTAAACAGAAACTTCTTTACCATCTCCTAAAAAAATCTTTCTCGGAAGTATCTGGGTATTTATTTTATTCCCATAAGAATCACCAATCTTCCTGCAGAACACTTCAACATCAATAGTTTCTCCAGGGAATAATTCAGGAATCCACCGAGTTGTGCATTCATCAAATAAACCGGGTTCAATATTCGAAAATTTGTTATTCACGCCAATTGCAGGCGCATTCCCGACATTAACCACGCTTACAATTATCCAAACAACATCTTCAGGATAGAAAGGATTCATTTGCATGAATTCATCATCCAGCCTTACAGATGCAATAACAAGATCGGGAAGCTTTTCTGCCCCCCTGCATTTAAAAGTCTGTGCAGCATCTACGAAAATCTGGAAATCATCAAAGTTAACATCCCCATTCGCATCTACATCCGCATTTTCATTGCCTTCACTAAAATATTTCGCGAAAAGTTCTCCCTCTTTGCCTTTTAATTGATTATTTTCTTGATAAGCATCAACACAGCCATCTCCATTATAATCTCCTGCAACGCCCTTCCAGTTTACTTCAGTAGCACGGGAGCCAACAGCTGCCTTATTCAAATATCCCTGACATCCCGCAATCAATAAAACAGCTACAAGAGCAAAAGAAAAAATCACCGCTTCCTTTTTAACCATGCCTATATGTAAGCCTGGATATATATATATAGGTTTCGGAAAGCCGAAAATCGAGGGATGCAAAAGAATAAAAGAGGTTTGAAAATCAAAAAAGGATAAACTTAAATACTACAATGTGCACATTGTCGTACATGCTGATAAAAGATACGATGGTGGTAATCCATCTCGCGAAATTATCAATACTTGAAAGAAGCTGCGAATACTTCAAAAGGGTATTCATTCCATGGATGGTATATCAAGAGATTACAAAAGGAGATGAAAAAGGATTCGCTGAAACCCCCATAATTAAAAGCCTCATCAAGAACAAAAAAATCTTAGTCAAAAGAGTCAAAAATAAAGGATTGATAAAAAAAGCGAACCAGTTCAACATACAGGGCGGAGAGGCAGAAGTTGTTGCCTTGTATTGGCAGGAGAAAGCTGGCATAATTGCCACCGATGATGATAACGTAAGAAAGAAGAGAGAAATATTAAATCTCAACATTATCGGAACACCTGCAATCCTCATGAAACTCTACAACGAAAAGCGCATCAACAAAGATAAAGCAAGGCAATGTATCTCTGAACTAAGAAAAATTGGCTGGTTCAGCAGCACAATATTAGATAAAATCCTGATGGAGGTTGAAAATGGCTGAAGCAATCGGAATAAGGCTGGAAAATGAATTTTTAAAAAAAATTGAAGCATTAGGCAAAGAAGAAGTGCTAGATAGAAGTGCTACAATAAGAAAATTAGTTTACTTAGGATATAATGCTTTAATAAAAAGAAAATCTGCGGAAGCATATATAAAAGGCAGAATAACCTTATCAGGGGCTGCCATAAAAGCAGGCACAACGTTATGGGAAATGGAGCAATATCTGGTTGAAAACGGATATAACTCACAATATTCAATAGAAGATCTCAATAAAGAATTGAAATTAATGAAAAGATAAAAAGAGAAAAGAAAATTCCAAGGAAAGCCTCAAATGAATAAAAAAAGAAGATTAATACATTTAAAAGAAAATCGCTCAGAAGTAATAAGGGAACTTTTGGATGAGGGGAAAAAGATGAAAGCCCTCAATCTGTATAAAAATAAAAAACTCAGCCTGGGTCTCGCCTCAAAATTCTCAGGATTAAGCTTATAGTCAACGATACTAATCTTCTACCACTTTGTCGTTGACTTATTAGGAAAAGACTTATGTCTTTTACTATAAGTGAGTTTCTTGACCTTCTTGAAGAATACAACATAAGCTTAAACCTCTCATTGGAAGATGCAAAGCAGGCAATGAAATATGCCGAATTAATATAAACTCTTCCGGAGGAACCCCCCCAAATCAATCAAAGAATAACCAACCAAAAACTACCGAAATAAGCTAATCTCTTTCATTGAATAATCAATCTTTTCTTTTTGCATGAAGGAAGTTATTTTCTGCAGGCTCTCTCTTGGGATTATAAAAGCATTCCCACTTATCTTTAGTCCTCTAACCTCACCCAATAACCCATTGTCATTATATCCCTTCTCCTTCCTCCCAAATAACCCCCTAACGAAATGCAGATAGTCTTTCTTTTTCCTTGGTAACTTATAAATAAAAATGACCTGGCGCTCTGCATTTATCATCCCGGTTCTGTTTGAATACATTAATATTCCCTCACTCATAATACTATTTTTAAGCTGCCATTCTTCCAATTTTCCTGCATGAACAGAAAAAGGGTAAGAAAACTTAAAAATCTTCCATTTGTCAAAATCCTTTGAATGATAAAACCTTGAAAATGCTGCCCTCGCGAGCCCTTCAATAGCCTTTTCTTTCCCACTATCACAATCAATAAAAATATCAATATCGCTGTTTTTATCAAGTTCGCCACGTACAGCAGAACCATAAAGATAAACTCTTTTGATGGAATCATTAATGCTAAAATCAAGGAAAATAAAACTGAGGGCATTTTGTGAGTAGGCAATTGCCTTTAATGTCTGCTTATTCAATTTCCTCACCCCTTTTTTGAAGCTCTTCTTTGACAATTGTATGGAGTTTTTGAAATGCTGCAAGCACATCCCTTATTGCTGATTTTGTAGGTTTTCCATAGATGAGCTTATTCCTATTATCCTCAATATCATACATTAATGAAAAAATCTCTTCTTTATTAGAAAAATCCATTGCTATTTTTCTTTCGGCAAGAGGTATAATTTTCTGCCCGGGATTTGGTCTTCTGAACCATTCATGCTTGATATTGCTTCCTGAAGTAATCTTGCCTAAGCAGTGCAAATAAAGCTCTATAAGTGAAATGGAGCAGGCTGACGCGTGTAAGCCAAGAGTTGCAGGTCTTTTCTCAATCCCAATAGCAATAGCATCATTAATCTCCTGAATATGTTCTTTAACATGCTCCTTATGAATAGTTATAGTTACCATAAATTTCCATCACCAGCCTACGATGTTGAAGAGTGTATATAGGAAATAAAGTTCCAATTATTTATAAATATTTCGGTACTAAAGTTCCTATATAGCAGACGCAAGATATATCCGAATATGTTTAATGCGTCTGCTTATTAGATAACGCAAACTCTTGTTCGATAATTATTTGC
>Ga0209541_10008471_pt1 | contig 16938 bp, 17 predicted proteins | sample RifCSPlowO2_01_FD_184027 | JGI IMG/M metagenome (GOLD analysis project Ga0209541, IMG submission 184027) | Groundwater microbial communities from Rifle, Colorado - Rifle CSP2_plank lowO2_0.1 (SPAdes) (version 2) | ecosystem: Environmental > Aquatic > Deep subsurface > Groundwater | place...
AAGATATATATTAAGATTTCGGTTCTTCAGTATATAGGTTTTTTACTGAGGAAGCAAAATCAAGAAATCGTCAGCAGCCTAATACATACAAAAAAACAATATATTTATATAGACCAGATACTTACCATTTTTGCTAATTTTAATAAGAATAATAAGCGGAGGTGGATTGAAAAATGGCACAGCAAATACAGCCTATATTTATTTTGCCGGAAGGCACACAAAGAAGCATTGGCAGAGATGCGCAAAGGACCAATATTATGGCCGCTAAGCTAGTGGCAGAAACTGTAAGGACTACACTAGGCCCAAAAGGAATGGACAAGATGATTGTTGATTCTATGGGTGATGTTACTGTTACTAATGACGGCGTTACAATTCTTGAAGAGATGCAGATTGAGCATCCTTCTGCTAAGATGATTGTTGAGGTTGCTAAAACACAGGAGGATGAAGTTGGCGATGGAACAACCACTGCTGTCGTTATTGCTGGAGAGCTTCTAAAAAATGCTGAGAGGCTTCTGGATCAGGATGTGCATCCTGCTGTTATAGCAAGAGGCTACAGGATGGCAAGTGTCAAGGCATTGGAAGTCTTGAACAGCATGGCTGAAAAAATAACACCAAAAGATGATAATGTCCTAAAGCAGATTGCAATGACAGCAATGACTGGCAAAGGGGCTGAATATGAAAAGGAAAATCTAAGCGACTTATCTGTGAAGGCTGTTAAGCTGGTTGCTGAAGAAAACAATGCTATTGACTTGGACAACATAAAGATAGAAAAGAGAACAGGCGGCTCTGTTGAGGATTCCGAATTGATAAAAGGAATTGTAATTGATAAAGAAAGAGTCCATTCTGGAATGCCAAGGCTAGTAAACAATGCAAAAATAGCCTTGGTTGACAAGGAGATCGAGATAAAAAAAACAGAGATTGACGCTAATATTGAAATAACATCACCTGACCAGCTGCAAGCTTTCTTGGACCAGGAAGAGAAAATGCTGAAGAATATGGTTGAGCAGATTGCTGCAAGCGGCGCTAATGTGCTAATTTGCCAAAAGGGCATTGATGATGTTGCTCAGCACTTTTTATCAAAGAGGGGAATTTATGCTGTAAGAAGGGTTAGCGATTCTGACATGAAAAAGATTGCAAAGGCAACAGGCGGAAATATTGTTAGCAATTTGCATGACTTGGGCAAAGATGACTTAGGATTTGCGGGAATAGTGGAGGAAAAAAAGGTTGGAGATGACGAGTTTACATACATAATGGACTGCAAGAACCCGAAAGCTGTTACTATACTAGTCAGAGGCGGAACAGAGCATGTTACTAACGAGATAGAAAGGGCAATCACAGATGCAATAGGCGATGTTGCAGCTGCCTTGAAAGACGGGAAAGTGGTTGGGGGCGCAGGCGCTCCAGAAGTTGAGCTTGCTTTAGAGCTAAGAAAATATGCTGAGTCATTAAGCGGAAGAGAGCAGCTCGCTGTGCATTCATTTGCCGACTCAATGGAGATAATTCCAAGAACTTTGATAGAAAATGCCGGCCTTGACCCAATCGACATAATGACAGAGCTTAAGTCTGCCCACACCAAAAAGCAGAAATGGGCGGGAGTTGATGTATTTACCGGAAAAGTGACAGATTCATGGAAAAAGGGAGTTATTGAGCCTTTAAAAATCAAGACGCAGGCAGTAAGCTCAGCATCAGAGGTTGCAGTGATGATATTGAGAATAGATGATGTCATTGCATCATCAGGCTCAAAAGACAAGATGCCCAAGATGCCTCCAGGCGGCATGGGAGGAATGGGCGGCGAGGATATGGGGTATTAATGATACTCTGAAAGAATCACTTTTACGAAAAGCGATTTTTTCTTTTGTTCTTCTTTTTATACAGCTAAATTTATATATTACTAATTCTAATAACCCTATAATTAGGTGGTGAATCATGGAAAAAGCAGAAGAAATACGAGTTGGCAAGGTTACGCACTATTTCGCCAAAATAGGCGTTGCTGTAATAGAAGTCACTGATGGCAGCATAAAAGTCGGTGATGAGATACGCATCAAGGGCCACACAACTGACTTCAAGCAAAAGATTGCATCAATGCAGATAGAGCATGATAATGTTGAGATGGCCGAGCCTGGCCAATCAATTGGGTTAAAAGTTGCAGAGCCAGTAAGGGCAGGTGATTTGGTTTATAAGGAGATTTGATTTTAATATTTTTTAGCTAGATTAGTTATTATGGTGGGATTTATTTGGAGAATGTTAAACTAATAGTTGAGACAAAAGCAAAATGATTAAGGCAGAAATCAAAGTGCTTGTACCAATCACTGCCTTAATCATTTTGCTTTTCTGACAGCTTTTATTTCAGTTTCTAGTTCTTCTTTTGTAATGCCCGCTTGCTTGAATTGTTTAGTGAATTCTCTCATTAAGTATCTCATTCTAGACTTCATTTCTTCCTCTTGAAGCCTTTTTAGTATTATTGTATCCCTGTCATTCACTAATACAAACTTATCTTTTGGATTTAATCCCATCTCTTCTCTCATATTTTTTGGTATCACAAGCTGTCCTTTGCTGGATAAGTTTACGACTTCTATCATTTTGTTACCACCTTGGTAAGTTTTATCTTATGGTAAGGTGGAGCTTACTTATAAACTTTTCGCTTTTTGAAAGAAAATCTTGGGCTGTATTTCTAACAACAGTTAGGCTCTTATTAATTTTTTCGTAATCAAAAGAAGGGGCATTAATAACCATACTTAATCGGTTTATAAGATTAGCGGCAAAGTCACTTGGCCTCTTAAGGACAAGCCCCAATGGCAAATGGTTTCCCTCAACAGCATAACCCTGCTCAAAAAGCATAAGCATTTGCTTGGATGCTTGAGAGCCAGAGGCAATTACAGTTGGTATCCATTTTTTTGCTTGCAGCATTTCATTAAGATATTCAATCCCATTTACGCTTCCAATAACAACATCAGTTAATATACCATCAACAGGAAAAGTTGGGTTCTGCAAAAACTGGTAAGCTAAAGGAGCGCTGTAAAAAGAATGAGTCTCTGCGCCTGACATAAAGAGTATCCTTTCTTCTAAATCTCTCACATGCCTTTCATCTTCTATGATCACAATGTGCTTGCCATTTAGCAAATTTTGGTCATCAGGCATTTCCTAAGCTAACTCAGCAGTGTTTCAGACATTCCGAAAGTGACCACAAAAAACAATCAAGAATACATTTTACAATAATCAAAAACTCATTAACGGTTGAACATTAACTATCAACAACCTTAAAAATAATCCAATAATCAATTAAAAAATAATAAAAATAAAAAAATCATAGTCCTAAAATTAAGCAGAAGAAGCAATTCTATCCCAGAACGGAATGTTGAGCTTTAGCTTATCCCTGTAAAATTTATTTACTAACCATCTCCTGCAGCACGTTATAAGCTTTCATAGAGTCCTTCTTACTTAGGATAAATGTCAACTCCGTCATTGTTGATACAATCTCATAAATATTAATGTTGTCCCATGCAAGCTTTCTTACAGCATTAAAAATTACGCCAGGAGTATGCGTGAAATCATCTGATGTGAATATTATTGTCAATGCCACTAGATTGCTCTCTTTATTCAATATTCTTTTTCCTGACAGGAATTTGATTAGATCATCCTTATATTTTTCATTAATTACAATGCTGACCTCATTGTTTCCAAGAATGACATTTAATGTATCACCCTTCTCAAAATCAACCAAGCTGTAAATTGTTTTTAGCTTTATCAAGAGTTTTGGCGACTTGACAACTGATAAGTCGCATATGTTAGTCCTCATCAATAGCTCGCCAGTAAAGTCAAATTTCTTCATGCCCTTCCTGTGCTCGCCAATCTCGTCAGAATAGCGCCTTAAGGCCATGACAACAGCGGCATGGTTTGCCTTTTTTCCCAGCTCTTTTTCTATTTTAGGGAGTATGTATTCTGCTAGATTTGCCACGCTTATTATGCCCCTGCCCAGCGCCTCCTCTACAAATGGCTGCTCGCTTACAACCTTTTTTACTATATGGCTTACTGTTACCATGCTACGAAAATTACAAATTGTTATTACAATAACATTATGTTTATATACTATATAAATTTTCCGTTTTAGCATGAACATTTCAATTATAGGGTACGGGAAGATGGGCCGTGAGATAGAGAAAGCAGCTAAGGCCAAGAATATAACTGTTAAATCCATAGTTGACATTAGAGACAGCAATGCCGCTTATAGGGAAATCAATAAAGAATCGATGCAGGATGTTGATGTCTGCATAGACTTTACGCATCCAGATTCAGCAGTTGAAAACATTAAAACAATATCAAAATTCAAAAAAAATATAGTTGTGGGCACAACAGGATGGCACCAGAATATTGATGAGGCAAGGGAAGTTGTCAAGAAGAGCGGCATAGGGCTTATTTATGCGTCAAACTTTTCAGTAGGTGTCAATGTTTTCTTCAGGATACTAGAAGAGGCCGCAAGAATAATAGACAACATTGAGGACTATGACGTTTATGGATATGAATTACACCACAACAAAAAGGTAGATAGCCCAAGCGGAACAGCAAAAACAATAGGCGAGATTTTGATTAAAAATATAAAAAGAAAAAATAAGCTTTTGTTTGAAAAGATTGGTAGGAAAATAGAGCCAAATGAGCTGCATTTTGCATCTATCAGGGCTGGCTTTATCCCGGGCACACATGTAGTAGGTTTTGATAGCAGTGCAGATACAATAGAATTGAAGCATACAGCGAGGAATAGGGAAGGATTTGCATTAGGCGCTATAATGGCAGCGCAGTGGATAAACCGCAAAAGAGGGCTTTATACTATTGATGATATGATGAAAAGCATAATTGGAGGTGAATAATATGCTTAAAGGCGCAATAACAGCTGTTGTAACTCCTTTTACAGAGAAGGGCAGCATTGATGAAGTATCCTTAAGGAATCTTGTTGAATTCCAGATTAAAAATAATATTGATGGGATTGTACCATGCGGCACAACTGGAGAAAGCCCTACCCTAAACCACGAAGAGCATGCAAAAGTTATAGAGATTGCTATAGACGCTGCAAATGGCAAAGTCCCAATAATAGCAGGAACTGGAGGCAACTCGACATCAGAAGTTATTGAGATGACTAAAAAAGCTGCTGATTTGGGCGCAGATGCATCGCTTCAAGTATGCCCTTACTATAACAAGCCTACTCAGGAAGGCCTCTACAGGCATTTCAGCCAGATTGCAAAAGCTGTTGATATTCCATTAATCGTATACAACATTCAAGGGCGCACAGGGGTTAATATGGAGACAGCGACTTTGGCAAGGCTTGCAAAAGAGCACTCGAATATTACAGGCGTAAAGGAAGCATCAGGAAACATATCCCAAATGATGGATGTTATAAGCGCATTGCCAAAAGAATTTGATGTCTTATCCGGGGATGATAATCTTGCATTCCCTTTGATAGCCTTAGGAGGCAAAGGCGTTATATCAGTAGCAAGCAACATAATTCCAAAAGAAGTGCATGACTTAACAGCTTATGCATTAAATGGAAAAATGGAAGAAGCGCGCAAATTGCATTATCTCTTGCTTCCACTATTTAAAGGAATATTCATAGAGACAAATCCCATGCCAATCAAGGCAGCATTGGCCATGAAAGGCATGATTAAGGAAGCCTACAGGCTGCCAATGTGCGAGATGAAGCATGACAACAAGGAAAAGCTCAGGCAGATTCTAAAAGACTTAAACATAATTTCATAATTTAAAAAATTTTGATTTTTAATTAAAATTTTTTAGCAATAAAGATGTATAAAATAAAAAAACCTTTGGAAAATAGAAATGGTGTCCTGTATATTGGTAATTGTAACACTCTTGAATTAGCACAAACTTACGACACACCACTTTATGTTTATGACGAAAATAGAATCAGGGAGAATTTTAGAAATCTTTACGGCGCTTTTAGCAAAAATTACAGAAAATTTAAACTCTACTATGCTATAAAATCGAACAATAATCTTGCATTGCTCAAGATTTTAAAAAGTGAAGGGGCAGGAGTTGATGTTTCATGCCCTGCTGAGATATATCTTGCAAAGAAAGCAGGATTTGCGAAAGATAAAATCCTTTATTCAGGGGTTTATCATAGAAATGAAGAGCTGAAGTATGCAATAGAGGCTGATATTCCTATAAATCTTGAGGATGTGAGTCAGATAGACAGGCTGTTTAAATTCGGCAATCCAAAATTCTTATCATTCAGGATAAATCCAGGAATTGGAAGCGGGAAATTTAAAGGCTTGGTTTTCGCAGGCCCTGATGCTAAATTTGGCATTATAGAAAGGGATGTGCTAAAGGCATATGAAAAAGCGAAAGCGTATGGCGTCAAAAGCTTTGGAATCCATATGATGACAGGCTCATGCGTATTGAACGAAGATTATTTTGTAGAGGTAACTGAGAAGCTTATGGACATCGCAGGCATGGTGGCCAAGAAGCTAAACATAAGCTTTGAGCTTGTTGACATTGGCGGCGGCTTTGGCGTGCCGTACCATCCTGAAGAGAAAGAAATTAATATAGAATCTATGGGTAAAAAAGTTTGCCAGAAGTTTAAGGAAAAGCTCGAGCAGTATGAGCTAGGCGCTCCATTTTTGCTTGCAGAGCCTGGAAGGTACTTAGTTTGTGACTCGTCTGTTTTACTCACTAGAGTACACTCAATAAAAAATGGGTATAAAAAATTTATTGGTGTTGACGCAGGAATGAATACATTGATAAGGCCAATGCTTTATAATGCCTACCACGAGATTTTGGCAGCAAACAATCTTGACTCGAATCCAGCAGAGAAAGTGAGCATTGTCGGGCCTATCTGCGAGAACACAGACCAGCTTGCAAAAGACAGAATGATGCCGGCAATAGCAGAAGGCGACTTATTAGCTGTGCTGAATGCTGGCGCTTATGGCTATGGCATGAGTTCCCAGTACAATAATAGGCCAAGGCCAGCAGAAGCGCTAGTCAATAACGGAAAGCATGAATTAATAAGAAAAAGGGAAACTTATGATGATCTGATAAGTGGTGTGATAATTCCTAAGAGGTTAAAGTAAAAATCTGAAAATGAATATCCAAATATCCGATAGGCTAAACAGCATCAGCAGCTATGCTTTTGCAGAAGTTGACAATGAAGTGGCCAAGCTCAAAAAGCTAGGGATTACTCCAATTGATTTTGGCGTTGGTGACCCAAAAGAGCCTACTCCAGATATTGTCAGAAACTCAATCAAAGAGGCTGTGGATAAAAGAAAAAGCTCAGGCTATCCAAGTTATGTTGGCACTGAGGAATACCGGCAAGAGATTTCAAAATGGTCAAAGAAGAGGTTTGGCATAAGCCTTGATTACCAGAAAGAGATAACCTCAACAATAGGCGCAAAAGAGGCTGTATTCAATTTCCCAGAGGCTTTTATAAACTCTGGAGGGTATGTCATAATGCCAAATCCAGGCTATCCCCCTTATGAGCGAGGCACTTTGTTCGCAGAAGGTAAGCCTTACTTTTTGCCTCTCTTAAATGAAAATAATTTTTTGATGGACTTAAGCGGCATTCCCAAAGAAGCAGTAAAAAAATCCAAGATACTGTGGATTAATTATCCAAACAATCCGACTGGGGCAACTGCAACAGAAGAATTTTTCAAAGAATTTATAGATTTTGGGCATGACAATGACATAATAATTGCAAGCGATGAGTGCTATACAGAAATTTATTTTGATAAAAAGCCAAAATCCATACTTGAGTTTTCAAAAGAAGGGGTTGTTGCTTTACAATCACTTTCAAAGCGAAGCGCAATGACGGGCTACAGAATTGGATGGCTTGCAGGAGACGAGAGAATAGTTGCCGCTTTCAAAAAGCTGAAGACGAACATTGACTCGGGAACTCCAACATTCATACAAGATGCTGCAATATCAGCTTTGAGAGATGAAAAGCATGTTGAGAAAATGAGGCAGGACTACAAGCAAAAAAGAGACATCTTAGTGAGGGCATTAACTTTGACAGGCCTTGAAGACTGCACACCCTCAGCCACACTTTATATATGGCAGAAAACTCCAAAAAATATGTCATCTGTTGATTTTGCAAAAAGGCTGGCTCAGAAGGACATAGCAATTGTAGTGACTCCAGGCGAATGGATTTCAAAGACTTTTGACGGCCTTAACCCAGGCGATAATTATGTCAGGTTTGCGTTAGTCCCAACATTAGAAGAGACACAAATAGCAGCTGAAAGAATAAAGGAGCATTTAAAATGATAGTCATGAAATTCGGAGGCACTTCAGTTGGAAACGCTGAAAGAATAAGAAATGTTGCAGATATTGTTAAATCTTACATTAAGAGAAAGCCAATTGTGGTTGTTTCAGCAGTCACAAAAATAACTGACTCATTAATAAAATTAGCAAATGAATGCTCTCAAGGGAGAGGTGATGCTGCATTAAACAGCATTAAAAAAGCGCATTATGAAATTCTTGAGCAATTAAAACTAAATGAAAAAATAATTGAGAAAGATATAGGGGAATTGTCAATCTTAGTAAATAAAGCAGAATCAGGTAAGATAAATGCCATAGACGCTAAAACACTTGACTACTTTCAATCATTTGGTGAGAGGATGTCCTCAAAGATTGTAGCAGCGCAATTAAGCAATATTGGCGTTAAGTCCATCGCCTTTAACTCTTGGGAATTAGGATTCTTGACAAATTCAGAATTTGGCAATGCAGAGCCTCTTGAGGTTTCGTATAGCAATATAAAGAATAGGATAAAAGAGCTTGACGCTATGCCTGTCATAACTGGATTTATTGGAAAGACGGAGCAGGGAGAAATAACTACATTAGGCAGAGGCGGCTCTGACTACACAGCAGCAATCATTGGCTCTGCGCTCAATGCTGAAGAAATACAGATATGGACGGATGTTGATGGCATCATGTCAACAGACCCAAAGATGGTAAGCAATGCAAAAAAAATTGACAGAGTTTCATTTGCAGAAGCCTCTGAGCTTGCATATTTCGGGGCTAGGGTTTTGCATCCAAAGACAATACTGCCTGCGATGAGGAAAAACATACCCGTTAGAGTGCTTAACTCCTTTAACATTGCGAGTGGTGGAACTTTGATAGTAAATAAGGCTGAGAGCAAAAATGTTTCTGTAAAGGCCATTGCCCGCAAGAAGGACATAACATTAATAAGCATCAACTCAACAAGAATGCTTGGCGCATATGGATTTTTAGCTGTTATTTTTAATATTTTTAATAAATATAAAAAAAGTGTTGATGTCGTAGCTACGTCAGAAGTGAGTGTGTCTTTAAGTGTGGATAATGATTCAAATATTGAGTATATATTAAATGAGCTTGCAAATATAGGGGAAGTTAAGATAGCCAAAGGCAAGGCAATAATATGTGTTGTGGGTGAAGGACTAGCTCATGTTCCAGGAATTGCAGGCACTATCTTCTCTACTTTGGGCAAAAGTAACGTTAATGTAGAGATGATATCATTTGGAGCATCTAAAATAAATGTGACTTTTATTGTTGATGGCAAAGATGCAGAGAGATCTGTCAAAGTATTACACAAAGAATATTTCGGGTGATGGAATGACAAAAATAAAAATTGGAATTTTAGGAGCAACTGGAATGGTTGGCCAGCGATTTGTTGAGCTGCTGCAAAATCATCCTTGGTTTGAGCTAACAGAGCTTGCAGCTTCTGAAAAAAGCGCTGGCAGCACATACGAAAGCGCAATGGAGGGGAGATGGAAGGTAAGCGCTCAAATTCCTGAAAAAGCAGGAAAACTGGAGATTAAGGAATGCAAGCCAAACCTAGACTGCAAACTGGTTTTTTCAGCATTAGACTCGTCAGTCGCAGGGCCTATAGAGGAGGATTTCGCGAAAAAAGGATATATTGTTTCCTCAAATTCAAAAAATCACAGAATGGATAGCGATGTTCCTTTGCTGATACCTGAAGTTAATTCCGAGCATTTGCAGATAATAAAAAGGCAGCAGAAGAGGCTTGGAAAAGGATTTATAGTTACAAACCCAAACTGCTCTGCAATTGGATTAGTGATAGCATTAAAGCCTTTGCACAGCTCTTTTGGCCTTAAAAAAGTTTTTGTGACAACAATGCAGGCGCTAAGCGGAGCAGGCTATCCAGGAGTGGCCTCTTTGGATATCTTAGACAATGTTGTGCCTTATATTGGAGAGGAAGAAGAGAAAATAGAAACAGAATCTTTAAAGCTTCTTGGAAAAGTGGAAAAAGATAGATTTTCTTTTGCCGACATAAAAATAAGCGCGCAATGCAACAGAGTGAATGTGAAAGACGGGCATTTGGAGACTGTTAATGTGAAGCTGGACAAAAAGCCGAGCTTGCAGGAAGTAAAGGAATCATTCAAAAAATTTAATCCTTTGAAGGGGATGAAGCTCCCAAGCGCGCCAAATCCTCCGATAATTGTAAAGGAAGATATTGATAGGCCACAGCCTAAATATGACAGAGACTTGGGAAATGGAATGGCAGTCTCAGTCGGAAGGATTAGAAAATGTAATATCCTTGATTACAAGTTTTTAGTCTTGAGCCACAACACAATAAGGGGCGCTGCTGGGGCTGCAATACTAAACGCAGAGCTGATGAAAGTTAAAGGGATTTTAAGATAAAAAAATTTAAAAACTATAACATATTCCTCCGTATTATGAGTTATGCAATATATAGGGCAGAATTAATGCATATATGGAAACTAGGCTACAAGGGCGACATTGGATGGTTTAGTTCTAAATATTGGATGCTTTTCAGTTCAGAAAATGCATTGACTATCAATGATTTCCAACAACTCTTGGAAAATGTTGTTGGCTCAGCCCCTAAGGAAATGGAAAAAGACAAATTCAATCAATACGTTATTTCTCAACTAGAGAAAAAAGAATTACTATTTATAGGCAGTATTTAAGTAAAAATTACCCACTAGTTGATGCATTAGTTTCTAAACTCCCAATTTTGAGAGTTCCATTGGAAAAACTAGTTGGATAGAATCTATTATTGATTAGGCTGGAAAAATAATCTAATTATATACCCTCATATAAAACGGCTTTTCATGCAAAGGGCCGCTTTTCTCTGTTCTTAGATTTTCCAAATCAGAAAGAGTATCTTTAATCGCACCAAATTTAAGATGCTCATGAGTTATTATATCAGGCAGGTATTTTGTGCTGCCTTCTATTCTTTCATATTTTGCAGCGCTCCTTTGCATTGAGTCTTTTATGTTCCATCCATGCTTTAAAAGCACGCCTAGAACACTGTGAAGAGAGCCTGGAACATGGTTTAGATAAAGCCTGAGATAGCCTTTTGTCAAAATATCATTTTGATCAGCAAGTTTGGCGTTGCTCTGATTCACACTTATCGTTCTTGCAGTTCCGTTGCGTATCATTTCTGCTATTTTCATTATATCATAATAAACTGAGAATGCTGTCGGCCCTTGCCCCGCGCCTTTGCCGACATTAAAGTATTCGTCAAAAGGGCTGCCTTGTATGTGTATGGCGTTAAACTCTTCGTCTACTCTTGCCAAGCTGTGGCTTTTCTCTATCAAAACAGGATGCACTGCCGCGCTGATCTCGCCTTTTTCAGTTTTTTTTGCAGAGGCCAGCAATTTCACAGCATAGCCTAATTCTTTTGCATACTCAATGTCAATGGGTGTGATGTCAGTTATTCCCTCGCAATAAACATCGCTGGGCTTGAGCCACTTTCCAAATGCGAGCGAGGCCAAAATTGAAATTTTTTGCGCAGCATCCAATCCTTCCACGTCAAAGCTCGGATCGGCCTCTGCAAACCCCCTTTCCTGGGCAATTCTTAAAGCTGTTCCATAGTCCATGCCTTCGCTCATTCTTGTAAGAATAAAGTTTGTAGTCCCATTCAGTATTCCTGTTATGCTTGTGATTTTTCCATAGCTTAACTGCTCAAGCAATGGGTTTATTATTGGAATGCCGCCTGCAACAGCGCCTTCAAAGCCGACGTTTACATTATGCTTTCTTGCCTGCTCAAAAATCTCAGGGCCATGCTCAGAGATAACAGCTTTGTTTGCTGTAACAACATGCTTTCCGTTTTGTATTGCTCTGATTATGTACTCCTTTGCAGGCTCATAGCCTCCAATCAGCTCTACAACTATGCCTATATCTTGGCCATCAATAACCTTGCTTATGTCTGTAGTTATATTGGAAAAGGATAATTTTCTTTGCTTTTTAGCATCCTTCACAACAACAGTTTTCAGCTCAATTCCTGCGGGCTTATTCTTTGAAAATAGCTCTACAATACCAGTGCCAACAACGCCAAATCCTATTAATCCAACATTAATTGCTTTTTTTTGATTCACAGCATTTGCGGATTATGAATGCGGTATATAAAACTTTATAAAAAATGTTTTTCATAGAGAAAAACATTTTTTGTGGTTCTTTTCCAAAATATTTATATAATTACTCAAAATTTTTATTGTTCTATGGGCAATAAAAGTTTTGATAAAAACTTTGATGATGTTTTCTGGGCAGACAAGCTTGCTGAAAAAATATCCAATAGGAAGAGATACAGGTATTCCGACAAAGAAGTGAAGAAGCCAGAAGAGTTTGTTGTTAAGACAGCAGCATCGCTTTCGGGCGTTTTGCATATTGGAAGATTAAGCGATACAATCAGGAACGCGACAGTCCATCGCGCTCTTCTTGACGCTGGAGAAAAATCCGAGCTGATATGGATTGCTGATGACATGGACCCATTAAGAAAGATTCCAAGAGGAGTTCCAGATGATTTCAAGAAATACCTTGGAAGCCCCGTAAGCATGATACCTGACCATGAAAGATGCCATAATTCTTATGCAGAGCATCATTTGGAAGAGTATCTTAAGATAATTAAAAAATTTGTATTTGAGGATATTGAAGTTTTCTCAATGGCGCAGGAGTATAAGAAAGGAAGCTTTAATTCTTCAATAAAAAAGTTGATGGAAAATGTTGATGCAGTGAGAGAAATACAAAATAAGCATAGGACAAACCCGCTAAGAAAAGAATGGAACCCGTGGAGCCCTCTCTGTGAGAATTGCAATAAGATAATAACCACAAAGATAACTAACTTCAATAAGGAAAACAGCACAGTGTCCTACGTTTGCCGCGATTATGAATTTGAAACAACTACAGCTAAAGGATGCGGCCACGAAGGAGAAAATAATCCAATGTGTGACTTCGGCAAGCTTGCTTACAAGAGCGAGTGGGCCGCGCAGTGGGTAAGATGGAGCGTAAGCTGCGAGGGCGCTGGCAAGGAATACCAAGTGCCGACTTCCGCATTCTGGATTAATGCAGAGATATGCGAGAAAGTTTTGAATTTTCCTTCTCCTGAAACATTTTTTTATGAGCATATAATGATTGACAACCAAAAGATGTCGGCTTCCATTGGAAATGTGGTATACCCAAGAGAATGGCTTGAGGTGGCGCCTGCTGAGCTTTTAAGGCTTTTTTACAACAAAAGGCTGATGACTACAAGAAGCTTTTCATGGAAGGATTTGCCTAATTTGTATGATGAATACGACAAAATTGCTAAGATATACTTTGGAGAAATAAAGAGTGAGAATAAAAAGGAAGAAAGCCATTATAAGAGGCTGTTTGAAGTTAGCCACGGCATGCAAATAAAAAGTTCTGTTGGATTAAGCTTTTCACATGCTGCAATAATAGCTCAAACATTCCCCAATGAAGAGGATGCTGTAAAGAGCATGGAAAAAACAGGGCATTACAAGAAAGAAGAGCATGATGCTATTTTTGACAGGCTTCACATGGCCAAGCTCTGGCTGAAGAAATATGCTCCTGAGGAAGTAAAATTCGAGATACAAAAGCAAGTTCCAAAGAATTTGATATTAACTCCTAAACAAAAGGAAGCCCTGCATAAAACGGCCAATATGATTAAGGAGAAAGATTACGATGAGAAATCCTTATTCGAAGAATTTTATTGCATCTCAAAGAATCTTGGGATGGAGCCGCAGGAATTTTTCAAGGCCGCATACAAAGTGCTGCTCAACAAAGAGAGAGGGCCAAAGCTTGCGCCTTTTATCTTGGCATTAGGCAAGGAGAAGGTCATAAAGCTGTTTGAGGCGGTTTAAAGCAGCTTATCCTTTCCAATCATAAACCCCAGTAGCGCAATTGATAGTAAATTCGCCTGAGCATACGATGCTGTTGTCGTCCATTCCCCAATTCTTTACTGCTCCTTTTTGAAAGTCGGCAAAACTACAGCACAAGTCTCTTGCAGAATTGCCCACTGTTGCTTTGAATGAATCACTTTTTGATGCACACACATTAAGCTCAGATTTAATACGTAAAGACTCATTGCTTAATCTGCTGTTCTCCTTTTTCAAATTCTCCATTTCAGCCTTGCATTCCGCCTCCTTTTCTTTTGACGCTCCTATCTTGTCAAAGTATACTTTAATCTCTTCTTGATAAGCTTGCACCTCTTTGTTTCTGTTATTAATCTCAGTCTGCTTTAGCAGTATCTCTACGTCCTTAGCCTTCAAATTTTCTTCTTTAATATTAATCTTATTCAGTGCTACATTTATTTCTTGCTGCTTGGACACAAGCTCTTTCTCTTTATAAGTTATATCATCTTCTTTAAGCGCTATATCATTATTTTTATCAGCTATTTCCTTCTCTTTATTTTTTAGCTCATCCTCTTTTTTGAGAACTTCATTTTTGGATGATTCTAGCAATGATGCGCATTCGGATATTTCTTTCTCCTTTTGAGCAACTTTTGAATCAGACAGCCCGCTTGCAAGAAATACTGTTACTAAAATTACAACTGTAACAGGCACTATAACAAATAGAATCTTATTCTTCTTTTTATTGTAAGGCTCATAAGAAGGATACTGGCTAAACCCTACCCTATTACAAAGGCCGTTAATGCAATTACTTACATTTAGCCATGCTTTTTTTATTTTGCTCATGGCTACTTTTGTTTAATTCCATTATTTAAATCTTTTGTTTTTTATATATAAATTATATAAACTATATATAAATTAGTGAGTAATTTGTTAATTCCAAGTTATTTTTGCCATTATCCCCTCAAATCAAAGCTCGTTATTTCATCAATTTTTACATTGATGTCATCGCCGAGCTTAAAATCGCCTTTTACAACAACTGGCTTGTAGCAGTAATTTCTTCCAATCCACGTGTTGTTTTTGCCCTTCTCGTCTATGAGGACTCTTCCTTCCCAGCCAAGCCATTTATTGTTGTTTTCTCTGGCAATTTTTTGGTATAGCTCTGTCATTATTCTTGATCTTTGCTTAAGGGTGTTTGTAGCAAGCTGCTTCATTTTTGCTGCAGATGTGCCATCTCTTGCAGCATATCTTGATATGTTCAGAACGTCTGGACTTATTTTTTTGATAATGCTTAAGGACTCCTCAAATTGGCTTTCTGTTTCAGAAGGAAATCCAACGATAATGTCAGTTGATATTGTTATTTCTGGAATGTCTTTCCTAAAAGCCTCAACGCATCCAATAAAATGCTCTACAGAATACCTTCTGTTCATCAGCTTTAAAACCTCGTTGCTGCCTGACTGCACAGGAACATGCAGAAATTTAAACATTTTCGGATGTTTATAAATCTTGATAATCTTATCTAAAACTGTGATTGTATTGCCTGGGTTCATCATGCCAAGCCTTAGCTTGAAATCAAGCGGCACTGATAAAATCTGCTCAAGAAGCTCAACGATCTGCTGCCTGCCTCCTTGCTCAACCATGTATGCGCCAGTGTCATTTGATGTGAGCCATATTTCCTTGCATCCTGATTTTAGGTGTGATTTTACATCTTCCCTTATTGCATCCATTGAATAAGAAAACAGCTTTCCTTTGACTAATTTTGTAGAGCAGAATGTGCAGAAATAATTACAGCCGTTTAATATGGGAACAATTCCTATGACATTATTTTTTCTGATAGAAGGCAGAGCGACTTTTGGCTCATAATTCTTGTCAAGCATCTCTGCAGCAGCGCCGCTTAATGAATTTTCAACAACGGATGATATTCTTCCAATATTGTGCGTGCTTATAAGGCTTATATTTTTGTCAATTAGCTTAATTTTTGGGATGATCCCTTCAGTTATGCAGCCTGCGACAACCAATTTTTTGTCGGGGAACTTTTTCTTTAGACTTCTTATCTCCCTCAATGCAGTTGTATCTCCTTTAACAGTGCATATATTGACAACATTGATGTTAGAATTATTTTCTTCATTTACGATGTTAAATCCTGAATTGTGCAAAATGCCCATCATTATCTCGGATTCTCTTAGGTTGCTGCTGCATCCCTGCGTGATAAAGTGAACATTCGGCATAAGGGCAAAGAAAGATTTATTATATTTTAAAGGTTTTGATATCAATTTTAATCACATACAAACAAAAATAAAAAAAAGAAAATGGTTTAAGATCTATAACCCGTTGGAATTGCATGAGTTTCCCAAATATGTTCTCCTCCTGCTGTTCCTTGGCTTAGTATTACTTGAAACTGTCCCCAGATTGCATAGCCACCTTCTCTCCAGTAAGGGCTATTTTGTAGCTCTGGACCCACCCAAATAATCTTATAATGCCATGTTTCGCCTGAGCCGCCAGGTACCATGCCATTCCATTCGTTGTCTTCCCATGCATCTGCTGTCCAAGGTGCTCCATGAAATCTTGCATCATCCCATCCTTTGCTCCATTTCATGACAAGGCGGTCATTTGCATAAGTTGGGTCGCCCCAAACTTTGCCATCTAGCACTCTGTCAACTCCATCTGCCGGACCTACAAAAACAGCATATTGAATTTTTGAAGCAAGTTCAAAAAAATCACCCTCGCAGAAAAATAATTATAATCGAAGATGTAGCCAAGCCCCATATTGCAAAAGAAGTTTCCCAATTCGTAGAAACGCAAAAGAAGAAGCTGGCCATCTATTTATTGCCAAGCTATTCGCCTGAGCTCAATC
>Ga0209541_10008472_pt1 | contig 16938 bp, 16 predicted proteins | sample RifCSPlowO2_01_FD_184027 | JGI IMG/M metagenome (GOLD analysis project Ga0209541, IMG submission 184027) | Groundwater microbial communities from Rifle, Colorado - Rifle CSP2_plank lowO2_0.1 (SPAdes) (version 2) | ecosystem: Environmental > Aquatic > Deep subsurface > Groundwater | place...
ATTTTACTACCTCCGCATAAATTTGTAGGACAATTTTCTTAGTTTGTTCGTGTTCAAGAATTGGCGTCAATTCCGGAAAAACAGCCTGTTCCAGGGCTAAGGGAAGCAGATCTGAATGAACCGCGCTATATTGCGTAAACGGGATGCCGTCAATTTTCGCATCTTTCGTTGTTACTACGCAATCATTAAAGCCAATAAAAATAAACCAACACTGGTTCCCAGCGGCGATTCGGTAAGTACTCACTGAAGTTGATAGCTCTTTAGAGTTTAAGGGTTCTAAGTCTTCGGAATTGAGACTACCTGCTTGGGGACATTGCAACTTTAGTAAGTCTATTACCTTCTCTAATCCCATATTAACCCAAAACGAACCATTATTTGGTGGAGCTAACATCAGAAAAACACTGATGTCGCTTCTTTCTGAATACTTTTCTTCTAGAAAATCCTCTAAGTAGTAACGGGTCAATATTGCGCCCATGCTGTGAGAAATGATTATTACCTTCTCGGCAGCGGTAACTGATTTAATAGAATCCAGTGACCTAGGAATTATTTGGGCTGTTTCTTCTAGAGAAGCTCCCGAATTACTGTAATCCAGAGAAAAAACTGCTGAATCAGCGAAAATTGAAACCTCTGCTTGGTAGAGGTAAATTTCCGTAAAGGGTAGTAAATCAGTATAGGTTTCTATCAAACTTAGGCCTGAAACCCAGCCAGTTTCCTCCCAATCGTAGGCGCTACCACCGCAACCGTGCACCAAAAGTATTGGCGTTGGCTCCTTACCAACGAATCTTATTTCTTGCGTCGGAGTAGGAGGTATTGCTGTTGGAGTAGGAGGCGTTACTGTCGGTACTTGCATGACCGTTGTAGGTTGCCACTTGGGGTAGATCCCTTCAGTAAGGGGCCGGAAATTTGTTCCGTCAGAATTGATGATGAAGATATCAAAGTTACCGTTCAAATCCCCTCTTCGATTAGCAGTGAATTCAGTTATCCCGTTAAAGACAACCTGTTTGCCATCAGGAGACCAATCCGAGAACCGGTTGTGTGGCTGATAGCATTGAGTTGGTTCCGAGTAGTACTCTCCTGTACAGTAAGGTAGGCTTCTAAAATTTTCTTGCTCCGAAGTTAATTTATTTATCTCACTTCCATCGGCGTTAATTGTACAGATACGAAGCTTATGTTCTTCTAGATAAAGAATTGTAGATCTAGTATCTGCGCAAGTAAAAGCAATTTTATCACCAACCGGCGACCAACTAGGCTGAACGATAGGACCAGCACAACAGAGTGGATCAAAAGTAACTTCTGAACTGAAGATTTTGTTAGTATTTCTTTCCTCTATATTGGCTACGAAAAGATCGCCACTCGTACCAATACCAGAGTTAAAGACAAGACTTTTGCTATCAGGCGACCAATCTGGATCAGAGCTATCTATATCAGTAACTTGAATAATCCCTGACGTTTTTAGGTCTAAAACGTAGATTATCGATTCAATTTTCTCTTCTGTAGCTAAATAAATTTCTGAATAGAAAGCAATGCTATTACCATCTGGGGACCAACTTGGACCAGAAGATGGTCCGGGAGTTGAAGCCAGAGTGACAATTTCCTTCGTCTCAATGTTTAGTTTATTAATTTGGTAATTTGGATTATCTTCAGTACCTCCACAATCAACAAAAGCGATTTCTTTTCCGTCTGGTGACCAAGTGTAGGGATCTAAGCCACAAAATTGATTTGGGAAAACCATTAGATTTTCTTTGTTAGTACCATCTGCATTAATTATATTCAAAAACGTATAATAACTGTTTTCACCATACTGAGTAAAGAGAATCCTTCCTTGTGGTTCTTTAGGAATTTTCTCTTCATAAGTAACCCGGAGCCAATTATCGACAGCCCAACCAAGATTGGCCAAATGCCACCAACGGTACCCTTCGGTTTCGACCGGCCCTTCGTCTATATAGGCAACGTAATCATTGTAAAGATGGTGATTTTCTTTACCGCTTAAACTTGGAGTCTCTTGAACATTTAGGTAATCGCTTAGATTATTTTGATCTAAGCCAAATACCTCCACCCAAGTTCCAACCGCAACCGTTGGATCGGAAAAAGTTATTTCCTCACGACTCAAAGCCAGAAAACTCGCAAATAACACTACAAGGAGCATCCGTAGCATCTGCCTCTCCTTTCTAGGGTGCTGGCTTTTATTTAATTGTTAAGGTACTAGCTGATAATTGTTCCTTTAAAATCTTTGTTGTCTAAGAAATTTTGTAAATTTTCCAAATTTCTGCCATTCAAAATAGCCACTTTTATACCAATTTTTTGAGCGGCTTGTGAGGCGATTGGGTCAAAAGGTAGATTATCTCCAGGATTCCAGGTGTTGCCAATTGTCCTTATAAAATTTTCCCAGCTAATTTCTTTTAAAGCAACCGCATTGGGAAATTTGTGCGGATCCTTATCGTAAACATAATCAACGTCAGTAAGGTTAATGACCGTATCAGCTTTGTAAAGCTTAGCTAACATAACTGCATCAAAATCAGTAGAATGGCCTGGTTTCCAGCCAGCAGCAATTGTAACGCTCTCTTTAATAGGTTCTTTTTCGTCGTAATGAGTGATTACTTTTGGATGAGCAAACCCTCTAAAAATTGTTCGGAGGAGATGAGCATTAAGATGAGTTGTATGAATTCCCAACCAATCAATATCTTCACTCGCTAATTTAACAACCCTTGCGGCCGCTTTTTGATAATGGCGGCTAATGTCGCCACCACCAGCAACAATAAAAAACCGTTTTTTATTTAAGTTTTTAATAATTAATTCTCTAAAATTTTTTAAAAAGGTTACGTTAATATTTGAATCTGGGACAATAAGAGAACCGCCTAGGGAGATAATTATCAAATTAGCATCCATTAGAGAAATAAGCTAACATATTTGCAAATAGTTTTCAAATTTGTTATCATCTCCTCTTAATGGAAAATGGCGAACTAATTCTACCATCGGGGACGAAAGTCCCCAATCATTTAGTGATAATCCCTGACGGGAACAGACGCTGGGCTAAAAATAGAGGGCTGCCAACTTTTGAAGGGCATAGGGTGGGTTTCCAACTTACTCCCAAAATTGCCCGAGCCTCAAGAGATTTCGGCATTAATACTTTAACTATTTGGGCATTTTCAACTGAAAATTGGAAAAGAACCGATGCCGAAATTACTTATTTAATGAGAATGTACGATTGGTTTATTGGTCACCATCTCAAAGAAGCAAAAAGAGACGGTGTAAGAATAATTCATTTAGGAAGAAAGGACCGAATCCCCCAATTTTTGCGAAAAAAAATAGAAAAAGCAGAAAAGGAAACTGCTGGTAATGTCAATAACATATTAAATATCGCGCTAGATTACGGAGGAAGGGACGAACTTTTAAGAGCTACCAAGAAGATGCTTGAAGAAAAAACTGACCCCGAAGATTTGAATGAGGAAACTTTTGCCTCTTTTCTTGATACAAAGAGGCAGCCTTATCCTTATCCTGATCTACTTATAAGAACAAGTGGAGAAGAGAGGATTAGTGGAATATTTCCTTGGCAAAGTGCTTACACCGAATTTTATTTTGTTGAGGAACATTTTCCTGATTTTAGTGTTAAAAAATTAAGAGAAGCGATTCTAGAATATTCAAATAGGGTAAGAAGATTCGGTGGAGATCAAAAAGAACAGGAGAAGCACCAAAAGGGAGAATACGAGATCGCTACCAACTCTTAATTTCAATTTTTCTTTGTTGCTCGTTAATTGTTTTAAAACTAATTTTTATACTTTTTTTTGGTAATTCCTTTAATTTATCTGCCCATTCAATAGCGCTTATTGAATTTTCGTCATTTATAAATTCTTCCAAACCTAAACCTCTAACTTCTTCTGGCTGCTGTATACGGTAAAGATCGATATGATGGAAGGTAGTTAGCGGTTTTTTATTTTGTAGCTTGTAAGAGCGTATAAAGATAAACGTTGGTGATAAAACCCTTTTTTTTATTCCCAAACCGGACGCCAATCCTTGAATAAAAGTAGTTTTACCGCTACCTAAATCTCCAAATAAAGCTAAGAGGGAACCAGTTTTTAGCTTTTTAGCAAAGTTTTTAGCGAAAGTTCTTGTGCTTTCTGGAGAAACCGAAATGAATTTCATAGCGCTGATTTTATCAAAAAAGAAGGACTGCTATTTTTGCAGCCCTTGTAGTAAGATTAAAGCCAGGGTAATCTGGGTTTTACACCGTCCTGCTTCTGCAGCATTTCGGCAAAGCTTGGGTCAGTAATGCCTAAGCTGACAAACTCTCCTCGGCTATCTTGACTTTTACCAACTTCCTTACCAAGAGGAACACCGTCCAAGTCAAAAATCTCTCCTCCTACAATTTCACAACCCAAGTTTTCAATGATTTGCTGCCAAACAGAAGAGGGTAACTCAAAAGTGTCTGGCACTGGTTCCCTCCTTTTTCGTCTTTGCGTATAAAAAGACGCCGACTACTGAACCGGCGGCGTCAAAGACTATGTCTGAAAAATGGAACTCTCTCGTTGGGACAAAAGTCTGGTGGATCTCATCAAATATACCGTAAACAACCGAGAGCAAGATTGCAAGATAGTAATTTTTTCTCTTTAGGGCGCGCAAAATTAAAGACCCTAATACTGCAAATTCAACAATATGAGCCGCTTTTCTTGTTAAAAAATTTCCGATTGGCTCGCTGGTTAGTTCTAATTGGGGTATACTGGAGAGATAAAAAATAAAGGAAGCCCAAATTAAAACCGGCAACCAAAGAAAAACAGTGTTTTTAAATCTCATTTTTTTACCCTTTTAAATAAAGTAATAGCAGCCGAAACTATAAAAACAATACCTAGACCAATAAAAACGGGGGAGAAGAAATTTTTAGGTTTTTGGTCTTGGGTTGGTGTTTCTAGTGTTGATGGTGAGGAGGGAGTAGAAATTTTTGCCTCTGGTGTGGCGATTTGAGTCTTTTCTCCCAAAATCTTAGGGTTGGTTATTTTAGTACTTAGTTGAGTATTTTTATTTGTTTCTTTGTTTGTGGGACTCCCAGTTTCTTTCTTCTGCGTTGGGTTATTAGTTTGAATAGTTTGAACCGACGGTTTGGTTATAACGTTTGCACTGCCTAAAGTCGGTGTGGTTGTTTCCTGCCAAGCTCCGCTTGCTTCTTTAGCGAAAGCGATTCCTTTTGTCGTTGCTCCAAAAGAGAAACTTTCAACCACCGAACCGTCGTCTTTTAGCAAATTTAGCGTATCACCGGTGTTATTTAACCATCCGGAAAGATAAACGACCAAAAACCCTTCTGAATTAGTCGTGGCGTCTTTTAGGGATTCCGAATTTGTGGAAGAGTCGGTTAGTTTCCAACCGCTTAAGTCAGCCTTGTTTGGGTTGTAAACTTCAACCCATTCACCTCCGGTTTCTGGATTAGGAATAAACTCATTCAAAGAAACTTGTGGTGTCGTGGTAGGAATCGGAGAAGGATTAGATTCGTCGCAAGGATGATCTAGCGGTGTTGGGGTAGTAAAATTCTGCCAATTATTTTCTCCATCCGGCTCCCGACCCGTTGATTCTCCTTGGCTATGGGTAGGAACGGTATCTGAGAAATAGACAATTGAATCAACTAAATTTCCAGAAGCATCAAATAATTTTATGTTATCGCCGCCATTATCTAATCTATTACTAAAATCAAATTTTCGAAAATCGTCTGGGCAAATAGACCCAATTAAAGGTATTTTATTAGAAGCGCTGCTATCCTTTATGGTCCAACCGTCTAGATTTATGATTGAATCACCTGGGTTGTACAGTTCTACCCAGTCAGGATTCGCATTAACAGCCGCAAATTCGTTAATGACAACAGAAGTTTGCGCGAATACTTTTTGCGGAAAAAAACTCGCTAGTAAAAAAATAATTAAAAATAATTTCACTAACCAATTATCTAGACAAGAAAAAATATTGTCAATGAGAAAAATTGGAGATTATTTGAGGTGCCAATACAAAGTTACTAAGCCGTTTTGGTGATCAACCACCACCCCTTTAGCGGGTCCATTATTAAACCCCGGAACAGTGCAACCTTGATCTCCGGTTGGGTAAGCAACACCATCGGCCGCGGCTAAAATCGGGGTTCCAGGAGAGCCATCATCAATAATATCTAAACCAGTATGAGTCCCTAGAGCATAAACCTGACCGTATTCAGTAGTTATGTAAGTATTGGTTGGGTAGCCTTGCATTGGTGGTCCTAAACTAGCGTTATCCAAATATTTATGAGGGTCTACTCTTGTACCAAGAACAGCACCGGCGTCGACTTTCGCATTTTCAAATACCTCAAAATGCAGGTGAGGGCCAGAAGAGCAGCCGGTATTACCCTCAAAACCAATTACCTGGCCCTTTGTTACCGGTCCAATCGGGGCTCCCAGACTTCTTAGGGCTCGTTCGATTGATTCGGCATCGGCTTTTAATTGATTTATAAGCCTCTGGAAAGTTTCTTCGTTGTTTTTGGTAATTACCAGCAAATTTTCTTTATCCTTTTTTTGGCGGTCTAAAGTTGCGACCTCTCCTTCCAGTCTTATCTTTAAGGATTCTTCTTCTCGTTTTTTTACTTCAAGAAGTTTTTTCTCGTTGTTATAATTGTCCTGATTTGTTCTCATAGAATTAAAAAGTTTTAAATCTTGGGCCCTAATAATTTGAATATATTTGTAGGCTAGAATCGCCCGGTTTAAACCAAGAGGTTCTAAAAAAAGCTCAAAGGTTTTAACAAACCCTTCTTTATGAATGGTCCGCAACCGCTTATTGGATACAGAAGTGAGACGGTCAATCGAAGTTTGGAGCCTCTCTACTTTTAAAGATAGATCAGTGATTTCTCCTTTTAATTGCTCGATTAAAGTCTGGGTTTCTTCTATTCTTAAAGTGGTTAACTTAATTTGGTTATCCATCACTGAAATTTGAGAACGCAGAGTTTTAGCTTCTCTTTGGGCGTCGCTTATTTTTTGCTGAAGTTCCCTTTGCTGGTTTAAATTCTCTCTTAATTTTGTTGATAAATCACTAACATCTTGACCGGTCTGTTCTTGGGCGAAAGCAACAGCCGAAAAGCAGAAAAGAGAAATTATAGTTAATACTAAAATTTTCTTTTTCATCAAAATTAAACTTTGAGGTAACGCCAGGTAGCGATAAGAGATCCGACTGTGCCGATAATTGCGCCCAGTAGGACTTCCCCGATGAGAAGTAAGATAAAGGTAGAGGGAGGTACTGGGAAAATTGGGATACCTTGAAAGAGTGATGAAAGAATGGGACTTAGATATTCAACTCCCACCCAAATTGCGATAGTGGAAATTAAAGCGCTAAAGGTACCGTAGATAATTCCTTCTAAGATAAAGGGAACTCTAATGAACCAAGGCGTGGCACCTACAAGTCTCATAATCTCAATCTCATCTTTATGTAAAGCAATATTAAGACCGATAACTATCAAGGTTGTAAATAAAGAGGTAAGAATTAAGAATAGAACGATTCCCAAACCGACGTTTCTGATAATAGTTGTCCAACGGGTTAAAGTATCAATTATATCTTTTTGAAAAATAACGTCCTCAACTCTGGTTTCCTTAGATAAAATATCCGCTAAGACAGGTAGATGTTTTACTTCGGTTGCGCTAACTTCTAGGGAAGCTGGCAAAATATTAGCAGTTACAAATTCCAAAAGAATCGGTTCTTTTTTATTTTGTTCTCGATAGATTTCTAAAGCCTCTTCTTTTGAAATATATCTTGTAGTAGCGACGTATCCCGTAGAGGCTAGGGTTTTTTTGATTTCTTCAATTTCTTCTGCACTCGTATTATCCCTAAAAAAGGCAGTGACTTGGGGTTTTGATTCAAAATAATTTAGCAAAATACTCGAACCAGCGGTTATTAAAACAAATAAACCGCCAATAAAAAAAGCTAATACAAAAACAAGAATGGCTTCTATAGCTTGGTAGGGATTACGGGTAATTCTTAGAGAAGCGGTATTAAGCTGTCGTTTGGCAGTATCCAACATCTAAGTTTTTTTCTTCTCAGGCTTTGGTTTTTTTAGGTTTTTTTCGAGTGTATCCTTGGTGATCTTACCATGATCAATTTCAATATTTCGATGGTGCAGGCTATTGATAAAATCGAAGTTATGAGTCGCCATAATAATAGTAGTGCCTAAATTATTTAATTTCGATAAAAGCTGCATTATCTCCCAAGCACTTTTTAGATCTAAATTACCAGTAGGCTCATCAGCTAAAAGAATTTCTGGTTTTTGAATCATTGCTCTGGCAATGGCTGTTTTTTGAGCTTCTCCACCAGATATTTGGTTTGGAAATAGATCCTTCTGTTCTTTTAAATTTATTAAATCCAGCATATCAGCTGTTAACCGTTCGATATCCTCTTTATGTAAACCAGCAATTTCCAGTGGGAACGAAATATTTTCGAAAACGGTTCTATTTTGGAGAAGCTTAAAGTCTTGAAAAATTATCCCAATGCGACGACGTAACTGCGATATTGAAGAACCTGAAAGCCTAGGAACCTCCAAATCATCAACAAACAAAGTTCCTTTGGAAGGAACCTCCTCTCTTATTATAAGTTTTAAGAGAGTCGATTTACCGGCACCAGTTGGTCCGACTAAAAAAACAAATTCACCATCAGAAACTTCCAGGTTAATATCATACAGAGCAGCCAGACCGTTAAAATTTTTATGGATGGAATTAAACTTTATCATAACCCCTCGGAAGTTCCTTTATTATACCATAGCTCCCAAGTTGGTTAGAAGCGCTATTTAAGTTTAAGTTGAGCCTCAATTAAAGGATCTAAATCACCGTCCAAAACCTTCTGCGGATCACTTATTTCTAAGTTTGTTCTTAAATCTTTTATTAATTTATAGGGATGGAGGGTATAAGAGCGAATCTGATTACCAAAGCTAGCAGTTTTATACTCTCCTTTTAACCTCCTTAACATACCTTCTCTTTTGATCTCCTCTAATTGCCAAATTTTTGCTTTCAATATTTTTAACGCTTCCTCTTTGTTTTGGTACTGCGTGCGGTGAATTTGAAAGCTGGCGGTTAAATTAGTTGGTTTATGGATAATTCTGACCGCACTTTCAATTTTATTAACGTTTTGCCCGCCCGGGCCACTAGACTTAAATGTTTGGATTTGTAGATCTTTAGGATCAATTTGAATATGGGTTTCTTCGGCAATAACCGGTAAAACCTCGACACTTGCAAAAGAAGTTTGCCGCAAGTTGTCAGCGTTAAATGGAGATTGGCGCACTAAGCGGTGCGTTCCAGCCTCTCCTTTTAGAAGACCATAAGCATATTTTCCTTCAAATTCTAGAGTTGTAGATTTTATACCGGCTTCTTCCCCGACTGTTTCATCGATTATTTTTGCCTTCCACCCTTTATTTTCACTGAAGCGTAGATACATTCTCTTTAACATTGCTGCCCAATCCATCGCTTCCACTCCTCCTTGGCCGGCGTGTATAGAAATTAGGCAATTACAAGAATCATATTTACCGCTTAAGAAAAGATTACGCTCAAATTTTTGTAAATCCTTTTCAATTTTTTCTACCTCTTCTCTGAGTTCTTCTCTTAGATCAATAACCTCTGGGCTTTCACTACCGCTGTTTTCTTGTCCGCTCGTTGCCAAATTAGCTATTTCAAAAGCTGAATTTAACCTTTCTTCTAGCTTTTCGATTTCAGACAGCTCATTTTGTAAGTCAGCTATTTCCCCGCCAATTTTTTGAGCGGCTGCTTTATCATCCCAAAAAGACTTTTTTATTGTTTGATCTTCAAGTTCTATTAATTTTTTACGTTTTTCAATAAGATCAAGTTTTTCCTGCAAGGAAAGCAGCCTTTTCCTTAATTCTTTTAAGTGATTTTTTAGTTCATCCATACCAATTAATTATAGCTCAAAGTTTAGATTTTTTGACAGGAGGAACAGCTTAAAGAGTCTAAGCCTAAGATTGTCGCGACTTGTGGCGATTTTTTGATTTGGACGCTATCTTGGTTTTTAAGGCTAATTATCCTTTCGTTATTATCAACACTTAAAGTAGCCGGACCTCTTATAATCCCTACGGCTAAGACATCATTATCTGAAAGTACAAGATGACTAATTTCAGTAGTGGTATTATTAAAAGCGATACCAAAGCCATCTTCAAAAGTACTTTTGGTAATCGAAGCGTAATAAGCACTAGAGCCAAAGGGAGTGGCGATAACTAACCCGTCCCCGATCGCGTAAGTAACGTGCTCTTTATCGTTTATTAAAACCTTAAATCTTATTGCCCGATTTGGTAGAAAATGATGAATTATCACGTCATTTAGAGCAATTAAACTTGTTTTTTTAAATCTAGCTTCTAGTTTCAACAATTTTCTAGATTCAAGTTTACCATTTTTTAGTTTTTCCAAAATTTCTTTTGCCTCGTGATCTGAACATTTTCGGTAGCCTCCGTTTCTTCGGACGGGAATTTTTGGTAGGGAAGGATAGAGCTGCTCACTTCGTAATAAAGTTCCATCACCGCCGTAACTAATAATAATTTCCGGATCAGTTTTAACAACTACAAATCCGAATTTTTTAATTAGGGGGATAATTGTTTCTTTTTCTTGACCAAATACTAAAATTCTCACCTTTTTATTATACCTACTAACGCCAAGTTTGTAACCAAAAATGGGCGTCTGAAAAAGCTTTTGAGACTGGCAGGCCGACTAAAAAAGGAAAGAAAAAAATAAAAAATAGGCCAGCTAAAAAAACAGTTCCAAGTGCTATAAATTTGCCTAAGTTTGATTGTTGGTATATCGATGCTAAAGTAATCCCAGAAAGTATTATCGAAAAAGCTAAGGAGGGTAAGACATTGTAGATAAAAGTTCCCCTAGGCAACAGAACCCAACCAAATAAACTGACCATTGAGAGGAAAAAAACTAAAGCAGTTTTATCAAACTCTTTCTTAATAATTTTTAAGAAAGCGAAAAACAGCGCGTAAAGGCTAACAAAAGAAGTTATTGGGTTAATTAGAGCATAGACATTAATAAATTTACCATCATTAGTTGTATCGGAGAAAAACTGAACGGCTCTGATGTCAAAATACCAGGTCCACCACGGCGAATGATATGGATGGGTAATAGCCTTGTCCTGATGGAACGCAAGGGCGTCCAGATGCCAACCAAATATATCTAAACCTTGTAAAATCGGAGGAATAAAAGTAATTAAATAAACGCCTAAAACTATTATTACAAAATTTGCTGTCCCTTCAAATGATTTTAACCAACTGGCAAAATTTTTCTTGAATATAAAAAAAAGATAGATAGTAAAGACACTTATCGGAAAAAGAGCCGACCATTTTACTGATAAAGCAAGCCCAAAAAGAACTGCCCCCAGAAAAAAATCTAACTTTTTCCCCGATTCTTGAAAATTTAAAATAAAAATCCCTCCTAAAAGTAAGAAAAAAGGTACGTAAATTTCAAAAAAAGCGTAGTGCCCTTCCACAAAAAAAATAGTTTCAAAAAAATAAAGCAAAGCGGCAAAGGTAGCCGCGAAGTTATTGGCAGTTAATTTCCTTGTAAAAAGGTAAATTATCAGTAAAAGTAGACTAGAAAAAACTTGGGTAATGATTCTCCAACCAAGAGGATTGTTACCAAAGAGGAATAAACCAATTGAGATTAGTAATTTTCCTAAGGGAGGATGGACGTCAAAGATCCAGTCACCTTCCAAAAAACTCTTTGCAAATCTTGTGTAATAAAATTCATCATAAACAACTTCGGCGACTTCTTTTATAAAAAATAAATGGAGTAAAAAATAAAAAAGGGTTAAAAGGAGAATAAAATAAAAAGGGTTGTGTTTTATTTTTGAAATTAACAAGTTCAAGTTAAGATTTTTGTAGATCTGCTTTTAGGATTAATCGCTCTTTCGCCCAAACGCCCCCACTTCCGATTGGATGAGAAGTAACTAAAGTCAAAATTGGTTTATTCGAACCCCCAAGAGTGGAAAAATCATCAGGTTTAATTGTAAACATGTCAACAGTTTTATATTTATACTCTCTTTGCTTGTAATAAATTATTATTTCATCACCCTTTTGCAATTTATCTAAAGCGTAAAGAGTCCTTGGGTCTGGATATTTATAAACCCAGCGGTGCCCCAAGATTACCAAGTTTCCCACTTCGTCCGGATAAGTGGTGTTAGGATAATGCCAAAAACCGGCGAGAAGAGCCTTATCAGTGTCGTTTCCATCAACAACTTTCCACCTTACGTTAATTTTGGGAATTACTAAAGTCCACTCCGAAGGTAATTGCTTATTTATAGGGGGATTAAGAAGTTCCTTTTCTTCTTGTAGATTTTTTTCTAGCTCGCTAGTTAAATCTACCCCAGAGACACCGGTAGCCCCTCCTTGAGTCTCTTCTTCAATGCTTTTATTAATACTTTTATAACCATAAAAGCCGATTATCAAAATCAAAATTAAAAAAATTGCAAGTGGTAATATTTTTTTCATTTTTTTCCTTACAAACGACAAGATCTCGGATCCCAAGATCCTGTCGTTATAAATTCATTTATTTCAAAACCTTTTAATGTTTCGCTAATTTTAGACGAAAACCCAAGACTGCAGACAACGAAACTAAAAGGAAAACCAACCCAAGCGAACTTAGTGAAACAGATTTCTCGGCACCGCCAACATTGGGCAATACTCCACCAGTACTAGCTAAAACTGCAAAATCAGTAAAGTGTTTAGATTTCGCGGTTACTACTTTACTGCTTGTATTTACAGTACTTGGAAGGGCAGTCCATTTTCCACCAGCCGCTAAGTAGTAAATTGACATCGCGCTTGTACTAGTACTTCCCAGTTTTCCTGAATCGTACGGGAATTGAATCGTTACCTCCTTATTAAATTGGTTCATGCCTTTATCAAGGTTATCTTCAGCCGCTAATTCGTAAACATCACTAACTAATTTTAGTCCGGTAGTAGCTTTTGGTGCGCCAGTTACCAACTTCCTTACGAAGGCGATTCCGTCTTTAGGAAACGCGTAACCTGGAATGGTAATTTTTACTTTCCCGTCTCCGGTTAAAGTAATACTGCCGCCGTTAGAAGTTGTGATTGTTATTGAGTCCCAATTTCCGGTTCTACCAGTATCAGGTGGGGTTGAAGGGATGGCGGCAAAAGCTAAAGAAACCGCTCCCAGTAAAGCAATTGCTGGGGGAATAAAAAAGCGAACAGATTTAGACAGGTTAATTTTATTCACCTCCTTTAGTAGGTATTACTTATTATCTTAAAATACGTTTGGTTGCTTGTCAAGAGCGATAAAGAGCTAATATACTTATAATTGTGTTAGAATTTATTTTTTTCGTCCTCTTTTTAGGTTTTTTCGTTTTTCTTCTACCCGGGATAAGCCTTTCAAGATTGTTTAAAGGTGAAGCAAGAAACAATTTTTTCTTTTGGTTGCTATTTTCATTTTTAATTGTACCTTTTCTGTACACTTTTTTAGCTTATATTAACTTTTTAAATATTCAATCTTGGGTTCTTTTGAACCTAATTTTTTTGCTTTTTATTCTGGTAGTAACAAAACTCTTTCCTAACTTTAGATTTGATTTTACCGGTATATTACCAAAACAAGAGACAAGCCGGTTAGGCGAATTTCTTTTATTTATAATTTCAATAGTCTTTTTAGTAATGCTAACTCTGCCAAGAGGCGGTTTACTTCAGGGTCGGTACCCAATCGGTGACGATCGTCATCAGATCGGTAAAATCGTTTCGGTGGCGGCTAGTCCAGACCTTCCTTTGTTTTACCGCTTTCCAATTACGAAACTCACCATTTATTACTTTGAAAATATTCCTTCCGGTCTTTTGGTTAAGTTTTCTGAGAACAAAATTACCGCCAACCAAGCCTGGTTTTTCTTTACTTTGGTTCAAAACGTTTTGATGTTATGGCTAATAAATTTATTAGGAAAAATCTTTTTCACAAAAACCTTGTCAAGAGCAGTAGTCTTGCTTTTTTTAACCTTTGTTGGTGGTTTAGAATTTTACCTGGCGGGTTGGAGAGGATTGCTTCCAAGTTTGGATCATCTTGAATGGTGGACGGATTGGTGGGGAAAGATATTCTTTATTCACATGCAAATTTCCAATTCCTTTACTTTATTTTTCTGGGTACCCCAGCACCTTTTTGCTGGCCTTCTTTCAATACCGCTATATTTAGTTTTAATTTCAAAGCAGAGGGATTCTTTAATCGGAAAGATTATCATTGCTTTAGTACTCGCCGCGGCTCTTGGATACAGTGCTTTTGTTTTTGCCTCAATAATTGTCAGTTATTTGCTTTACTATTTGGTGAGATTAGTTTTAAAAAGGGAAAATTTAGTTGCTTTTTTAAAAAACCAGATTTTTGTTGGGGCTTTGGGCATACTTCTTTCTTTTGAAATGCTAAACGTGATTATTTTTAGCGAGAAACAAAGTTATTTTTCCCTACAAAGCAATGTATTTTGGTTTCTCCAAAACAATGTTTTACCTTTTAAATTAGTAAATTTTATCCTCACCGTTCCTTATTTTTTGATAGTGGAATTAGGGATGGGAGCCTTAGTAATATTTGGTGCGGCTTGGCTGTTTTTTAAGAATAAAGTCTGGAGAGAAAATATATTTTTTTGGTACCTACTTTTATTTATCCCGGGCATTGCAATGTTTTTTATCCGGGCCGCCGATGATAACAATATCAGCATGCGCAGTTTCATAACCGCCCAAGTTTCGGTTGCTCTTCTCGCCGGTTTTTTTATTGAAAAACTTTGGGATAAATTCACGGAGAAAAAATTTCTTTTCTCATTTGCCCTTTTAACTTTACTTTTGATCTCTCTGCCCTCCACTTTATTTGAATTTCAGGCAAGATTTAAAGGACAATTTATTACTACTTATGGGCTAGTCGCTCCTATTTTCACTAGAATTGATAAAGAACTACCCCTTAATTCGATTGTTTTTGGTGGTGGTGGTTTTGAAAAAGGGGATCATGATAGTATTACCGCTCTTTCCCATCGTTTTACTTTTAAGCCTATTTCTCATTTTAATGTTACGGATTTGGAATACGCTGCAAGAAGTAAATTAAACCCGTTTAATAAAGGTTACGGCACGCCAGTAGAAATTGAAGAACTTATTCTTCAAAAACCGGAAATTTCTAAAAACTATGAGCTCTATTTGTTAAGCGTTGAAAAGTTTCCTTTAAAAATCGTTGATCAGGAAAGCCTTTTTAAACTGTACAGACTGCCCTAGAATTTTTGAAATTTATATTTAAACATCAAAAAAATATCTCTTAAACCATCAAACCAAGTAATTTTCTTGCCCTCGCTATATTTTCTTCCTTTATAATCGATCGGTACCTCGTGAATCTTATAACCTTTCTTCAAAAGAGCGGCCGTTAATTCTAAATCAATTTCAAATTTTTTTGATTTTAGATTCAGTTTTTTTAATAAAGGCAGTGGTATTAATTTATAACAAGTTGTCATATCGGTGAGTTTTGCCCCAAAAAGTAAATTAAGGCAGTAGGTTAAAAATTTATTGCCTAAAAAAATCCACCAAAGCATATTAGTTTTTTGGTTTAAGAAGCGGGACCCATAAACAATTTGGGCTTTTTCTTCCAGTATTGGTTTGATAAGCTTTGGGTAGTCGTCGGGGCTATATTCTAAGTCAGCGTCTTGAATAATAAGGTAGTTACCGGTTGCCTGCGCTAAACCATCTCTGACGGCTTTGCCCTTACCCTCATTTTTGGAATGATGGATAACTTTTAGGTTTGATCCAGTAGGAATTTTAGCCAATAATTCGCGTGTTGAATCGGTTGATCCATCGTCAATAACAATAATTTCGTGAACTCCCTTTTGCATCGCTACTTTACGAATAATTTCTTCAATAGTTTTTTCCTCGTTATAAACTGGAATTATTACACTTAAATTTATTTTTTCCATTAATTTTTTCTGGCCGCCAAACCCAAATTAGTAGCTATCCAAAGCGGATAATTTACTTCCTTCAAGTGTATAATGATAGCATATTTTTGCGGTAAGAGATGAAGTTTGTTGAAATAACTTTAACAGCGCTTATATTAATTATCTTTGGATTGACTAGACTCCCCTTTCTTGACGGTGGGGTATTAATTGTTGAACCGGATGAACGGAGCTATCATGCTGCTACAGAAAGTTTAAAGAACGAAAGGTACCCACCAAAAATAGTTGGTACTTATTTTTTTGATCAAGTACCGATATTTGAATACTTTTCCTTGCCGCTTACTTATATTTTCAAAGATACCTCTACTAAAAATTTTGTCCCGCAAAGAATAGTTTCGGTTATTACTTCGCTGGGGACACTAATTTTAATCTACTATTTCCTAAGGAAGAAATTTAATTTTTGGTATGGTTTTTTTGGGAGTTTATTTTTTCTTCTTGCCCCTCTTAGTTTGTTTTATTCTAAAGTTGGCTTAAGAGAGAGCTTATTAATCTTTGGAATTTTAAGTTTCTTTGTGGCTTTTCAGTCACTAAAAGAAACAGAAGGCAAAAATTTAGCCTTAAAAGCACTTTTGGTGGTTTCTACTTTAACCTTTACTATTTTTGCTAAGACAACCGGAATAATTTTACTTGGTGTTCCGTTTTTTTATTTAGTAGTTTCTCTTTTTGAGAGAGTTCAAATTTCAAAGCTAAAATTAGGATATTACAAAGTAAATATTAGACTCTCTTCTCTGCAGAAATTAAAGAAAGAAATCGGTCCCCTTATTTTAATATTCATATTACCACTAGTTTTAACATTTTTGGCCTTTTTACCTTATTACTTTATTAGTAAACTTTATTTAAAGGATCGTTTGACGCTTATTTTTTTCTCTCATAATCTAGTAGGAACTTTGGAAAAATTAACTAATGCTAAGCAATACTTAGAAAGCTTACCTTTTTGGTTAACATTTCCTTTCTTAATTTTTTCAACTTTTGGTATTTATCTAAGTTTTGTAAAAA
>Ga0209541_10008474_pt1 | contig 16934 bp, 16 predicted proteins | sample RifCSPlowO2_01_FD_184027 | JGI IMG/M metagenome (GOLD analysis project Ga0209541, IMG submission 184027) | Groundwater microbial communities from Rifle, Colorado - Rifle CSP2_plank lowO2_0.1 (SPAdes) (version 2) | ecosystem: Environmental > Aquatic > Deep subsurface > Groundwater | place...
AGCAACAGCAATCGCCAAGGAAAGTATCTTTTCGCGTACATTATCACCATGACCTTTGCCATGTATGTTAACTACGTAACATTATTTTTGATGATCCTTCACTTGTTTATCTTTTATTTTAGGACTGATTTTAAGAAGAACAAGGTTTTGTTTAAGGGCTGGCTCTATTCTTTGTCGATTATTCTTGTACTAGCTATACCTTTAATCAAGCCTTTTGTAACACAATTAGTAAGCCGTCATTCTGCGCTTCCCGCAGGTCTTGCAGCAAAAGGAGTGCCTTTTGTGCTCGCAAAGCTGGGTCTCTTTTTTTATATGCTTCCTCTCTTGCTGGTGTTATTTGGTTTTGTGCTAGCTGTTATTTTTTACAAAAAAACAAATGTTGGGACGAAATTTAATGAAAAAGTGGTTATTATTACTTTATTGATATTAGGCATCTTCTATCTCGTTTTCTTAGATGTTCTGGCACATTCATTCTCTTTAATAAGGCATTCTTATTTCATGGTCCCGGCATTATACATTTTGATGGCTAAAAGTATAACTATTTTTTCAAAACGGCATCTGAAATATCTTGTAGTATTGGCCATCATTGCGTTGAATTTTTTTGCTCTGTTTACATATTATAGTGAAACAACAAAAGCCCCTTGGCGGGAAGCAATGAACGACTTTGAAGAGTATGCTCGTGATGATACCATCGTTCTTATTGATGATTCTTTGTCTTCAGAATTTTTGTTTTATTATTATATTTCTAATAACCCTTTTAATAATAGCCCGGAGTATCGTGTGAAGAAGATTCCTGATGGAGTACAGCCGGCGTATTATGATGCGTTAGTGATTCAATTAAACAAAGAAGACGATTTCTGGGTTATTGCAACGAAAGGATTTCATGTCGGGATGATAGAATTTCTCAATAGCCATTATAATAAGTCTTTCACTACCGAACATAAAGGGATAACCTTGTATTCTTATGAAGTAAATAATCTGAAGTAAATAATCCGGATTGATTGATCCCTATTAATTAAAGATCCATCCCCATTAAAGTTAATTTCAATTCAATAACCTTTAAAAACGCAATTCGTTTTAATGGGGGCATGGCCGCCAGCATTGTCACAATATTCCTGTTTTTTATCTATACTTTGGGACTAGGGTGGACCGCAACGTATTTGCTGCGAAAAAAAGGAATCACTCTCGAAAATAGTATTCTGGAAAGAGCGTTTGTCAACATAGGCATAGGCTTGGGAATATTTTCTATTCTTTCTATCTTTCTTAATTTTCTTCATCTTCCGTTAGATTGGAGAGTATTCCTGGTGTTAAGTCTTGTTCTTCCAATATACGTGTGTATCAAAGAAAAAAAATATCTGAAAAATTCATATCTCCATATCTTATCATCTCCTCCATCATTTAAAGTAACAAAATCAACACTCGCTATTCTTCTCGTGTTGGCCATTTCGTTGCTGTCTTTGTATATGTATACAAAAGGCGCTTTTTCGTATCCTTATTTGGAAGATGAAGATCCTTGGGGGCATGCCGTGGGTGCGAAGTATGTAGCTCTGGAGAAAACTGCATATGACCCGCCATTGCAAAATACAGAAAGGGAAATTGATTCCGTGCTTTCGTACATCGATCCGTATCCTCCGGCATATGACATTATGATGGGAGTTCTTCATCAGACATCAGCTAATCTCACATGGACGTTAAAATTTTTTAACGCGCTGATTATCTCTCTGGGATTTATCTTTTTCTATCTTTTCGCGAAACAATTTATCGGTAACAATAGCAAAGCTCTTTTTGCGACATTTATCTTAGCTGTTGTTCCGTCGTACCTTAGTCACTTTATTTGGGCGCATAGTTTAGTTATTACTCTGTTTTTTCCTACGATGTATGTCTTTGAAAAGATGCGTACGGAGAAACAATGGTGGCCCCTTGCCGTTTTGCTGGTGGCAAGCATTTGGGTGAGCCAGAACATAGATCAGCCTCTCAAACTTTCAACGATGATTGTTCTTTATATTGTTGTTATTTCTGTTACGCAGAGACATTTTTTTGTTCGGCATGCAACAGCTCTCATCGGCGGATTTCTTGTTTCCCTGGTCTGGTGGGGGACGATGCTGAAAAAATACGGACTGCAAGGATTTGCCAGTTATTACAATGTAGGAACATCCTATGCTGCCGGCACTGATGTCCATGTTGCCGTTGCCAGAAAATTTAACATCTTAAGTTTCATAGGGTCTCTTGTTTCACCTGGAGGAAGCGGATCAAGAGCCTATACCTTCAATGATTTCTTTGTTGCGCAGAAAAATAACATGATCAACAATCCTATTGGCATTGGGGTTGTTCTTTCCCTCTTAGTGTTGTTGGGAGTTATCTTTCTTCTGTGGAAATATCGCTCTTCGCTTGTTCAACAAGAAAACACGTGGCGCTGTGTGGCGTTATTCTGGCTGATCTTTGCATTCTGGGGAGTGAACGGGCAGACCTTTCCCGTGTCTGTGGCTCGCGGTCCGTTCCGGGTGTGGATGCTCCTGGCGATTCCTGTGGCGTTGCTTGCCGCAGAAGGATTTTCTTTTCTGAAATCTTTCTTTTCCAAATCGCAGTTATTAAAAGGATTTGTTATCGTCGGGGTTATTCTTGGTCTTTTAGTAACGTCTGGTTATCAGAAGTCTACGGCAAACACGGCGATCTGGCCCACGTCCGGCTCATTTGTCGCTCCCCAGGAAGCGTTCCAGTACGGTCAATGGTTTGCGTCTCTTCCAGATAACACTCCCGTTTTTCTCTATTCTCCTCGCGATAAATTAACCCTTGGATTTGGCGCCTTTAGCTGTCTTTGGTGCCAGGAGGTAATTGATGTGAGGACCGGCATCTTACAGAAGGAAATCCCTGATCTTCATTCCTTTTTAAAGAAGAATGAATACCAATATCTTGTTATCAATGGAAGGATGGATGCCAAGTATCTTGCCAAAACGGAAAATGAAACGACCTTATTGCAGCAGCGCTATGATGAACTGTTGAGTTCAGGATTATTTACACCAGCGCATCAAGTGGAGGGAAGTTTTGTGGCGTTGAAGGTGAATTAATAGATTAATTTTTAAAATAAATGAACATAAACAAAAATAAGCAAAACTCACCTCATTTAAACTCAAATAACTCACATAATTTATAAAGAAAAAATTTGGAAAAGAAAAAGATGGAATCAACGTTATCCCCTGCCCAAAAAGGATTGCTTTTTGTACTCTATGGGCTATTGATCTTGATGATCATTTTCTCATTTAACGCTCGCAAAAATATTGGGGAAGATGGTTTTAACAAGTGTATTCAATGGAAATGCGAGAAAGGCGGAGAGGAATACTGCAGCAAAGTTCGCGAAATTACAAACTGTTGTTTAGGAGCAGGTGGGAAAATGACGCAGACGGGGTGTGTTTTTTCCCCAAATTAAAAAATGGATGGGTATTAAACAAATGAAGATCACGAAAACTAATTTTATCCTATTAATGATCTTTCTTCTTGCTTTTGTATTAAGAATTATTGCAGCGTATCATACTGATGTCGGCACGGATGAAATGATTTATTCTATTATCCCATTAAATATCATCTCCGCGCAAAGGCTGGGTACTATCGAACAATCTCCGTTATTTTTTTATCTCACGGATCTTGGATATATGATATCTGGCGGGATTACCTCTGTATCGGTTCGCCTTACGGCCATTGTCTTTGGTTCCCTGGCGGTGCTTGTGGTGTATCTCCTCTCCAAAGAATTGTTTTCTTCCACGAAGGCAGCATTAATGTCGTCTTTTTTGTTTGCGGTGTCAGGCTATGCTTTAACGTATAATACCGAGATGGACATGGCTGCCTATTTCTTTGCCCTGCTTAGCTCTTTTTTCTTTATCCGGGCGTTGAAAGGAAGCCATCATAATTACTATTCGACGGCTTTGTTTCTCTCGCTGGCCATTTTGATGAAAAATATTGTCATTCTTTTTGCTCTTGCCTTTTTTGTCGTGTGGCTTTTGCATGAATACAAAAAGAAATCATTCTTGAAAGTTTCAGATGAAAAAAAAGTTTCCATCGACAAAAAGATGGCGAAAATAATTCTTGTAAGCGTCTTTCTTATAGCGCTCCTTCTTTCACCAGTCCTTATCTATAATTATTTTACCTATAAAGAAACCGGGATCACTGATTATTACTTTTCTGTCGTTCTGGGCATAGGTGAAACGGCGCATCAGGGGATGGAAGCGAAACCATGGACTTTTACCAGGCTGGGTGAAATATCTCGCGGCTTGGCAGGAAAATTTCTTGCGTTAGACGGCGTACTTTTTGTCACAGGCATGCTTGGTTTTTTTCTTTTATTTCGCAAGCATAAATATGAGGCGTGGACACTTCTTTTGCCGCTGATTTTTATTTATCTCTATGTCGCTGGCCAAACGGGAAGTTCCAGCCACTATGTGCTTGTTCCACTGGTGTTAAGTATCTTTGCCGGTCCTGCACTAGAGATCCTTGCCGAAAAAGTACGACAGCAATTTTCGTTCAAATATTTTTCCAACATCGTTATTATCTTTGTTCTTATTATGACGGTTATGGCCGTTCAGAACATTATCCAGGAACGCGATCTCTCGATTACTCTCTCGTTGCGCGACTATGTGCATGAGAATATTCCAGAAGATGCTGTGGTCGTTATTGATCCGCGGATTTACCGCGGAATTCATGCCTGGGTGTTTAATGATAAGCATTACGTCGATGGCATGCAATTTGCAGAGATTACAAATAACCTTGAAAAAATTCCCGGTGAAGCGAAAACTGTTCCTCTGTATTACATTGAATGTGATAAAGGGTCAAACTGCGGCTGGAAGCCGGAAGATTTCCAGCGGATTTATAATACGGGCGAAGAGATCTCCGCTTATTTTAGAGAGAATACGCAAAAAATCCATGCGATACAAGCGACTCATAATTTTAATATTTATCAAGGATCCCTAACTGTTCCTACCGGAGTATATGATATTATTGACCAGACGCACGTCTTTTGGTTTTATCCCGTAGGCTGGAAGTACCCTGAAAAAGCAGTTGATACCTATACCCCGCAGGGATTTGGAACAGTTCTTAATGGCTTTGGATTTTTGATGATGTATCTAGATGTTCTTTTTGCGATTTTGGCGATACCATTTGTTTTTTATGTTGCGTTGAAGAAGGGATAAAAGAATACCTCGTATTCATAAGGTTTTTAAACTGTTTCTCCACTAGAGATGAAAATGGAGAGGGGTATCGCGAATATAGAACAGATAGAACATAACGGCAGAATTTTAGCTATCATTACGCGAGCAGAATGCCTTGCGGAAATGGATGCAAAAGGAGAGAGCATGACTTTTGTTACGCCCAATGAGTTTCCATTTCAAGTGGGGATTCATAATCGCAGAAAAGGAGAAGTTGTGAAAGCTCATTTTCATCTTCCCTTTTCAAAACTAACAAACTTTCCCGTACAGGAATTTTTTTATGTAGTCTCGGGCAGAGTTAAAATTGAGTTATATGATGATCGGGACAATGATGCCAAAGTGGCAGAAGTAATTATTAGAACAGGTGATACTATCGTTCTTAATACCGGCCATGGGCTGACTCTCCTTGATGATGCGAAAATGGTGGAATTAAAACAAGGCCCATATCGTGGAAGAGATGAAGAGAAGCGGTTTGTTGGAGAAACAAGAACATGAAGCAATTTATTCCCGTCTGTGAGCCGACACTCCAAGGAAATGAACTAGCATATGTTATTGACGCTGTTAAATCAGGCTGGATTTCTTCTAGTGGAAAGTATATTCAGGAATTTGAAGAAAAGTTTAGCAAATATTGTGGGGTTAAGTATGGGGTAAGCTGTTCGAATGGCACGAAAGCCATTCATCTGGCATTGTTAGCAGCAGGCATCAAATCCGGCGATGAAGTGATTCTTCCCTCGTTTACCATGATTGGTTCATGCAATCCTATTGTGCAAATGGGAGCGATACCGGTGTTTGTTGATTCAGAGTTGAGAACATGGAATATGGATCCAGCGCAGATTGAGGAGAAAATTACTCCTCGGACCAAAGCGATCATGGTTGTTCATATTTATGGCCATCCAGTTGACATGGATGCTGTGATGGAGGTTGCGCGAAAACATAATTTAATTGTTATTGAGGATGCGGCAGAAGCGCATGGCGCCGAATACAAAGGCAGAAAAACAGGATCCTTAGGAGACATTGCTACGTTCAGTTTTTATGCAAATAAAATTATCACGAGTGGCGAAGGCGGCATGGTTATCACTAATAATGAATCGTGGGCGGAACGTGCTCGAAAATTGCGAAATCACTTTTTTGGCGAACCTCGATTTTTACATCAGGAGGTCGGATACAATTACCGCTTAACGAATATGCAGGCGGCTATCGGCTTGGCGCAGTTGGAGAAGATAGAAGAATTAGTAGAAGCCAGGCGCAGAAATGCTCAGATGTACAATTCTTTACTGAAAGAAGTGCCGGGGATCGTTCTTCCCGCTGAGGAGCCGTGGGCGAAGAATGTGTATTGGATGTATGGTGTCGTTGTTACGGAGAAATTTCCCTTGACGATGCCGCGGTTGCGAGAGGAATTGCACAAGCGCGGCATTGAAACCAGGACATTTTTCATCGGCATGCACAAGCAGCCTGCCTATGCGCATTTGCCGGTGCAAGGGGATTTTCCAAATACTGAATATCTGGAAAAGAATGGTTTTTATCTTCCATCTTCAAGTCATTTGACGGAAGAGGAAATTACTTACATTGCCACAACAATCAAGCAAATATATCATCAAGCAAATCTATAAAGAGCATAGAAAATGAAAACTCCCTGTGATGTATCGGTAGTGCTTCCTTCGTATAATGAACGGGAAAATATCGTTGAAGCTATTGATAGAATTTCAAAAGCAGTAGATTCCCGCCTCCAAGAAATTATTGTTGTGGATGACAACAGTCCTGATGAAACATGGAAAATAGTGGAAGAATATAATCATCCCAAAGTACGATTGATACGGCGGATGAATGAGAAAGGATTGGCTTCCGCGTTGGATGATGGGGTAAGAGCAGCGCAGGGAAATATAATTGTCTGGATGGATTGCGATCTGGGATTGCCGCCGGAAGACATCCCGCGGCTGCTGGAAAAAGTGGAAACCTATGATGTTGTTATTGGATCACGCTATGCGCTCGGCGGAAAAGATACAAGATCAAAATTACTTTCCACGTTAAGCACTGTTTTTAATCTCTATGCTTCCCTGGTCCTTGGCTTTAAAGTACGTGATTATACCTCTGGTTTTGTTGCAGTCAGGAGCAAGGTGCTGCCAGAAACGCGCTGGTCCAGGAAAGGGTTTGGCGAATATTTCGTTGAATTTGCGTATAAATGCGTAAAGAACGGGTTTACGATAACCGAAGTTGGCTATATTTATAAAGATCGAACGAAGGGAACTTCCAAATTAAGCGGGAGCCTCTCCAGTGTATTGCGGTTTGGTATTCAATATGGTGTTAAGGTGTTGAAATTACGTTTCACAAGCTGAAAGAGACAAGTTTTGGAAAAATGGTTTTTGGAAAAATGGTTGGTTCTTATCCTAAGTTAACGTTAATTGAGTTGAGAAAAGATTTATCTCGATATATGACTTTCTTAGTTGGCGGAGGCGTCAGTCTCTTGCTGAATCTTATGGTTACGTACGGCCTCACAGAATATCTTCATTTTTGGCACATGTTCTCATTTGCTGTCGCCCTAACACTTGAACTGTTCTTCCTGTTCATCTATCATTCGCTGGTTACCTTCAAGAAGAAAGGGCATTTTTTTCTATTTGTGATGGTCATCCTTTTTATTAGCACTTTAAATTGGGTTTCCGTATACATGCTGAGTGAACTGTGGAACATTAGGTATGTTTTTTCCATTATTATTGCTGCCGGCGTAATTTCCCTACTTAATTATCTCATTAACAGGAATGTTGTTTTTAAAGACGAAAAAATGAATTCAAGAACAGAAAGATTTATTAAGAATTAGGGGCAAAAATTTTTCACTCTACAATGAAAGAAACAAATTATCTGCAAAGGTTCAAGAGATTGTTGAGAAAGGTATTCCTGGCAGAACAAGCAATAGAACAGCATTCAATAGAACAGGCAGTGAACCAATCAAAAACGAGTACCCGAACTACTTGTCGCGTCTGCGGTTCAGCGCAGTTGTCACCATTATTATCTCTTGGAGAACAGTATGTCAATAATTTTGTCGCTAAAGATGAAGTGTATACAGGGATTAAAGCTCCTTTGGAGTTAGTGTTCTGCGAGAATTGCACGTTGGTTCAGCTCAAGCATACGGCACCGCAAGAGTTGTTATACTCCCGATTTTACTGGTACAAATCAGGAGTTACGGACACGATGAAGAAAGCGTTGCGCGACATCACGCAAAAAGCAGAACAGTTTTTTAATCTGAAACAAGGAGATGTTGTTCTTGATATAGGGTCAAACGATGGAACATTATTGCGCACCTACACTACTCCTGGAATTATTACCGTTGGCGTTGAGCCGGCAGATAATCTTGTGGAGGAAGGAAAAGCAGGTTTAACACATTTAATCCATGATTTTTGGACATTAGATAACTATTGGAACGTTGTTGGCAAAAAAGCAAAAGTAATAACGGCTATCGGCATGTTTTATGATATGGAAGATCCGAATCAATTTGTTGCTGATGCTGCGAAGGCTTTAGCGGATGACGGCGTCTTTATTGCCCAGCTGATGTGCTTGAAAAATATGCTCGACAGCAATGATGTGGGAAATGTATGCCACGAGCATCTCGAATATTATTCTTTCAAATCGTTAGAATATTTGTTTAACAGAAACGGACTGGAAATTATTGATGTCGAAATTAATGAAGTGAATGGCGGGAGTTATAGGGTGTATGCGCGGAAGATCGGAAGCAGAACAAAGTCTGCTCATGGAGCAGCGGAAAGAGTTCAACAAGTCCGCGATTCTGAGAAAGGATTTGAAAGCAAGAAAGTGTATCTTGATTTTTTTAACCGTTTGGAAGAGAATAAAAAAAAATGTGTTGATTTCATTAAGCAGGAAGCTGCTCGAGGAAAGAGAGTGTGGGTTTACGGTGCTTCCACGAAGGGAAATGTGATTCTGCAATATTACGGCTTAGGGCCAGAATTGATTGAAGGGGCGTCTGAACGCAGCCAATTTAAGTGGGGAAAATATACCGTTGGCAGCATGATTCCAATTTATTCTGAGGAAGAAGCGCGGCAGAGGAAACCGGATTATTTCCTGGTGCTGCCGTATGCGTTTTTCAATGAATTTTATGAACGGGAAAAGGAATGGCGGGAGAAAGGAGGAAAGTGGATTGTTCCACTTCCTAAATTTAAAATTGTAGAATAGAAAAATAATAAGAAAACAAACCAGAACCATGAAAAAAGCATTAATTTTTGGGAGTACGGGCATGGACGGGAGCTATTTAGCAGAAATCCTCTTAGAAAAAGGCTATGAAGTGCACGGTTTAATTCGAAAATCTGCTACGGGAAATACGGTCAATATCCAGCATTTGATTAACCAAAATAAGATCATTCTCCATAAAGGAGATTTAGCAGATGTGACATCTCTTTATAGAATTATTAATGAAGTACGCCCTGATGAAATTTATAATGAAGCGGATCAGGATCATGTCAGCTGGAGTTATGCGTCCGTCGGCTATTCGTGCGACATCACGGGAGCGGCCGTAGGAAGAATTTTAGAAATCATCAAACAAATAGATCCAAAAATAAAATATTTCCAGCCTGTTTCTTCAAATATGTTTGGCAAGGCTACGGAGATTCCACAGACGGAAGAGACATCATTCAGACCACAGAGTCCCTATGCGGCTGCGAAGGTGCTTGCGTACATGATGTGCCGTTATTACCGCGATGTGTTTGGGATGTTTGTCTGCACGGGTGTTTTTTACAATCATGAATCTCCCCGAAGAACAGAAGATTATGTCACAAGGAAGATAACCAAAGCCGTCGCCAGAATATCCAAAGGGCTGCAAGATACCTTGCTTCTCGGTAATTTGGATGCAAAGATTGATTTTGGCTATGCGAAGGAATACATGGAAGCGGCGTGGATGATTATGCAGCAGAAAAATCCGGATGATTATATCGTGTGCACAGGAGAACTGCATTCGGTGCGGGAGTGGTTGGATGAAGCTTTCTCTGTGGTTGGTCTGAATCCCGATGATCATGTAGAGTTTGATCCGCGTTTTGCCCGGCCGGGAAATACCGGAGTCCTGCTTGGCAATAATTTCAAGTTACGTTCCATTGGTTTTGAGCCAAAGGTCAAATTTAAGCAGTTAGTTCGGCTGATGGTGGAGCATGATTTGAAAGAAGCCGAGAAAGAGAAAAACATACTATGAGATTGCCAGTTAAGACAAAAATGCTTTCTTCATCTTTATATAAGGATATTTTAGAGAACATGCCTGTTTGTTGTGTTGATGTTGTTCTTTATCATCAAGGAAAAGTATTACTTATTCTTAGAAAAAACGAACCTGAAAAAGGGAGATGGTGGATTCCCGGAGGGAGGGTATATAAGAATGAAATGTTAGGGGATGCTGTAAGAAGAAAAATTCGTGAAGAAATAGGCATTGATGTGCGTGTTGAAAAAAAGATTGGCGTCTATGAATATTTTTCTGATAAAACCCATTTTGAAGATGTTACAACAGGAACACATTCTGTTCCAGTTTGTTTTGTTGCCATTCCCGTTGCTAAGGATGTTAATATTCATATTGATGCAACGAGTTCTTCGTATCGTTGGATTGACCACATTGAAGACGATCTTGACCATTATGTAAAAGAAGTCATACAAGATTCAGGTGTTTTTGAATAACTACATTTATAAAAACACGAGTGAGGAAAAGGTTCTGATGCGAGGAAATTGTTCTTATGCTCAAAGAAGAATATGAAGTCTTGTACAACCTTGAAGAAAAATATTGGTGGTTTCTTGGAAGAAAGAAGGTTGCCTTTGCCATGCTCGAGAGGAACCTTTCGCCTCAACAGAATTCACCTCAACAAAATTTCACAATTCTTGATGCAGGATGTGGCACAGGAAAAAACATGGAATATCTTCAAAAATATGGCAAAGTTCATGGTCTTGACTTCTCAGAGGAAGCTCTTCAGTTCTGTCGAAAACGAGGCCTGAAAAATCTTATGCAGGGGGAAATCGAGCATCTTCCATATGAAGATAATACCTTTGATCTGGTAACATGTTTTGGGGTATTATACCATCAAGGAATTAAAGATGATTTTAAAGCGATCCAGGAACTGCAGCGCGTTTGCAAACCAGGCGGTTTTGTTCTTATCACAACACCCGCGGGAGAATTTCTCACATCCCGTTTTTTTCTGAGCCAGCATGACAAAAATCAGCATACTGCACGACGGCATAGTAAATCAAAGTTAAAAAGATTATTAACAGAATCAGGTTTGAAGGTTCGTGAGATAAGTTACATGAACATGTTTTTGATGCCTTTTATTGTTTGCGTGCGGCTGATGAAGAATTTCTTTGGTGCTTTATTTTTTAGAGAAAAAGAGTTCAAATCAGAACTACAGATACCGCCTCGTTTCATTAATACATCCTTGCTTTCTCTTCTCCAGTTTGAGAACAAACTGGTCAAAAAATGTTCTCTCCCTTTCGGATTGACATTAGTAAGCCTTTCTCAGAAACCAGAAAATAAACATCACTAACTATCACTGAGATGTTTTCGTCTGCCAGGCCGTTCCCGCTTCTTTCTTGGCGTCCCGCACCACGTTCCGGGAAATAATCTCTGTTTCGTGAGGATGATTCGGAGAATCCCAGGGGACTATTTTGCCGCTAAGGTGTTTCTGCCATCTCTGTACATCAGCATTAACCATGATTTGTACCAGTTCTTTGAACGTTACTCGTGGCTTCCATCCAAATGTTGTTTCTGCCTTTTTTGCGCTTCCTAATAATTGGTGAACATCCAGCGGCCGCTGCAATTTTTCATCTGTGACAACATAATCTTTCCAATTCAAACCAACAGCCGCAAACGCTTCTTCCGCAAATTCCGCAACTGAATGAGTTTCTCCCGTGGCAATGACGTAATCATCAGGTGTTTCGTGCTGCATCATCCGCCACATGCATTCAACATATTCTTGCGCGTATCCCCAATCTCGCTGGGCATGAATGTTTCCAAGCCGGAGTTCTGTCTGCAATCCTAACTTTATTCTGGCGGCACCATTTGTTATTTTTCGCGTTACAAATTCCAATCCTCGAAGGGGAGATTCATGATTGAACAAAATGCCATTGCATGCAAAAATTCCATAGGAGTGGCGGTACACTTTAACCATGTGATACGAGCTCAATTTGGCCACTGCATAGGGCGAATGGGGCACCATGGGCGTATTTTCGTTCTGGGGACTTTCAAGAGAACCTCCAAACAATTCGCTTGTTGAAGCCTGATAGAATTTGATATTTTTCCGCAGATGGCGGATTATTTCCAGGAATCGCAAAGATCCATTCGCATCTATATCATTTGTAAGCAACGGCTGGTCAAAAGATCCGCCGACGAAACTTTGCGCTGCTAAGTTATAAATTTCATCCGGCTCGGCAATGGTCACCGCTTCAAGGAGGGAAGACATATCGCTGAGGTCGGCAGGGATAAGTGTTATTTTGTTAATAATCTCTAACTCTTGCAGACGCCAAAAATTAGGTGTCGAAACTCTTCTATATGTTCCAAATACTTTGTACCCCTTTTCAAGCAAAAGTTTGGCGAGATAAGGGCCGTCTTGACCAGTTATACCGGTAATTAAAGCGCGTTTCATTGAGAATAAGGGCGAGAAAGGTAATTTAAATAAGTTTTGGAACAATGGTCATTAAACCGTGCTTATTTTTGTCTGCGAGGAACACAAGGAACACAAGAACATTAGCTTTAAAAATCCATTTAAGATAAGTACCGGGAGATGTCAACGTATACGCGCAAGGCTGTCAGTGGAGCGGGAATTTCGTTTGTTATGGGTCTTCTGGCCATGGCGGTTGCCTATGCAACAAGGGTTGTCCTTGCCCGCTATCTAGGACCAACAGATTATGGCCTGTTTTATGCAGTGCTTACTTTTGTCCTCTTTTTCCTTTTTTTCCGCGATCTGGGATTGGGCCACTCGCTGGTGAAGTATATTGCCGAGTTTAAAGTGGACAATCGCTACAACGAGATAAAAACAGCTATTCTGTCCGTGTTATTGTTTCAGCTTTGCAGTTCTTTCATCCTAATCGTGTTTTTTATTGGGTTTGCCGAAACGGTTGCAGAACAGTATTTTCAGAGCGAAAAAGCGCCTCTTATGCTGTACATCCTGGTAGTGTATATTATCTTTAGCGTGTTTTTTATCCTGCTTAAAAGTATTTTCCGCGGTTTCCAGAAAATGTTTCTCTTCTCGTCCGTTGAATTTGTCAAGAACCTGCTTGTTCTTCTCTTCGTTTTCTTCTTTTTTAAGTTAGGATATGGCTTGTTGTCGCCTGTCCTCGCGTTCAGTGTCGCCAGCATCTTGCTTTTCCTTTTGTACCTCTTCCTCGCGTTGCGCCTGTCTCAGTTCAGAAAGAGCAGGATTGTTGATTTTTCCCACATCTCCAAGAAAGTAATTCTCTTTGGAATTCCTCTCTTTGCGGTTTCTTTTGCAGAGAAAATCATCAGCTCCATTGATACTCTTGTCTTGACTTACTTTCGGCCGCTGGAAGAAGTAGGAATTTATAATGTTGTTCTCCCCTCTTCTCTGATCTTATTATACTTCGGCACGTCGGTGGCCACAACGGCCTTTCCCTTGGTTTCTGAATTATGGAAAAAAAATGATGTAAGACGATTAACAGAAGGCCTTCGCCTGCTCCATAAATATTCTTTTCTTGCTGTCGTCCCTGTCATTTTCACTATTTTCTCCTTTTCTGAGTTTTTTATCACGCTTTTTTTTGGTGCAGAATATAATTCTGGCGCGAGAGCGCTGCAAATTTTAGTGGTCGGGATCCTCTTTTTTATCGTAGCCACGATCAATACTCATTTTATTTCAGCGATAGGAAAACCCAAAGTGGTGGCCAAAATGATCCTTGTCGCGGCCGTTCTGAATATCATTTTTGATCTTCTGTTGGTTCCTTTTCTTGGCATGAACGGTGCGGCTATTGCGACGGCCATGAGTTATACCTACGTGTTTATTTCTTCCACAATTGTCCTTTCCAAGATTCTGGCAACAAAATATCCTTTTGCCTTGTGGATGAAACAGCTCATTGCAGCAGTTATCTTCATTGTTGTTGTCAGCGGCATCAAAGAGCTTCTTTCGTTATCAATCTGGCTGGAACTTGTTGCATCCGTTCTTGCGGCTATTGTAATTTATATTATTGTAGCAGGTCTCTTTGGTTTGATTGATATGAAAGAAATGAAACATTACCTTTCCCTCATGCGAAAGTAAAATCTAAGAAAGTAAAGAGTAATAAATAAAGAAGAATCAAAATTTTGAATGAAGAATGGCGAAACATAAACTCCTTGTTGCGGCCGGGTATCTGCTTGTCCTCTGTACTTTAATTATAACACTCACACACTACTATTACGCTTTTAGTGTTGGTTTTTTCACCGCGACCAATTTTCTTGATGACCCTCCGAAATATCACGGCGAAATTAAAAGCACCATGGGTCCGTATGGCGGCTCTTTTGACGGCGGGTTTTTTCTCATATATAACAAGGAACCGATTAAAATTATGTATGATCAAGAATATACACCGCCTCGTTATGGAGAAGTGTTAGTTCACGGAAAACTTCACCGCGAGGGGTATATTGAAGCAATAGGTGTTCATAATTATGATTACTATTATCTATTTTATATTCTTTCTCTTATTGCCGGAATTATTGTCATTGTTCTTTTTCTTAAAGAATGGAAGATGACCTGGAGGGGATTTAAAAATGCCTGACTGGATGACACACATTGTGGTCGGATTAGTTCTCGCAGAGGCATTTAATATTCCCAAAAAAAGTATCGTATTATTAGGAGCTATCCTTCCGGACATTTTGCCCAAGCTGGTTCTTCTGCGGTTATTCATTCCCTTGCCTAATGGAAATTACAACTTGTTAAGCGCTTTTCACGTTCCGTTCGTCTTTTTTCTCGCTTCCATCTTTATCGCTCTGCTTTTTAGACATAATAAATTCAGGATCGTTTTATGGCTGAATATCGGTGCGTTGTCGCATTTCCTTGCTGATGCAACACTCCAGCATTTTGAAGGGGGAGTGCGATTACTGTACCCTTTATCGTTGGAAAGTTACACGCTGAACGTGGTGTGGCCGGAACAATCGTATCTGGTATTAATCCCGGCCCTCCTTGTGTACGGGGGGCTTCTGTTGTTTAAGAAAAGATATAAAAAAGCGATGTCGGTTCATCATGGATAGAATTCAACAAATTAAAGAAATACTTCTGGAATTAGATCGTCACAATATTTCGTATTGTATTCTCCGGAATTATGATTTTTTACTAACCAAAAGAAAAACATTATTACCCTCAGAGAAAAGCATTGATCTGGTTGTTTCCAGGAACGATTTTTCTTCTTTTGATCGAATTTTAAGAGAGCGTCACTTCCTTGCAAGAAAACCATCTTTTTCGCGGAAACATCATGCCTATTTCCGCATTAAGGATCTTGAAGGTATCAGTTTTGACGTACAGGTAGGCGGGGTTCATTGGAATGACATGTGTTATTTAGATGAAACTTATTTATTACAGAATAGAGTGCAAAAATCTTTTTTTTGTGTTCCTTCTGATAATGATATGGTTGTGATGCTGCTCGTTCATTCCATTTTGGGTAAGAGATATTTTAAATCGGAATATCAGAATATTATCTCTTCTTTAATTCCTGATACGAATAAGGAGTATATTCTGGAAAGATTGTCGGAATCATTTAACAGAAAAATAGGAAGGAAGATCTTTGACTCCGCCCTGAAGGGAAATTTTGCGGCGATTCTCCAAAGAAAATATTATTATCTCTCTTACTTCGTATTCAAGTCATTTCAAAACACCTCCACTTTTACAATGTTATTTTTCAGATGGATACAATGGAAAAAATTCCTCAAGCCTTATCCCCTCATTGCGGTCATTGGCCCTGACGGGGCAGGAAAGTCAACCGTTGTGGATGCTCTTGCCAAGCACCTTCGCGGATATGACCGGAATGTTTCGGTTGTGTATACAGGAAGGGGCCGGGATCATATCCTTCCCATTAGTGCAGTAGGAAGAGCATATAAACGGAAAGAAAAGAGAAAAGATCAAGCCTTTTCTAAAAAACAGGCCGGAAGCGGGAGGAAGATGGTGTATACTTTGTCAGCTCCATTTTTTACGGTAGATTTACTTCTGCGGTATCTCCTGGTGATCATGCCTAAGCGAAGAAGAAAGAGCATTGTCATTACGGATCGCTATTGCTCTGATATTATATTGATGAACAACGTCCCTTTATGGTTTAAAAAGATCCTGCTTTTGCCTTTTCCCAAACCAACGCTTACGTTCTATCTGTATAATTCGCCAGAAACCTTGCATCAACGAAGACCTGAGGAATCAATTGCAGGGTTGAAGACGCAGATGTTCTTTTTTGAAAAATTAAATACTTCATTGAAACCAATACCTTTGCTTACGACTGACAAGGATAAAGATCTGGAATTTGTCGTGAAGGAAGTGATGACTTATTTGTATAAGAATTGGTATTAATGTTTCATTATTTTTTTTCCAATAGATTACCATACAATTTCAAAAATTCTTCCGTTATCTTTTCAAATGAAAACTCTTGCACTTTGTGATATGCTTTCTCAATCATTTCCTGATCTTTTTTTTCCATGGCCTGAATTATTGTTTTGGCTAAAGAATCAACATCCCCTGGTTTAGCCATGAAGACAAGACCATTTGCAATTTCGCGAAGTTCTGGCAAATCTGTTGTCACAACAAGAGTTTTGCAGGA